>OBEQ010201902.1_pt1 | contig 14975 bp, 13 predicted proteins | sample 1670901 | NCBI WGS metagenome assembly OBEQ01 (sample SAMEA104232315, study PRJEB22302) | groundwater metagenome | biome: forest; feature: aquifer; material: groundwater | place: USA | collected 2011-08-07 | depth 5.4 m | reverse complement strand
GCTTATCAGGGATGGGTCACCTCTCGAGAACGTTTCGAAGCTCTTCACGAAGCCCTGAAAGCCTCGGAAGAAAACTTCCAGTTTCAAAAAGATGAATACACCCGTAACTTGGTGAGCAATCTCGATGTGCTGGAGGCCCTGGAATCCCTTCATCAGACTTCACGTCAAACCAACGAGGCCCATTATGAACTCAAACAAAATTACTGGCGCTTGAAGGTTGCCACCGGAGAGGCGCTGTGAATCTCTCTGAAATCTCTATTAAGAATCCCGTCTTCGCATGGATGCTCATGCTGGGTCTTATGATCTTCGGCCTGATCAGCTTCAACGGAATGGGAGTCGGTCAAATGCCCGATGTAGATTTTCCTGTCCTTACGATAGACGTATCATGGGAGGGGGCGGCACCCGAGGTTCTCGAGACCGATGTTGTCGATATCCTTGAAGACGCTGTGATGGGCGTGCAGGGGATTCGAGAAGTATCTTCCTCAACCCGGCAAGGACATTCGAGTGTCTCCATTGAATTCGAATTGGAACGAGATATCGATATTGCCCTGCAGGAAGTACAAAGCAAGGTTTCAGAAGTTCAGAGAAGATTACCAAAAGATATTGATCCGCCTGTGATCACCAAAGCCAATCCTGAAGACCACCCCATCTTGTGGATCGGTGTTTACACCAAGACGAATCGGCCTCTCAAAGATCTCATGGACTATGTCGACCGCCAACTCAAAGACCGTTTTAAAACGATATCCGGCGTGGGGGAAGTTTTCCTCGGCGGTTACATCGAAAGAAATCTTCGGGTCTGGATGGATCAGAGGAAACTCGAGTCTTATCAATTGACCGTTAACGACGTGATTGAAGCCATCCAGCGCGAGCATGTGGAAATTCCAGCCGGTCAAATCGAAACCGAGAAACGGGAGTCGAACGTGAGGGCCATGGGAGAAGCCCGTTCGGTGGAAGAATTCAGAAAGATTACCATCAACTATCGGGGGGGACATCCCATTTACCGTCCTATTCAACTCGGGGATGTCACGACCATCGAAGACGGGCTTGCCGATATTCGAAGAATCTCGCGGATGAACGGCCGACCTGCCGTAGGTCTCGGAATTCGAAAACAAAGAGGCGCTAATACGGTTGAAGTCGCGAAAAAAGTGAAAAAGCGCCTGTTGGAAATAAAGCGCGATATGCCTAAAGACTTCGACCTGGACATTAACTTCGACAGTACCCAATTTATTGAAGACGCTGTGCACGAACTGGTTTTCACCCTTATTCTATCGGCCCTCCTCACCTCCTTCGTGTGCTGGGCTTTCCTCGGTTCCTGGAGCAGTACTTTCAACATTCTTCTGGCTATTCCGACTTCCATCCTTGGGACTTTCATCGTGATTAAATTCGCCCATTTCACTCTCAATACTTTCACCCTCTTAGGTCTTTCTCTGGCTATCGGCATTGTAGTCGACGATGCCATCATGATTTTGGAAAATATCGTGCGCCACCGGGAAAAAGGCGAATCTCAGATTGAGGCAGCCATCATCGGTTCTCGTGAAATCACTTTTGCCGCCATCGCAGCGACGTTAGCCATCGCGGCCATTTTTATTCCTGTTATTTATATGAAAGGGATCATTGGAAAATTCTTCTTCCAATTCGGAATCACGATTACAGCCGCCGTTCTCCTCTCTCTGCTTGAGGCCTTGACACTGACTCCCATGCGTTGTTCACAACTTCTTGAGGTCGGCGCGCGGAAAACCCCTTTTGGGCGTTGGTTTGAAGAAAGCATAGTGCGGATGACAGAACTCTATCGGCGAACCATCGTGGTAACGCTTAAGCACAGGAGAAAAGTTTTGCTGGGTACTCTCGCTCTATTCCTTGCTTCGCTGGGCATCATTCCACTGATCAGAAAAGAATTTGTTCCTCTCCAAGATCAGAGCATTCTGCTTGCCCGTTTGCAGACTCCGATCGGTTCTTCAATAGAATTCACCAATGAGCGCTTCAAGGAAGCTGAGAATCTTCTGGCCAAGCGTGGTGAAGTTTTGCGATATTACGCCGCGGTGGGCGGTTTTGGCGGAGGCGAGATCAATGCGGGCATGATTTTTATTACTTTAAAACAACCGAAGGATCGCCCGCGTGATCCTAAAACCGGCCGCCGATTAACCCAGCAGGACTTTATGACTGTCATCCGAAAAGAGCTGAATCAAATTCCCAACGTCAGAGCCGTCTTGCAAGATCTTTCCACCCGGGGATTCGCTGCGCAGCGGGGTTTTCCGATCGAATTCACGGTCCGCGGCTCCAATTGGGACAATCTTGTTTCCTATTCTGAAGCCCTCCAGGGAAAAATGAAAACGAGCGATCTCTTTCAAGATGTGGACACGGATTATCTTTCAGGCATGCCTGAGATTCGAGTGTTCCCGGATCGTGACAAAGCTTTCGAACGCGGTGTCAGCATCGGAACGATTGCCAATACCGTCAACGCCATGATCGGAGGAGAAAGGGTAGGAAAATACACTAATGAAGGTAGGCGCTACGATGTCAGAGTGAGACTCCTTCAAAATCAAAGAGTGGGCGCTGAGGATATCGGAAAACTTACTGTCTGGAACAGCCGAGGCGAAACGGTCCAGCTCAAGGATGTCATTCGGATTGAGGAAAGGCCAAGCCTTCTCACCATCACGCGCCGAGGCCGAGAACGAGCTATTGGCATCTTTGCCAATGTCGCTACCGGAAAATCTCAAGCTCGAGCGATTGAAAAAGTCCGGTCCCTCGCCTCTCAGATTCTTCCTCCGGCTTATCGCATCGTTTTTAGCGGAACCAGTCAAACCTTTCAAGAATCGAGTCAAAGTCTCATCTTCGCATTTTGGCTTGGAGTCCTCGTGGCCTATATGATTCTCGCCTCACAATTCAACCATATCATTCATCCCATTACGGTTCTGCTTGCCCTGCCTTTTAGTGTTTCGGGAGCCTTCTTCGCTCTTTGGATAAGCCAGCAATCTATCAACATATTCAGCATGATTGGGCTCTTGCTCTTGATGGGTATCGTGAAGAAAAATTCCATCCTTCTAGTCGAATTCACCAATCAAATGCGTGAAAAGGGGCTAAGCCCGATCGAAGCTCTCAAAGTAGCGTGTCCCATACGGCTCCGCCCCATCATCATGACCTCCGTTTCCACCATCGCCGCCGCCATTCCTCCTGCCCTGGCGTTAGGTCCCGGTGCGGAAACCCGAATCCCCATGGCCATTGCCGTGATTGGAGGACTTACGGTGTCCACGCTGCTCACACTTTTTGCCGTACCCGCGGCTTATTTGGAGCTCGTGAATTTCGAGAAAAAGGAATTCCTGACAGGAAAAATTTCCCAGGCCAAGATCGGCTCATGGATACAAAATCTGACCGGAAAGGCAAGACCTTTGATGAAGTCTCTTAATCAAACCTTAGGCGACACTACAAAGAAACTTGGAAGTAGGAAGGAATGAAGAAAATTCTTGGGAAGGAATTTCTTCTCTCGATTAATTCAGAAGCCGTTTTTACCAGAAAGGTCCTTCAAAAATTGGGCCAGAAGTCTCACCCCCGCACCGGAAGAACCTTTTGAAATATAATCATGATTCTCATCAAACCAGCCGGTGCTCGCGATATCCAGATGAGCCCACGATGCCTCGCCCACAAACTCTTCTAAAAACTTGCCTCCAATGATTGCGCCCGCCGTTCCCTTGCCCACATTCTTAAGATCGGCAATGTCACTTTTGATGTGACTCTTATAATCATCCCACAAGGGGAGTTCCCAGCAGCGCTCGCCGCTTCTTTCTCCCGCTTCTTTCAAAGAATCCAAGAGCGAACGTTGATTCCCCATCATTCCAATCGCGTATTCTCCAAAAGTTTGGCGGCAGGAACCCGTGAGCGTGGCAAGATCAATCAGATAACGGGGATGATACCTTAACGCATAAGCAAGTCCGTCTGCAAGAATCAATCTTCCTTCCGCATCCGTATTGATCACCTCAACGGTTTTTCCATTGGAAATGGTCACAATATCACCCGGTCTTTGGGGACGTTCGCTTGGCAAATTTTCACAAGTTGGGATGATACCGACAATTTTAAATGGAAGCTTAAGCTGACCCGCAAGCCAGCACACGGCAATGACAGCCGCTGCACCGGACATGTCATATTTCATTTTTTCCATATCATGAGCCGGTTTGAGAGAAATCCCGCCGCTGTCAAAGGTAATTCCCTTCCCTACCAAAACAATCGGCTTCTGCGATTTACTTTGAACAGAGGTTTCCAGAATAATGAAGCGAGGAGGCTCATGAGATCCTTGAGCCACACCGAGCAGCCCTCCCATTCCCAGTTTTTTGATCTGAACCTCATTGAGAATCTTGCATCGAAGGTGAGACTCTTTGGCAAGCGCTTCCGCCCTTTGAGCCAAGATTCTTGGAGTCATCTGATTGGCGGGCTCGCTCGAAAGCGTTCTGGCCAGATTGGCCGCCTCACCCACCCATCTGCCGAATTTCACGCCAGACTGGATCTCCTTCTGTTCCAGATGATCCTGGCAAAGCAAATCCAAGCTTTCAATTGGGTTCTGGCCACTGGGTTTCGTTTTGTATCTTTCAAAGCGAAAGGTTGTGAGAAGCAAAACTTCAGCTACCGTGCTACCCGCTTCCTGAGAAGAAACTTTCTGAGGAACAAGGGTCTTTAAATCCAGCGCTAAAGCACTGAGCTTCCTTTCCTGCGCTTGCTTTAGCACGCGCCCCAGTGCTCTCCTCAGTTTTTCAAGATCATACCGATCTCTTTTCCCCAAACCGATCAGGAACACCGAACGGGCTGTCTTAAAACCTGGAAGGTAAGTAAAAAAGATTTCCTGTTCTTTGCCGCTGAATTTTCCGGATTGAAAAACGGCGTCAAAAAATTTCCGCAATTCTTTGTTGATTTTCCCAAGAGAAGCAAGGGATTCCTTTTCTCCCTCATAAAAACCAAAGAGAAAACTGTCCCAGCCTCCCCGAGTGTCACCCTTCACCACTGCCGACCATCTCATGATTCCTCCTTTTGCAAGTCTGGTAAACCCTTCTCTAGATCCATCTTCGGATAATCAATCTTCTGCAACACTCCATCCGCCACGGGACCAAGTTTCTGATCGATGATGTGAACTTCGTTGAGGAAAAGCTCTAGGTTGATCCCCTGATGATGAGGCAAGTAAGCGCTCAGATATTGCTCGGAGGTTCGAAAAAGTTCTCTGGCCCCGCGGAGATTCCCTTTCTGAATATGCACGAAAGCGGCGGCCATTTGAATGAGACCTTTGTAAAAATCATTGTGCCGGCTTTCCCTGTGCCATTGACCCTCAAGAACTTCATGGGCCTCAAAAAACTTCTTATCATTGAAGAGCCTAAAAAATTCGAGATAAGCCTTCGGATACGGAGGCACTGCTACATCTTCGGAAGCGTGATTTCTGTTTGCTTCTGATATTTTCCCTTTTTATCCCGGTAAGAAACCAGACAGGACTCATCACTTTCAAAAAAGATCACTTGCGCGATCCCTTCCTGAGCATAAATTTTTGCCGGGACCGGCGTGGTATTCACAATCTGCAGGGTCGCGTAGCCCTCCCATTCCGGTTCGAAAGGGGTCACATTCACCAAGACGCCGGAACGTGCGTAAGTCGACTTCCCAACGCAAAGGGTGATCACATTCCTCGGAATTCTGAAATATTCAACGGTTCTTGCCAAAACAAAGGAATGGGGAGGAATCAGGCAAACGTCGGCTTGGATCGTACGAAAGAGGGTTTCATCAAACTGCTTGGGGTCGATAGAAGACCCTGCGGGGGGATTGAAAATCTTGAACTCGTCTGCAATACGAATGTCATAGCCATAGGAAGAAAGGCCGTAGGAAACACCTTTTCTGACCTGAACCTCTTCAAAAGGCTCAATCATCCCATGTTCGAGCGCCATTCGTTTGATCCAGAGATCTGATTTAACCATTGGTATTCTTATGAGTTGCAAGAATCATACAATAGCGCGGAAATGATGTCAATAAACAGAAAAAAAGGAAAAAAAAGAAAAAAAAGAAAAAAAAGGGGTCACACCTATTTTTCGTTTTCTAATTAAATAGGTGTGACCCCTTTACTTTTTTATTTTTCGTTTTCTAATTAAATAGGTGTGACCCCTTTACTTTTTTTACTTTTTCGACAAACACAAAAAATCAACGACGATTAGACGTCAAAGTACAGATAGAACTCCCAAGGATGGGGTCTTAATCTGACCTGATCGATATCTACGGTTCTCTTATACTCAATCCAAGTATCAATCACGTCCTTGGTGAAAACGCCACCTTTCGTCAGGTACTCGTTATCATTCTCCAGAGCCTTTAAAGCCTCTTCCAGAGAACCAGGAACGGTCTTGACCTTCTTGGCTTCCTTTTCATCCAACTCGTAGATGTTCTTATCAATCGGATCGCCTGGATCAATCTTGTTCTGAATTCCGTCCAATCCCGCACACAATAGAGCCGCAAACGTAAGGTACGGATTGCAAGACGGATCAGGACAACGAAACTCGATCCTCTTTGCCTTTGGATTCGTTGTGTACATCGGAATCCGGCAAGCCGCCGAACGGTTTCTCGCCGAATAAACCAAATTCACCGGGGCTTCGTAACCTGGCACCAATCTTTTGTAAGAATTGGTGGTAGGCGCCCCAAAAGCCAAAATGGAAGCAGCATGCTTCAGAAGGCCGCCGATGTAATAACGACACATCTGGCTCGTTAAAGCATATCCCTTGGCGTCAAAGAAAAGCGGTTTTCCGTTCTTCCAGAGACTCTGGTGAACATGCATGCCGGAACCATTGTCTTTGAAAATCGGCTTAGGCATGAACGTCGCCACCTTGTTGTAACGGCGAGCCACATTCTTAATCACGTACTTATACATCAAGAGGTTATCCGCCATCTTCACCAAAGAGCTGTAGCGAATATCAATCTCGCATTGTCCGGCTGTCGCCACTTCGTGATGATGAACCTCGACCGGAACCCCTGCCCGCCTCAAGGTGAGCATGATTTCCGTCCGGATATCCTGCAAAGAATCATGAGGAGGAACCGGGAAATAACCTTCTTTGTATCTTGGTTTGTAGCCAAGATTGGGCTTTTCATCCCTTCCCGTATTCCAATCCCCTTCAATCGAATCCAGAAAATAGTAACCGCTATGTTCTGTCTGATCGAAACGGATATCATCGAAAATGAAGAATTCCGCTTCAGGACCCCAATAGCTCGTGTCGGCAATCTTCGTTTTCTTCAAATACTCCTCGGCTTTTCTGGCCACATAACGAGGATCTCTCGAATACGGCTTCTTGGTAATCGGATCGTAAATATCACAAATCACACTCAAGGTAGGACGTGTGCAGACCGGATCAAGAATAGCGGTGGTCGGGTCAGGAATCAAAATCATATCGCTTTCCTGAATCTTCTGAAAGCCGCGTATGCTTGACCCATCAAACCCAATACCATCTTTCCAAATCGAATCTTCGACATCGTCATAGTCCACAAGATCCGAAGCCGGAATTGAAAAATGCTGCCACAATCCGGGCAGATCATTGAACTTAAAATCCACTACCTCAATTCCATTTTCCTTGACGTAACGCCTGACATCTTCAGGAGTCTGAGGAAGAGCCCGCTCTATTCTCTCCTCATCCCTGTTTTTCTGTGTTACCAATGTTGACATTCTAACCTCCTTTACCCTTCGAATAAAAATGCTCTCTCTCATTTTACTTAACTTCGCCTCTCGCGCGTCCTCTTCCTCCCCCAAAGCCCCAAAAGAAGAAAATCAAACCGCCCTCTGCCATTCATGAATTCAAGCAAACCAGCAGGTTTGAATCACTAGGGGAAAGTTAAGTAGAACAGGGGGCCTTCATCGATCTTCCTTTTGAGAGGAGGGAAGGGATCAAAAGTTTATCTGAAGGCCCCCAACTTACAATTTTAAAGTGCTACTTGTCTAGCTTCTCCTGTTCGAATACTACAGCTTCGACTTTAATTAGAATAAATAAATCAATTCCGTTGCGAAGGTCCCCTGGCTGCTTCTTCCTTCTGTAGAACCGCCACCCGTTACGTCATAGATACCAGCATCAGTCGCGTCTTGACGATACTCCAGACGGGTTATCCAGTTCGTATAGGGCCTATAGTCCAAGGTAATTGTGTTACCCCATAATCTTCTCACGGAACGTGGTGTGGTCGTACCAAAAGTACGGAAAGAGTCGTCATCATAAAACAACTCGCCGCGATAAGCCACATACATTTTATCGCTAAGGTCATATTTGACGTACAAATCATAGGAATGCCACTGTGCCGCCCTAAATGGTTTGGGATGAGGTGCACCAGCAGTAATAGTCAATGCATTCCGCTGATTGCCGAAATCCATATTACCCATCAAGGTAAGGTGCTCAACTGGAGTTTTCCACGTGACGACGTTGCTCGTCAAGAAACGGACGTCATCAATAATAGGTCCGCCACCTGCACCTGTCTGTGACTCAGGACCAATATAGTTCGCGCTGCTTAAACTTAGCGCATCCGTCAAATTGGTGCTGAAACCCAACTCTGTGGTTTTGCCATTGCCGGTATCATTCACCAGATCCCAACCATTGTTCAATCCCACGGTGGCCTTGACTTTACCATTCCAAAGATCCCAACTGGTACGAATTCCAGTATGGGTGAAAGGAATACCAAATCCGAACGCAGTGGAACGGGAGATATTCCAGTTGTCCTTAGATTCAATCACCTCAGCACCAGCCGTGGTCACAAATTTACCGGCTTTGATATTGATTTTGTCGCCAAAAAGAGAGCCGCCATTAATGGGAATATTCACTTCCCCATAGGCCTGTTGAAGGTCAAACTCATCAATAGCACCTGCACCAACCGCGCCAAAGCTGAGACCTGCTCCATCCGTAATAAACGAGTTAAGACCATAATCGAAGTCGGCTCGGAAACCAACACCGCCCGTAGCAGGAGCAAGCTTTTCAAAAACAAGCTCAAGAGCGTCCAGATTAAAGTTGTTGTCCCGCGTATCAAAAGTTCTAAGGTTATTGGTACCGGTACTGGTGGCAGCATGCTGAGGACGATTGAAATTGAAATTATAGGAGGTGTCGAGAAAACCACTCAGATTGATATCTTCAAGAGTCTTCAGAACGCCGCCTTCTTTCTTCCCTTGAGCAGCCGGAATATAGGAAGGAGCCGCTGCAGGTCTGCTTTCCGCGGCAGAAACTCGAGATGAAAGATCTTTTAGTTGCTCCTGCAAATCTTTGATCTGCTTCATTAACTGCTTGTTGACCTTGTCCAGATCTTTCGCACTCGCTACGGCTTCGTCAGCAAAAGAAACTGTGTTACCCAAAAGCGCAAAAAAGAAAAAAACTACTGCGAACCCTGTGATGAACTTCTTCATCAGTATTTCCCTCCCTCGGTTTTTAAAGTTAATGAATTGGGTATGAGCACGCGTGAATAAATACTATTAAGAAGCTGTTTGCAGATTTCAGATGGCATCATTTCCTCTTTCTCCAGTACGAATCCGAAGAATATCTTCCATCGGAAGGACTGCGATTTTCCCATCGCCCATCTGACCGGTTCGAACCACTTCCTGAATTGCAGCAATGATTTCTCCTACTTGATCGTCACTCACGAAAATTTCTATTTTGAACTTATCATGCAACCGTGGGCTGGGCCAAACCCGTTGACTTCCAAACCCTCTGACCGGACTAACTGTCAACCCTGCCACACCGCTGTCCCACAAAACTTCTTCCAGCTGATCCAACTTCCCCGGTTGAATGAAACACTCAATTTTCTTCATGCTAAGCGACTATCTATCAATCTCAGCTTAGCAACTTGAATGCCAACTCAACAGTTTAAATTGAAAAAGAACCTAACACAATTAAGGTGAGACAAACTGAAACAAATTCTTTACAAAAAAGTAAATTCGTTGCATTTGAACTGACAATATTGTTATGCTTGAAACGTGCGCCCGGCCTGATTCGAACAGGCGACCCACTGCTTAGAAGGCAGTTGCTCTATCCAACTGAGCTACGGGCGCAGGGCAACTCATTTTCCCTCAGGAAAGTTAGAGGAAGACACTGCTCAACCCTTCTCCCATAGATCAAATAACTCAGTTTGACTGCTAGAGCAAACTGAGGGGTATTCTAACGAATTCCCCTGAGACTGACAACAGATTTTTGATAAATTTTTCTTAGCACCCTATTCCATAACCAACTGGGCAGTTCTAGTCAAATGAGCGCGCGACGTTGCGGAACGCAACTCGCTACGCGAATTTGATCCCCTAAAAAGACTTTACTTCCGGCGGTGAAAAAATAAACGGTCAAAACTAATCTCGCGGGCCCCTGTCATCAGAAGGCTGAGAGCGGCAGCAAGAAGTCCCAGATCCCTTATCATAATTTCATTGAAGCCTGAAAAATAAACAATAGCAATAAGAATAACCGAGCAGGCCAAAGAGGAAAGACGCGTCAAAAAACCTGTCACCAGAAAAAAACCGAGGATAGCTTCGACCACACCCTGGGCAATCAGAAAAAGATCCATCGAGATGGGCAATCGATTCTGAATGGATGCGGGAACCCATCCATACCAAGATGCGGGGTCAAAGCATTTATCAACACCAAACCAGAGAAACACTCCCCCTAACCCTATCCTTAAAATGAAAACGGCCAACGCGTCGCGCATCAATTACCTCGAATGGAAAACTGGAAAACGATTGAGAACCAATGGAACGGACGATTCGGCTAATTCTGGTTTTGAATCTTTCTGGCTCGGACGATACATCTCAGGATCACGGAGGCAATCATCCCTAAAACAAAAACCACCACCCCCAGAAGAAAAAGAATGGCCATTTTCACGCTTCTGGCAGAATCCGAATTCAAATCTCCGAAACAAAACGTGCAGGCTTGAGCTTGTTCCGCCACAGCAAAAAGCAATGTGCCCAAAAAGAGCCAAAAACAGGAGAAACGCCGGCTCATGATTCCATCCTTCTGGTTTTCGCCAAAAACCAGGCCAGATAGACCGTAAGCAAACCGCTTGCTAAAAAAGAACCGATGGCCATATGCCTATTCAGGATATTCTTCGAAAGAGAGTAATCCCGCATCCCCCAGAACCCAAACCCGAGAGCCAAAAAAACGGACAAAACAATAAAGCAAATATGAACGGTTCTAAGAGACATGGCCGCCGAAGAAATAACTGGTGAGTGTGGGCAGGATCAAAAGGAAAAGAAAAAAAACGAGGGTCAGAGTCAGCACCGAGAAAATGATCTGCTTTTCGGAAATCAGATGCATGAAAAAGCAGGCGACCAGAGATCCTTTCACAGTTGCGATAGCCAGGGCCACCATCACCGCCTGAACAAAGGGGAGTCTGAGATAAGAAACGGTCACTGTCACTAAGGTTAAAAAGGCAAGTGTTGCAAACACACTGATATAAATTTTCACGTGCCGTTGGATGTCTTCGGGGGAAGAATGTTCCATTTTGAATCCCTCTCTACAAAAGATAAAGAACAGGAAAAAGGAATATCCAGACCAAATCCACAAAATGCCAATAAAGTCCCGCGCATTCAACGCGGCCCGTAAACTGCTCGGGTTCTTCCTGCCACATACGACTGCCCGGAAATAAAAAATAGGTGTTCAACACAATACCTCCTATGACATGCAGCCCGTGAAGACCCGTCAGGGTGAAATAAATGGCGTAAAAGGTACTCGTGCTTGGCAAGTGGTGATGTTCAAATTTATGACCGTACTCAAAACCTTTCACCACCAAAAACGAAAGCCCAAGCAGAATCGTAAGCCCCATATAAAATCGGTATCTCGAAAAATTCTTCATCGCAAGCGAAGCCCAGGACATGACCATGGTCACACTCGAAGTAATCAGAATCATGGTATTGACAGTCGCCAGCGGCACATTGAGCAGCTCCGAACCGCGCGGCCACAAAGGGGCCCCAACCCGTAGCAAAATATAGGTGGAGAACAAAGCGCCAAACAGCATCACCTCGGAAGCAAGAAAACACCAGGTGCCCAACTTGGCATTCGTGACTCCCGTCACGGGATGCGGTTTGGAAATGAAACGAATAAGATTGGAGGACATATCAATTCGCTCCTGCTAGATGCTGCGGCCAGAAATCATGCTGCTGACCGGGAACACTGTATTCATAAGGGCCGCGATAGACTTGCAGAGCATGCTCAAAATTCCCGTGAGGAGGCGGTGAAGGTGCTTCCCATTCCAGCGTTGTAGCCTGCCAGGGATTACGGTCGACCTTTTTTCCCCATATCAGACTTCCAAAAAAATTCAGGATAAAAGGAATTTGGGCTAGCGCAAGCAGCCACGCACAGATGGAGATGAAAACATTCAAAGGTTGGGTCGGCTGAGCATGCGCATACTGCATCGGATCATAAAGCCTTCTTGAAACTCCGGCCAATCCCAGTAGAAACATCGGCATGAACACACCGTTGATGAAAATAAAGGAGAAGAAGAAATGAATCTTGCCCAGAATTTCAGACATCTTCCGGCCTGTAATTTTCGGGAACCAGTGATAAATACCGGCGAAAAGCGCAAAGAGAGTCCCCGGCGCCACCACATAATGAAAATGTCCGATCACGTAATACGTGTCATGCAAATGAATGTCGGAAGCCGCGAGCCCTAAAGGTAAGCCGGTCAATCCTCCGATGCCAAACATGGGAAGAAAAGCCGTCGCAAAAAGCATCGGCACATTGAATCGAATCGAGCCACCCCAGAGGCTCAAGGCCAGAGCCGTCAGAATAATCACGGAAGGAATGGAGATAATCATCGTGGTGATCTGGAAAAAAGCGCTCATCTTCGTGCCCATACCCGTCAGGAACATATGATGAGCCCAGACCACAAAGGACATAAAACCTATGAAAATTACCGAATAAACCATCGATTTGTATCCATAAATCGGTTTGCGGGTGTTGCAGGCAATGATTTCGGCGACAATACCCATAGCCGGAAGAATCAAGACATAAACTTCCGGATGAGCCAGAAACCAGAAAAGATGCTGCCACAGAAGTGGATTTCCCCCGCCGCTGACAGAAAGCATTTTGCCGCTCACGACCAAACCGCTCGGAAGGAAAAAACTGGTGCCCGCCAGGCGATCCATAAGCTGGAGGACGCCGGCGGCCTCAAGAGGAGGAAAAGCGAGCAAGAGAAGAAAGCTGGTCACGAACTGGGCCCACACAAAAAAAGGAAGCCTAAAAAATGACAGCCCCTCCGCTCTCAATTGCACAATGGTCACGATGAAATTGACCGAACCCAGCAAAGAAGAAGTGATCAGAAACACCATCCCGGCCAGCCAAAGCGTCTGCCCCACAGGGGCAATGTCCGCCAGCGGTGTATAAGAAGTCCAGCCCGATTGAGCGGCTCCTCCGGGCACAAAAAAACTCGTGATCATAATGACTCCGCCTATGAAATAAACCCAGTAGCTCACCATATTGAGTTTGGGGAAAGCCATATCAGGCGCCCCGATTTGAAGAGGAACAAAATAATTTCCAAATCCGCCCACGGCCAGAGGAACCACGCCCAAAAACACCATAATCGTTCCGTGCATGGCGCCAAGCTGATTGTAAAACTCAGGAAGCATGATGCCGCCAATCATCATTCTCTCGTTGAAGAATTGGCCCAGCCAAGGCAGAGGCTGGCCCGGATAAGCAAGCTGCCAGCGCAGCAGCATCATCAAGCCGAATCCAAAAAGGAGAAACAGTAAACCGGTTATCCCGTACTGAATGCCGATGATTTTATGGTCCTGAGAGAAAATATACTTTTTCCAGAACGGAAGATCATGGGAATGATGTGTATCCGTCATAAACCCTTTCCTCAAAATTAAACTACCGTTGTTGCGGTAGGTGATGCCACAGCAGTCGTTGCCACCGGCGGCGTCATCACGGCCACGACCGGAGCCGGCGGTTTGGGCGCCAAGTTATCCAGCCAGCTCTTAAACTGATCTGCCTTATCCACGATAAAAAAACCTCTCATACGGTAATGTCCCAATCCGCAAAGCTGGGCACAGGCAATTTCAAAATTACCGGCTTCACGGGCCTGAAACCAGACCGGAACAACCTGCCCGGGTATCACATCCTGCTTGACCCGCATCACGGGCAGAAAAAAACTGTGAATCACATCCTTAGAGGAAAGCCTGACAATCACCGGCTTGCCGACAGGGACATGCAACTGATTAATCGTCGTGATATCGTCTTTCCCTGCCGGATCATTCGGATCCAGCCCCAAAGGATTGATCGGACTCATGAGACGCGGGTCCATTCTCCCAAAAACACCGTCTGCCCCGGCGTAATGAATATTCCAGGCATACTGCTCGGCTACCACTCGAATCTCGAGTGATTGGTCTTTGGGAGGAAGCGCCGCTCGGGTTTGATAAACAATAGGGAAAGAAAAACCAACCAGCAGAACTATTTCCAAAATAGCTATCGCCACCTCAATATAAGTAGGCGCCTTGAAATGATTGGCTTGATAAGTGGCTCGATGGCCCGGCCGGCTGCGGAATCGAAAGATAGCGATCACCAGGAAAATCAGCCAGCCCACCAGCAAAAGAGCCATGAGGGCGTGAATAATATAGATTAACCGGTCAATCTGAAATCCATGAGTGGATAGATCAGCCGGAAGACCCCAACCGTAATATTTATTCATCTATAACTCGAATTGGACTTATGTGGATAAGAAAACAACTAATTTTTGATAGTTAAAGAATAATTCTTACAAGAATTGAACTTGATTGTCAAGATCGATCTGATGAAAAGTTAAAACTTGAGTTTGTCACTTTTTTAAAGTCATCATTGCAACTTATTGTGGCTTGTTTCCTTGTGTCATTCTGATCCCGCCAAGGTGGGACTCTCATTAATCCTCGCATTTGTAGGGGCGGGCCTTGTGCCCGCCTTCTTAATGACACAGGATAATCTCGGGCACCCACAAGGGGTGCCCCTACAACGATTTTACGCCGCTCTCTCTATCGCCTTCGACATAGCCTGATAATT
>OBEQ010615768.1_pt1 | contig 14977 bp, 11 predicted proteins | sample 1670901 | NCBI WGS metagenome assembly OBEQ01 (sample SAMEA104232315, study PRJEB22302) | groundwater metagenome | biome: forest; feature: aquifer; material: groundwater | place: USA | collected 2011-08-07 | depth 5.4 m | reverse complement strand
TGTAATCCACGCCGGTTTTTACCACCGCATAATCATTGCCGCCGGGGAAAATAGCATCGCCGATAAAAAGCATGTCTTTTATCTCCACATGCAGATACTTTTTTATTTGTTTCAATCCATAGGCCTTATCAATCCCCTTCTTGGTGACATCAATCGAGGTGAATCCAGCAACATGCACTTCCAATTCGGGAAGACGCTGTGCCATGAATTTCCCAATTTTCATTTTGAGGGCGCGGTTCTCCCGCGCCCATTTTGTCTTCAAAGCAACGCCTTGTGCGGTGCCCAGCATGGCAACCACATCCTGGCCGAGCGCGGAAAAAGTCACCTGCGTGCCGCGATCTTCGATGACTTTGCCATATATCTTTGCGGGATGTTTATAGCCGATCTTGCGCAATACCTCGCGGAATGCTCGTTTGATTTTATCGCGTGCGGCACGCGACAATTGAAACGTATATATCTTCTTCCAGCCGGAACGATACAGATAAAAAGAGGTCGCGGTCGCGGGAAAGAGGAAAAGTTTCAAGAGAAGCTGTTTTGGCATTTTGAGGCGTTGCAGTGGCATGAGTTGTTCTTTGAAAAGAGCGTACTTTCCTCCGCCGATAATGGCGACTTTGTAGACAGAGAGCAGGCGCAGGATCAATTTTGCCATCTCCGAATCCATAGGAGCCTTGGTTAGCGTGAGCGTGCCGTCAATATCAAATACAATCAGTTTTTTTGGCTTGAGTATCGTGGGGTTTGAAATTTTCATGTTTTGAGTATACCATTCTTGATGATGTCTTTAAAGATAGGCATAGTCAGGACACAACCAGACATGATGCTTATGATCCCGCCATCCCAGTAATACCCTTCTTCTTTGAGATAACGCTCCCGGCGCCCAGGTATGTAACAGTAAAGAGATATGCCCAAATAGGCACATACAATCTCAAGCGTAAAAGCGTCCCGTGCGTGGATGTTTTAATGTAATGATATTCTACCGATACTGCCAATCAGGGAGATCTCCCCTCTTTCTGTCTTTATTTTTTACCCCTTGGAGCTTGGAGATTGACGAAACTCCCAAATTTTAGAACAAAGATTCTTTAGGTTGGAATAACCAACTTTGCTCCTCTTTCTTCCACTTATTATTCATAAACACATATTCATACGGATTCTGGATTACAAGAGATTCGTATCCTGTTTGATTGATTTTTTTTGCGTCGACGAGATAAAGGAAGTATCGTCCTCGCATTATGCGAGCTTGCGATACTTCATTCTTAGACCAGTAGAATCTTCTATCGACAGAACAGGATTTCACCTCAATAAAGCGGTCATACTCTATAGAGTCCGCGTTGTTGTATGAAACGATGTCATACCCAGCCCCCGCGTCATAGTCTGATATCTTCTGCACACTCTGCAATTTTGGATGAGACGACAGTCTCTGCTTCTCGAAAGCCAGAACATAATCCTCCGCTTCCGCGCCGCGTATCTGTCTTTGCTCCAACACCTCTTCGAGATTCTCGATACCAATTTTCCTACGCCTCACCTCCGGTAAAATTATTCTGTCGAAAAGAATCCTATATCTCTGATTCACTATGAATTTTCGGATGTGTTGATCTGGATGACGATTCAGGAATTCGAAGCTCACTAGGAGCTGTCTGAAATTAGAGAACCTGAACCCGAAAGCCGAATTATCGACTTGGATCAGTTTATAGATCACATCATACGAGATATTCGGCGGCGAGAAAATCGTCTGGAACGCTTCATCTTCTTTGAGAGCCAGTAACATCCTTTCGAGCAATTTCCCTCGCATGTATCGCTCACTCATCAGGAACTCTGTGAAATCTTGATCAACACAGACGATGTTTTTATCGTCTATCTTGATGATACCCAATGCCTGTGCGAATGGAAGACAGCCGTCGAATACAGACTTGCCGTCCACAATTCTGTTGAAGAAATACTCGCGGATGTTCTCTACAGTCCAGTGCTCACTTTCCTCATTGAGCATTTTCAGCAATTCCCAGAAATAACTCGGAGTGCCCAAATTCTCGTAGCGTTCAAGATCTGCCAGCATAATCATCAATGAGTGCCTTTATGAGATCAGTCTCGTCTGAATCATTCATCCGTGCGAATAGTGGTATATCCTGATCGATGATCTGTTCCATTCGTCGCACCTTTTCACCGAGACGCATTTGTATCACACCATCGATTGAATCGGTCGAAAGTAGATAATAATAATTGGTCTCCTGATTCGGCGATAGCCCGACACGATGGATACGATCTTTGGATTGCAAGAAGTTCGAGCAATTGTAATCCCTCTCTAGATAAATCGCATTATGGCAACCCTTATGCAAAGATATCGATTCAGCCACAGAGAACGGGTTCGCAATCAATACGTGCAATGAGTGATCTTTCGGATCGTTGAATCTCTCTATCGTCGACTCTCGCTCGACTTGCTCCACTTCCCCTATGAGCAATTCCGACTTGATTCCGTTCTCGGCGAAGTATAGTTGCAACTCTTTCGCGTTCTGGACAAATATCGTCCATATTATTACCTTCTCGTTTTTCTCGATTTTTTCTTTCACCAAATCCTTCGCCACAACGAATTTCTTCGGCGTCTCCAGTTTCCTGTAATTGCGGATTCCGGCGAGGATTTGTGAATCTTCTTGGAACTCTTCCGGCATCGCACCGCCGACTTCGATTCTCTCCTCGTAGTCTTCACTATCCATAGTCTCTCGAAGAGTCCTCTGTAAGAGCGCGGGGTTGGTCGCCGCTTGCCGGAGACGAATCAGTTTCGCCTTATTCAGTACATCTTTCACGTTCGCGGAGCTGTCGTGCTTAAATGACTTGATGTATTTCGTCTCGATAAAGTCATAAATCTCGCGCTGATGGCTGTCCATCGGCACCTCTATGATCTGCTCGTTGATTGGCGGCAATTTCAAGTCAGATTTCTTTATGCGTATGAAATAAGGCGAGATGTTGCGTATAAGTTCCTGTACTCGATCGCTATCTGAATCGCTATTCTTCGTCATATCGACCAGATTGCCGTAATGAAATCCCAATATCTCTTTGTATCGGTAAGGATAAAGATATTGATAGAGATTGAACAAATCTTCATAGCCATTCGGGACAGGCGTACCCGTGAGGATAACGCGTGCCCTTGCCTCTTTACCGATTTCAACGATGCTCTTGCCCCATACACCTTCAGGGTTCTTGATTCGATGCGCCTCGTCCACGACAACCATCGTCTTATTCCTCTTGAGGAAACTCACTATCTCTTCCTGCAAGCTATCGACGCCGCCGTGGAATATCAGCGTTAGCTCGGCGGGGTCTCCCGAAAATAGGTGCTCCTTCTTATGAGTCCGCGATATCTTGCTGTCGCCCGATAGGCGTTGCACACGCGGCTTCTCGCCGAAGCATTCCTCATATTCCTTAATCCAAGGCGCGAAAGACGAGGGCGGACCAATGACAAGCAATCTGTCGACGTGCCGCGCATCCTCCTCGGGCAAGCTCTTGAGATACGCGTATGCTGCGTATACAATCGTGGTCTTTCCAGCACCGGGTACCGCAAAATTGCATGCGTTTTGCGCGAACGCCATGTGATATGCCGACAGTAGCTGAAGATCATACAATCTGCGGCTAGGTAACTTCTCGCGGACGATTTTCCTGAAGGCGTCGAATTCACCGACGAGCTCGGGCTTGTCTCTGTTATCCCTGATGTCCCGCGCCTTTTCGGAGGATTCATGGAAAATCCTCTGCTCTCGATTGAAACTCTCCGTGTCGCCCTGCATTTTCTGGGATAAATCATTCCCGAATCCGAATTTCCCTAGAATTTCTTGTATCTCTTGCAACGTCGTGATTTCTGTCTCTTTACAGAAAGGGATAACGATAGAATCATCTTCTTCTGCGAAACGAAGTCTCTTGAGCGAGAAAAGGAGACGCTTATTCTGCAGGAGCGTGTGGGTATCACCCGTCAATAAGAAAGAAGAATCCCTCTTGTCGATGCGAATATTTGTGGGTTCATCCATATCGTCATAGTTGCTTGATTTGTTTTTCAAGATGGTAAGCCACTTTCTCCACCTCTTTTACTTGCACAAGCAACCCGTCCTTCGAATCGCGCTTTCCGTCGAACTTTAGGGATTCGAGCATTCGAACGATTCTAGCGAGCAACTTCTCGGGAGATTTATACTTGAGCAAATCAAGCGTTTTCTCGTTGATTCTCTCCAACTGCTCGAGAACGTCGGGGGCGGACGATGCTTTGTGTTTTTGATCGATTGCATCCAACGCTCCTGCCGCATCGTTGACAAGCTTCATAGGCTCGTTTGCAAATTGCTTATATCGAAGCTGTTGCCGATGGATATCGATATTTTCATCCAAGAAGCTCTTTCCGTGTTCGTCCTTCGTCGCATCTACGAATCTGCGGTCGCGATCGTTCAGGTATGATTCCAGATTGTCAGAGTCGAAATTTATCGGCTCTTCTTTATCCTGAATCTCCTCTATACGCTTGAAATGAAAGTCGCGGAAACTACTCCAGATTCCCTTATCGCCGAAAAAATGGCTCTCTCTCAGACCATCCGCGATAATACGAAATTCCTTACCTTCGAAGCGGGCTCGAGTGTAGTCGTAAGAGACTGCCTTCAAATCATCCACATCCGAATCGCGATAGCCATCGAACGCTTTCGAGCTATCTTCTCCGTAGAAGTTCTTGAGCCATTTCGTGAGATTTATGAACAAGTCCTCTCGACCATCCAATTGCGTATAGATGCCCCTATACTTGAGGTAATCGAGATAGTCGTCCATCGTATCCATCACAGCTAGATAATCTTTGACGGTTGTTTCCGTTTCTCCCATCCAAGAAGCAATTTTATCGACTGATACGCCTCGTTGGCTCAGACCCTTCGCTTTCAAATATTTTTCAATCGGGTTATATCCGAGTTTCTCGTCTTCCCCCATCTGATACGTAGTCTCAAGCTTCTCTATCTCAAGAGGATTCTCTTCAAGCGTGACTTCGAGTACAACGGTTTTGAAATAGTCGAATTTTCCAGAACGCTTGAGCAGCATCGCACGGCGATTACCGTCGATGATAATCCCATCCCGCGTGATAATGCCCACTTTTTCTTGTCCGATTCTGCTGATGCTTTCGAGTGTTTGCCTGTTGCGCCCCGGGTTCGAATCCAGCAACAACTTCTCTATCAAACCCGCCCCCTCCGCTGACTCCTCATCAATTTTCCTACCCTGCTGTTCCAATGACTTCGTCCGGCTCAGGATGCGACCATTGTATTTGTTGTAGACGAGGTAATCGAGTGGAATCTTATAGACATCCATCGGAACGAGCACATCCTCCCAAGGAATATCTTGCTTCCCGTAGGGCTTGCTCCTTTCGAGGGTTTCAGCGATTTTCTCCGTGCGTGTCTTTTTATTCATGTTGTGTTGAAATCAGCCTGTTGATTGCATACATCGCGTAAAGCTGTCTTATTGGAAGCACTGTCCTGCTCGCAATGGGTTCAGGACTTTCAATATGCTCCAGATCAGGATCATGGAGCGAGATAAATTTAGCAAGATTCTCGATAAAGTAAACGGGGTCAAATGTCTTAGTCGAAGACGACGGTTTTTCATATGCCTGCTGGAATTGATCGATATTTTTGAGTGCCGATTGGAAACGACGATCAAATTCCGATATGAATTGCTTACCTTTCAATCCTCGATTTTTAATGATGATTTTCTCAAGGCGTCTGAAATCGCGGGGTTCTAGAACTTCGACAGCATAGTCCCTGCCGGTACTATAAAATACAGCACTATACCACTTCTCTCCCCCCACTCTTATTTTCCCTGCTGGATTGTAGTTGGTTAGAGCGACAGTCATATTACCTGCCTTAAAGGGGTGTCTCCTAAATCGGGAGAGAGATTTGCGCTTCGGCGGCTTGTCAAATTTCTTTTCCGAATAAGTATTCAGGTTATTTATTTTTTGGTGGTTGCCAAGCAACGATGAAAAACCGATTGCACTGGGACTGATAACTTTTAATCCGAGGGCTATTCTTACTGTCTTCGCTAGAGACGCGCTCAAGAACGGAGGAACAGCATTACCGACCTGCTCCCATTTTGTACCTTCTCCGCCCACAAATTGATATGCGACTGGAAAACCCATAAGGCAGGCAATCTCTCTGATGGTCGGTGTCCGATATTCACCGTCGCCTTTCCTGCGATATTCGGACTTATAAATCAATGCTTCACGCGAACTGGATGCTCTGGTCGCCATTATGGTTCTGCTCGGCCTCGTCTCATCTTCTGGGAACGACATCCTTCCCATATATGGATGATTTAATTTGTAATCACGCGTATTTCTCCAGTACATTTCGTAAATACCTGTGTCGTAGAAATGATCGGTAATCTTGTCAGTGGATAACTGGAGAATCTCATAATTTGGATCAGCCCAAATCTCTCTATTTTGCGGCGAATTTGGTTTCGGCATTTTATTTTTTATCTCACCGAGTGTTCTGAATTTTTCTTGCGTCTTTTCAGGGACGACCAGTTTGCCTGTGCCAATAATCTCGCCGCATACAAAACGTTCACGTCGTTGTGGCACTCCGTAATCAGCCGAATTGAGGATTGTGCTGTTCTTGGAAATCTCAAGGGCTATCGAATCAGGATTCAACCCTATATTCTTTGCCCAATCTACGAGGTCTAAATCTCGAAAAGTATATGAGGCCTGTACGTATTTCCTTGAATTCGGGACATTTTCAAGAAACCAAGCATTAAGCTTTGAATTTTGTTTATGTTTTTTTACGGCTACCACACGCAAATATGCTTCAATGAGTTGGATACCCAAAGTCTTGTCGGCGGTTCCTGCCTTATTAGACATTGAGAACAAGACACATGGTGGACTGCCCACTATGACTTCGGTATCAGGGAGCTTCTCGATTTCATCGATTGATTTTTTAAAGTCAAGAATATCTCTCGGAGCATCGTTAAGATGATGATTCAGATTGTGCGTCTCAACAGCAGAACGCCAGTTGTCGATTCCCATGACAACCTTGAAATCTTGCTGACGGAAGCCCTCCGAGAAACCTCCCGCGCCGCAGAAAAAATCGATAACTTTCGGCTTCTCCTTTATCGATTCCATAGTACTTTAACTTTATCTTACCGATACCCTCTATAGATTATTCATCTATGTAACTATACTATTTTCGTTTCAATGTGGCAATACACAAGCAAGACGAATGGCGCTACCCCGACAAAGAATGATGCCATTATTATATGCCTTTTGATACGCGTATTCATATAGGATTTCATTTATATGGTTCATCCTGATCGTCATCCCTAAAACTACAGGATTCCTCATTGTATTGGAAGGGGTGAGATTTTTTGCGTAAGCAAGAGGATGATTTGTTGGAGAAGGATGATAATCTGTTCTTGTGATAGATTACTTGATTTTTACTGGTTTATTTTCTGTGCCGTCCCATACCTCCCATTTTGACATTATCGGGGATACGCGTATGTCCATTTGCCCGGTACGCGACCTGTCGCTGATACCCTTCACTTGGCTGAGATAAATGAATATGTTTCTGCCTTGGTCCGTAATATCAGTGAGGGTGGCCGATGATCGAGAGGAAATAGTTGCAGTGCCCTCATCACGACAAATGCCTGGCAGTAAATGCATATTGTCACTGAAATAAACAAAAGTGTTCTGATCACTTGCTTCCAAATTATAGTATGCACGCCCTACCCGATTCGTTCCCGGCGATGTGATTTCTGTAACAAGTATTGGGGTCTTTTGCTGTATGACAAGTTTAAATCCGTCCGTTTCAAAGCCCCGAAGTGTGTTTACCATTTGCAATTCACTCTCTGGTACCTGAAACACTGCCTTTTTAATTACAATATTGCGTAGAGTCATGGGACATGTAAGTTTATCCTCATTCCATTGATAGTCAAAGTTATAGCTGGAATACTGATCCACAACACTATTGGATGATGGGGAAGGATTTGAGGGAGATGTTGAGGTTTGCGTGTGCGTAGATTGAGGTACGGGAGTTGGCACGGAAACGGGTTCGGCAGGAGCAGGTGGCGCTGGTTCCGGCGTCGCCGATGGTCGTTCCTGCGATTGTGAAGAAGCGGTGACGATAATCAGTGGTGGAGGAGGCAGGGGTGACGGTGCTGTCTGCTGCTGTATTTGTTGGAGCGCCTGTGATTGCTGTTGTAGCGCTTGCGTCTGCTGGGTCAGCTGCTGATTCTTTTGTTGGAGAGTGGATTGATTCTGTTGCAATAATGCAAGCTGTTGCTGTAATAACTTGATCTGATCGGTCAAAGAACTGACTGTATCATTCGTGGTTTTTGAAGGTACGGCTATAGGCATGCTTATCATACCCTCCTCCGTAGCAATGCTATCTTTTGACACGCCCGATGCGGCTAACAAATCGTTGGCTTTGGCGCGGGTCTTGGGACCGAAATAACCGGACGCAGGAGATATGCTCTGCTTTATCTGGAATGCTTTGACAGCACGCAGGGTAAGTGAATAGAAGTTGCCACTATAGGCGGTATTAAGCACTCCTTGATCTATCAAAAACTCCTGCAGTTCCCTTACGCCCTCTCCTTTGCTCCCATATGCCAAATCCGTATCAAAATACGCCGAGGCGAATAATGGAAGAAACGCGAATATGGCTGCGGCGATAATAAACTTTTTCATAAACGCTGAATTAGTTTGGTAATTCCAGCGGCAGACAACGCAAAACCCACCGCTGGGAGCATCCGCCCTTTCGGGCAGAACATGCAAGTTTCCCTGCATGACCGGTTAGGGAACCCTCAACGATGGGATCTTCATCCCTAACCGGATTTGACGCCATGCCCGCCAAGAATGACGGGTTTAGGCCTCTCTCAAATTGTTAGTGTATTATATCCCATCAGCACGGATTTGCAATAAACTTGGATAAACCTGCTACGCAACAAAAAACGGCGATCCGATGCCGGGACCGCCGTTTAATGCAATGCCACTATCTTTTGAAAGATTGGATTGCCTCGGATGCTTCTTCTTTGGTTAGTCCCCCGATCTGCTCCACCCACCGGCTACGCTCTTCTTCATCAGCGATGCCTGTCTGGATAAGCTCAAGCAGGTAGCTCTGTTGCTTGTCGGTGATGAGATTGAATGCTACACCCATATCCTGCTGGGAGTTTGCGTCTGGATGGAACGCATCCAGCATCTTTGTAGAGCGCACTATGGCATCAATAAGGGAGGAATTGAACGCCGTATGTACTGTTCGCTCGGCGTAGCGATTCATATTAGAGAGTACAGCCGTACCCCTGCCTTGACCTATAATTTTGCCACCCTTTTTAAGTGTACAAACAAATGCAACGAGTCCAAGGATATGCTTAAACATCCCAATGGTCTCTGTGTCTTCTGCAAACTCGGCAGTGATGTCATACGCGCCGATGCACTTTTGTACCTCGGCACGCAGAGGATGGTTTTTATCACTCGGATCAAGGGATTTATATTTCATCGCTTGTACAGGTTGCATCGGAGATATTGGACGGTTCTTGTAGGTTGTTGTGTTCATGATGTTTGGTTGGTTATTTTGCTAATTTTTATAACTTCGTTCCCATATTCTATTTCGATCTTGCTCCCGACCATAAAGCCGGACCCAAGCAGGAAGCGATTTGCGATCCTGATCATGGGGGTCTGCCCTTCGGAGCGAGAGGGTTCACCCGTGGCATAACTCACAGTCATTTCGCGTTTAAGCATATAAAGGCAAGACATAATAAAGAAACGCATTTTCGACCTAAATGCGCTGAAGAAGATTATTAAATTATTTCTTCACTACCCAAGTAATACTGCGTGGTAAATCAGGGTTGGGGAGTGGTTCATAAAAGGGATGGTAGGCCTTATTGGATCCGTTGAATAGGTACAAACACGCAGATTTCCTTCGGGCAGGAGTATTGAGGTCTATTGAGGTTGAGGAGCAGGACTATTAGCCGTGTATACGCATTTAAGGCGTGGGTCTTTGATATGCTCCCTATATGTCATGGAAAAATCCTATAGACCGTCAGAGCAAAAAACATCTGTTGAATGATAAAAGATTCTTTAACCTACTCTCCGAGCAGTATAATTTTGGTGATAAAAATACGGCCGTTCGTTTTTATATGGGCCTTGTCCATTTAATAGCCAAGGAGTTGCGAATAAACGGGGTTGCCCAACTGCCGCACTTGGGAATCTTCGGTCTTGTAAGACAGCAGCCACGAATAGGATGGATGGGGAAATCCCATGTTTTTATGGGGCCCAAGAGGGTTTTGCGATTCTATCCCAAAGAGAAGTTGCGGAGATACTTTAGCAAGCGCAACCAGTAGCAGTAGGAGCGGTTCTGTTTATCGAGTAACCAGAGACCGATTTCCCTGTATATCGGGATGATTCCCAAAACCCACGCGCGGATGCGCATGGAAATAATTTCGTCTGCAACGCGATCAACCACTCAAATCCCAAACGCATGTCAAGGGGTATGTCAGGAGGGCTTATCTATGACAACATTTTAGCTCAATTTTGCGGTCATGATTTGGGACTCTGGTAAAATTTGTTTATGCAGATTGCTGATGCACACATCGTGAAGTTCCAGATGCTCTACCGAAAACACTTCGGGAACGACATTAGCATGGACGAAGCCCTCGCAAAGGGCACGCGGCTTGTTCGCCTGATGGAGATTGTGCTGAAGCATGAAGTAAAGAAGTATGCAGCAGTGATACCAGCTATTTAAAAGATATGGTTGATCAATTATTTTAATTTTGTTTCTGATTCGGGTTCTTGGCGAAAGGATTTAGCGCCTCCCGCCGAGAGCCTTAATCAGAAACTGGAGGCGCTATGGAGACAATATCAATACGGGATTATCTAACGCGCAAAGGCACTGCCTTTCGCGAGAGCGGAAAAGAACTCATCGCCCATTGCCTTTTCAGCAGTTGCGACAACGACAGCGTAGGCAATGAGGCACATCTGTATTTCAGCGCAGAGACAAGCCAGTATGATTGCAAAAAATGCGGGGCCAAAGGAAATATTTTTACTCTTGCCAAGCATTTTGGAGATGATATCCAAAGTATCATGTTGGATAGTCAAATGAAGATCGTGAACATGCGCCATCCTGTCATGAATGGCGATGCCATGAGGATCTGGGAAAACGCGACAGAACCACCAGCTGACTTTCCCTATCTGAAAAAAAAGGGGGTGCGAGCACATGGAGCGCGTTTTTGGAATGATTGTTTAATATTGCCACTCTATGCCCCTAATGGCACGCTCTCATCGCTCCAATTCATTGATATGGACGGAAATAAAAAATTTCTTCACGGAGGACGGACTGCCGAATGCCTTTGGCTTATTGGAACGCCGATCGACAAAGTGTGTATTGCAGAGGGATTCGCGACCGCCGCGAGTATCATAGAGGCGACGGACTATGCAACCGTAGTCGCGTTTTCCGCAGGCAATCTGAAGACGACTGCCAAAGAGATCAAAAATAGATATCCAGGCACAGAGGTTATCATCTGTGGCGATACCGATTCGACGGGATCCAAAAAGGCGGAGGAAGCGGCTATGGCCACCGGCACACTATTAGCCTTTCCAATATTTGAATATGGAGCGGAGATTGACGGAAAGCCTCCATCCGATTTCAACGATTTGTATATCCTACAGGGTGTTTTCGCCGTAAAATCCTCAATCTTGATAGCGGAAAGAATCTGCGGAAAATACGACTTCACTCCTCTTGACACATTGCTCAATGAACCGGAAGAGGAAGTGAGCTGGATTATTGACGACCTCCTCCCGTCAAGCGGATTCTCTATCATTGTTGCTAAACCAAAGGTTGGAAAATCAACAGTCGCAAGACAAATGGGACTCTCTGTGGCGCGCGGAGAGGCGTTTTTGGGGCGACAGACGACAAAAGGTACGGTTTTGTATGTTTCGCTTGAAGAGAAGCGGAGCGAAGTGCGAAACCACTTTCGGCTTATGGGAGCGACTGGCGCCGAGAATTTGGGCGTATATACAGGATCAACACCGGAGGACGCATATGAGTGGCTTAAAAGAGAGGTTGAGCGGCAAAAACCGGTACTGATCATCATTGATACCCTCTTCCGGTTCGCACGTGTCACTGATGTCAACGATTACGCAAAGATTATTACAGTTCTCGACCCCTTGCTTAGCATTGCACGTGAGAAATCTGTCCATCTCATGGTTATCCATCATGCTAGAAAAAGCGCAGGAGACGGCGCGGACGCAACACTCGGTTCCACCGCCATATTCGGCACCGTAGACACCGCAATTCTACTCAAACGGATGGATGGTAAGCGGACAATAGAGACTCAACAGAGGTACGGCACTGATATGGAGCCGACTATTTTAATCTTTGATACGACGACGCGGATGGTAGCTCTCGGTGGCACGAAAGAGGAGAACGATACACAGAAGGTAGCCGATGCTATCTTGGAGCTTTTAAAGGCGGAAGAAATGCCTATAACAGAGGCTGCCATAGACGAGCAGATTGACGGTCGTACCGTCTTTAAGCGCAAAGCGCTTCGCGAATTAGTGGCTAATGGAGGGATAACGAGGATTGGATCGGGAAAACGCGGAGACCCGTTTCTATATTCTTGTTCCCTTGTTCCCGCTATATATACAGAACAAGATAAGCAAGAATCCGAAAATGATGAAAAAGGCGATACCTTAGGGATTCTTTCTCGTTCCCAAGATTTCAAGGATTCCCACAACTTCGGGAACAAGAAGATGAATCTATCTCGAGAACACGATGCGTCAACAGGTTTGTTTTAGTGATTGCGACTTATCATTATGATCTCCTCGCCTGAAACAATCCTTTTATTCGTTGAAGAGCGCATAACGATCTCCTGCGCCGTGTATTCCGCTGTCTTGATTTATACCTCTATTCAAGCAATCGTCAAAGAAATGGCTATAAGGTATCATTTCCAGGAATCGGCAGACGGACAACGCCTCCTCAACAGGGTGTTTGACGGACTTTTTGATGCAACGCTCAATGTCTGGAAGCAGGGTGACGGATAATTGCTATCTGTGTACAACTTGGAGTATAATAGGAGCATGGAATTTCTGACGCGCAGTGAAGTCGCAAGATTTCTCCGGGTCCATCCGAGAACGATTGAGCGTTGGCTCTTAAACGGCAACTTAAAGGGGTATAAATTGGGTAATGGAAAAACGGCTCTTTGGCGCATACCAAAATCTGAAATCAACAAATTCCTAAATGAGTATAAGGGCAATACAAAAAAATGACAGGAGAAATTGAAAAATCCGGCAAAGTGATTGCGGTTTATGGCCGTGTTTCTACTTCGCATCAGGAAAACGAAGGTACGATAGAGACCCAGCTTTTGGCTGTGCGGGAGTTTGCGCAAAAAAATAACTGTAATATCGTCAAAGAATATCTTGATGACGGCTGGAGTGGAGATAGTATTATAAGACCAGGACTAGATCAACTACGGATGGATGTGAAGAGAAAAATCTGGGAGGCGGTTTTGATGTACGATCCGGATAGATTGGCCCGCAGATACTCCTATCAGGAATTGGTGATGGATGAGTTGCGAGAGGCCGGGGTTGAAATGATTTTTGTTACAGTCCCCTCTCCCAAAAACTCCGAGGATAAAATTTTGTATGGAGTAAGAGGACTATTTGCGGAATACGAGAGAGCAAAGATTGCTGAGCGGTTTCGATTGGGCAAAAAACGAAAAGTGGAGGAGGGGCACATTTTAACTACTGAAGCACCTTATGGATATACATATATTCGCAATGATAAGGAGAAAAAAACCCACGGCTATTATGAGATCAACGAGCCGGAAGCAATGGTGGTGAGGATGATATTCCGTTGGATCGGCGAAGAGGGTTTAACCTTAAGAAAGGTAGTTAGGAGATTGCAGGAATTGGCGATAAAACCGAGAAAAAGTAAAAGGGGTGTCTGGAGTACGAGTACCCTGAGTACTCTTTTAAGAAATAGGGCTTATATCGGCGAGGCCCATTGGGGGAGCTCTTATGCTGTAGTTCCGGAAAATCCTATTCGCAAAGAGAAATACAAGAAAATGAAGAAAAGCAGCCGGAGAATGAAGCCAGAGGAAGATTGGATTGCATCAAAAATTCCCGTGCCCGAAATTATTGATAAAGAATTATTCGCTCGTGTTCGAACGCAACTACAGAATAACTTTGCGCTGTGTCAAAGGAATACTAAAAATGAGTATCTTCTTAGCGGAAAAATACGCTGTGTCTGCGGCAGAACAAGAGCCGGCGAGGGCCCTCAGCATGGAAGGCATCTCTATTATCGTTGTACCGACAGGGTGTTAAGCTATCCCCTACCCCGTACTTGTAAAGAAAGTGGAATCAATGCGCGAATCGCTGATGACTTAGTTTGGCAGAAAATCGCCGGACTGATGAGCTCAAAAGAATTAATGATCGGTCAGATTCAACGCTGGATAGCCAGTCGGCACGAGACAACGCAAAATCCTGCAACGGATACTGACGCTATAGAGAAAGAAATCGGCAAGCTCAAAGAGAAAATGGATCGTTATATGAAAGCGTACGGTGAAGGATTGTTTTCAATGGAAAAACTCCGAGAATATATAATGCCTATCAAGGACCGGATCGCTTCACTTGAGAATCAGATTGCACAGGCAAAGACAGTAACGGCGCAACTGAACGATGACTCTCTCCCTGATCCGTATGAGATAGAAGCGTTTGCCGCGAAGGCCACAGAAGTCCTTCAAAACTTGAATTTTGAGACGAAACGGGCGATAGTGAGAAATGTTATAGCGAAGATCGTAGCCACGCAACAGGGATTACAAGTATCCGGTCATATACCCTTAACATTAGATCATGTCGCATACAAAACTGGCTATCGGTATCGTCGGCCTCCCGAATGTGGGCAAGTCCACTCTTTTTAACGCGCTTACGCGCAAAAAGGTTGACATCTCCAATTACCCTTTCTGCACCATTGAACCCAATGTCGGCATTGTCGCAGTGCCGGATAGCCGGCTCACC
>OBEQ011634499.1_pt1 | contig 14981 bp, 8 predicted proteins | sample 1670901 | NCBI WGS metagenome assembly OBEQ01 (sample SAMEA104232315, study PRJEB22302) | groundwater metagenome | biome: forest; feature: aquifer; material: groundwater | place: USA | collected 2011-08-07 | depth 5.4 m | reverse complement strand
GCCGTGGTGCCAGGCACCTCGTGATTATTCACGAAATACCGGCCGTCGGCCTGCGCATACCCGCCGATTTTTAACTTAAAATTGCCGTCCGGCGACTTGATGGAAAAACCTTCTTTTCCAGTTGTTGCCGTGATAATCGGATTTTTCTGCGCGTTATTAAAAGCAACTTCACGATCGACTTCAACTTGCCGTTTCAGAAGCTGCAATTCCTGCTCAAGCGCTGCGATTCGCGCTTCGACATTTGGTGCCGGGACCGCCTCTGCCCATAATGTAACAGGACTAAGCCAACTCAAAATCAAAAAACCAACCAAAATCCACACACCGAAAATTCTCATAAAACACTCCTTTTGTACCCAAGCCAATGCTTGAGTATCATTGAGAACTTCCGGCGGTCCGGTCAGTTTCTGATTTTAAAATCTCGGCTACCCGAGTGACTTAAACTTTTGCCTCCAGTTTGTCTGGTGAGCTGATTTTACTTTTTTTGTTCAAAACGAATTTTTTCTTTGCACTCAATCTGCACAATCTTTGAATCGTGGACAATAATTTCCACGGCGCCGTAGCGGAGCTTTTTTAAAGCCCGCCAGATTTCTTCCATGGCCTGCGTCTGGTCTTTCTCAGAATCCAAAACAGATTGAGTCTTCATATTAAGAGCACCTAAATCTCGAAAGTTGGCGTTAATTTGCTGCGATCAATAACATCCTTAAAACTGGTATTATCTAAAATTTTTGCGGTCGCATCCCTGACTTCTTTCATGACCGACCTTATTCCACAGGCATTTTCATCGAGGCATTCATCGCATTTGCGATAAGCCGTTTGACTCACGCACGGAAGCAATGCGATCGGGCCTTCCAAAATACGAATGACCTCGCCCAAACTGATTCGTTCCGGCGGCCTGGCCAGATAATAACCGCCTCCCTTGCCTTTTTTGCTCATCAGGATCCCTTTATTTTTAAGCTCCAGTAAAATGAGCTCCAGGAACTTTTTGGGGATCCTATCCTGCTTGGCTAAATCGGAAATAAGCACAGGGGTCTTTTGCTGATAGCTTTCCGATAAAGCGCTAATTGCCTTTAAGGCGTATTGGGTTTTCTTTGATATCATTTTATTAGTCTAGTAAATCAATAGACTATGTAGACTGATGAAAGTATAACCGGCCTTTATTAAATGTCAAGTAGGGTAAGCAGAAAATTTAGGCCGACTGAAGAACAGCCTTGGTAGACTGGAAAGAGGCCTGGACAAGATCTAAGATAGACACCCTTCGGACCTCAAAAAGAGGGCTATCAAAGCCTAAAACGACCAGGGTTTTGCGGGCCAAGGGGACCGCTCCCAGCAAAGCAGCCTGAAACCATCGCTGCTGGTTTTGCCGGACAATCCCCTCTTCATCGATGAATTGAACGATTTCTTGGCGTTCGATGCGCAACATTTTGGAGCGATATTGAACGAACTTTTCAAAACTGGTGAAGCGGTGGCCATCCACAAACTGGACAACAGCTCCTGGCGGGGCCAATTTTTTTAATTCGCGCCATTCATCATCCCGCGTGCCGGGATCTTTAAAAATATAAAACTGGAAACCACGGGGCTGCCTGGCAACCTGCTGGAAAAATCGTTTAATAAAATTCGCGTCATGTTCCCCAGCTTTGTAATTCAGAATCAACTCGCCCTGCTCCGCTAAAACAGCGTCTGGAAAATGAATCCCGGGTAAATCCTTTCCGCTAAAACGGCTGAGCATGGCTTCAAAATTCAAATTATTTTTCAAAGCTTCATCTGCGATGTCAGATAATATTTTAAGTTTTTTAAGTCTCAGCTCTCGTTCGATACGCGTTTTTTCTCTCAAACCTTCCACCAGATCCGACTGAGGCGCACGCAACTCCGATCGAGGGACTTCAAAAAGTAGCGGGGCTAAATCCGGCGAATGCCCATTTCTTCGAGGTTCTTCAGCGATGATTTTCTGAATAAACGCTAAGCGCTCATTTTCAACAACATTCAAGACACGCTTCGCTTCGACATAAAGAATCGGAGGGAAACCAATTCTCGAAAGCTTTTTCAACTGCTCCAACTTCCATTCTTCAATGGAAGAAAGCTCTTCGGAATGATTGATTTCTTCATGCAATTTAATTTTATTCTCTAGCGTGTCAAAGCGCCGGCGCAAAGCCGTTTCAAGTCCCTTAATCTGCAATTTAAAAAGCTGCGTGAACGCATCTTCGTTGTTTGACTCGCCATTCCTGTGAGAGAAATTCTCGGCTCTTTCGTCTGCTGGTTTTTGCGTGACAGAAGTCACAACTTTAAAAGGCAAGGTGGCCGGTTTTTCGAGTCGCAGCTCAGGTTCTTCAGGTTCACCGTTACGGGAAAATAAATCTGCGCCAGAAACGGGTGATGCGGTTGACGCCACACGAGTGCCGCTCTGGCTGCGCGACTTATCGTAACGAAGCGGCCAAAAAGAAGAGACCCTATCGGCCATGGCATGAAGCAAAACATAACCAGCTATGAGCCTTTCCAATGAAGCAAAACGTCCATCATAAAATTTTTGCGCACCCGGCGTTTTAGGAGCGGTGTGCTGCCATAGATCAACGGCATCATCCAGCGCATTTGGGTTCTTTGAAGGATTGTGTCCGATCGTAAAAATCTCCGCACCGACCCCATGATTCCGCACACCTTTCGCCTGTTTGCCGGTCATGAGAACCGAAGGTTCCTTGTCTTTTTGCTCACGCAGACGTCCATCAGGGCGGCCCAAAAGCATCAAAGTCCCGCGGACCACTCGGTGGCCAAAACGATGCAGCATATGATCACCTGGGCTGGCACCGTGGACGTCGAGCGATGCGATTGCATAACTCATGGAAAAAAGTTTACTCGCATAAGATTCCAGAAATTGATGCACATAAGGAATATCGCCAATGACAAGCGTGCGTTTGCCAAGACGGGCAAAAAGAGTCCGCCCTTGAAGAAAACGAAGCCCGACAGCAAACACAAAAGGAAGAAAAATATAAAATAACGCATCTGCAATATGCGCGGCATAAACAAAAATCCCAAAATCTGCCGAGACATCGAAAGCAGCTAACAACAATTGCGCGAGCGAAGTAAAAAGAGGAATCCCAAAAATAACGGTCACAGCAATGTAAAACGCTGAAAGGCCCCAAACAATTGCAGGCTCCAGAACATGTTGCGACCATTTTTTCCCCAGACCCATGAGTTTTTTGTTTTCCCTGGAATCAACCTTGTCTCCCCTGGCGGTAACACCCGTGATTGAAACAACACCCTGATCGACCAACCTGTCGCGCAACTGCAAAAGCTCTTCGGTTTCTTGATTTTTCAGCCCCATTTGGAAAGGCTTTCTTGCAGGAAAGCTTTTTTCCATTTGCTGTGCAAAAAAAAGCAAAAGCTCCGTTAATGTCTGATGGGCTGCGGCTGCGGCCACGGTCGAGGGTTCGGCTGTTCTTCTTCCACTTCCATTCGTAAAAATTCGCCGGCTGAAAGGCGCGCCTTTGTAATAACGCTGCCCCACCGCAGCGCCCATCAACGTATCGATATCGCCCGTCATGACAAAGACTCGCCCCTTAAACATTCTTTCCAGCAAAATCGAAGCATTTAATGTTGGGAATGTCTGCCCTGACTGGCTTATATTAAAAAAAAGGGTGTTCTTGTCCGTGTTGGGGATCTTGCCTTTTCTCGCTGATTCCAAAATTTTATTCGAGGAAATACTCAGGATGTTTAAACTAGGGAAAAGTTTTCGAAGATCTTCCATAAATTGCTCTCCGACCCATTGGCTTGTTTCAATACCGGTGATAACCAAATCCAAAGCATCGGTGGCGACACCCGTTTCCTGCCGCTGCATTCTCTTGACCAGCAAATTAAATAAATCTGCAGCCGTCTGGCGATTGAACGATTCGGGCTCTTTCCAATCTTCTCGGATAGAAGAAAAAATCCGGGGGATGTCGCGAATATCTTTTCCCACAGGGTCTTTGCCGTCTTCCGGCGGAAGAGGCGTCATATAAGGATTGTCTTCCATTTCAATCAAGCGCCCTGAATACGAAAGCTCTTCTTCCGAAAGTTCGCGGTGTTTTTTTTCAGAATAAATTTTCACAGATTCAAGACTGACCTCGGCAATTTCGCCGCCGACTTGATCAAGATCCAAACGGTAAGGAATTTTCGTCTGTGATTTCCCGAACGGGACTTTAAGTGCTGCAGCTTCGGAAGCATACGCCACCATTTTTTCTTGGGGATGAAAACCAATCGAGATGGGCTGCCCTCGAGCGCTTAAAACAAATTTATCCGGAAAAAGAGTGGAAACCGTCACAAGCCCGAAGGAGCCGACAGCGCGGGACATGAACATGCGGGTGGCCCCATACAAATCATTTTCAAAAAAAGCCTGAACAGCACTTGAAACAAAAAGTTCCTTTTTGGCATCAGGCCATTTTTTCATTTCAGAATCCTGTTCCAAAGTTTGAAGAATTTTTCTTTCCAGTTTTTTTCTTTTAGCCTGCGAAACTTCGGCCAAAGAAGTAATGCCGGACAGCCCCCCGGCTTCAACAGAAGCAGCGAAAGCCTTTTCGAATAAATTGGCCAGTCCCCTAATTCTTTCAACAGAAGGTGCCGTGTTAGGAGCATCTTTAGAGGGCTCTTGTCCGCCAAAAGCATCTTGCAATGAACTGCTGACTTCCAACTGATAGGCCAGCCGCACGGAAGCATCCCACATGCCCTGAGTAAGCAACAAGTCCATCATCCCCGCCACTTTCGGTGAATCACCCTTGGTATTATTCGGCGTGTGAAGAACACGTTCAAGCCATAGCCCGATATGATCAAAAGGATGATTTTTCCCAAAAATATTCCATAGGTCAAAATCTCCATTGTGTGTGACCAAATTCGCTAACCGCCTTTTTACAGGCACCGGTTTGCCGTCACGGATTTCCCAAACCAGCACCATCCTCTCACGCATCCACTGATGCGGATGAGTTTCTTCAACCGCAGGCGCGCTCGAAGTTCCGTATCGATAATGTTCCATCGCAAGATAAACATCTTGAGCAGCTTTGAAGGTATTAAAAAACCAGCCCCCTTGGTATCTTTTTCTGAATGCCTGCCGCAACGTCACGGCCAGATCAGCCCGCTTGGGATTGACTACGCGCTCACGGGCAACACCGATGCTTTTGCCATTGCGGACAAAAACAACACGCCCTGCCGCCTGTTCACCGCGCACCTTGGTAATGCGCCCCATGCCTTCCAAAAAAGATTCCATCCGATAAGGGAGAATTCCATCTTCCCACGCTTTGCGTTTGACGAGTGCTCCCGCATTGCCGCAACAATAAGTCCCGTCCGGTTGCGGGAAAAAAATATCGGAAATAAAACCTCTGATCAAAATTAAAATAGCTCCTGTTCCCGCGGCCAGCACCGGCAAAGCATAAATCGATGGCATCAAAAAATAAGCTGCAACGGCGGCAACGCCGGCCAAAATGCCGCTGCTCATCCAACCCGCATGCCGGACAAGGCCTTCAAGGCTTATTTGTTTGGATAATTGCACTCGCGCGCTTTGCATCCAGGGCAAAAAAGGAACGAGTGTGAAAAGCCATTTTTTAACGGGTTCGTTTCCTAAAAAATTTTTCCATGTAAAAATCTTCTCTCCATCGAAGCGCACGGCAGCGGTCAAATGGCTCCATTCATGAACAAGCATTGAAAGGGTCAAACCAAAACGAAAAAAGAAAGCTGCCACAAACCAAACGCCAAAAGTCTGGGGAGAAAAACCAAAGACCGCCGCAGCTGAAAAAAGCGTCACGACATCCAGTCCCGGTCCCGGCCCAGCAGCCTTCCGCAACTCTGCCCGAGCAACCTGCTCTTCCTCCGCATGAAGTTTTTGGTATTCCCCAAAAAGCCTCACGGTTTTCTCCAAATCCATTTCATAAGAAGCCTCCGGGTTCTCTTGCGCCCTCTGCAAAAGTTCCCGGAGATCTTCTTCGATGGCGTTCTTTTTCTCCAGAACAGACCGGTCTTCCTTTTCCTCTCGATAATGCTTCATGACTTCTTCGATGCCGCCCTTTTCCACAAAGGCTTCCGGGTCTTTGCTGGCCTCTTCCAATATCTTCGTAGTTTCTTTTTGCGGCGTTTCTGCCACCGTTTCTTTAGTCTGCGTTACTGCCGGGCGAGTTTCGAGAACGACGGGTTTTTGTACGACTGCATCAGCCTGTCCCGGTCGGGATAAAGCGAGTTGTTTTTTTTCCGGGACTGGTGATAACTGAGGTTCTTTTGGATAAACTCCCAACGAGTAGGGCTGACTCTTCCATTGCGCCACATATAATTTTCCATTTTCATTTTTTATCGGCTCCTCTGGTTTTGCTGCGGTTGACGGTTTAAAAGCAAACCTCAGGTCCTTCTCCTTTTTTTCTACTCCTATTGAATAAATTTTAAGGCCCGCGTTTTCTTCCAGGTTCAGGCGGTCGACATGCAAAGTGGCGTAAGGTGGAACCGGGACCCCAAGCAGGGCCTGCATCCCGACAGGATTGCCATCCGCGTCCCGGGCCGAGCGGAGCATGTGATCAAGCTCATTCATTTCTTCCGTATAAATACGCAGGCTCCAATGATAATTAACCAGTTTTCCGTCTGCGTCGTATTCTTTGTCCTCGATATAAATATTAAAATTTTTTCTCCCTTCCGGGGTTTCGATCATTAATTTATAAGAGCGTTTTTTCTCGATTTGATCTTCAGAGGGTCGCGGAACTTTTGTTTCATCCTCCAAAACAGAATGGGCGCGCATCCGGATATCGATATTTTTCGGAAGACCCTCGGCAGCGTAAGCATTCCGCACAGGCTTGATCATGGCGTCCCGGACATCATCCCGATCGAGCACAGCTTGAAGGATCTCATAATCGTTTTCTTCGAGCTCAAAATCCGGAAGATGCTGCATGATAAAACTAAATTCCGGCGCGGCCCGCAATTCAGAACGTCTAGTTCTGAATTGTTTTTCTGTGTTTTTCTCCGCAGCATTTTTCCTCGCAAGCAGACGAAGCCTCGCAAGCGCATAATCATCAGGATCAGTCATAACGCGCACTTTCATGATCACATTGTCGCGCGTCTTGAATCCAACGATTTTCTCAGCCGCATTCCATATCTCTGGCCGTGCGCTGACAGGCTGCCATTCAGCCCCCTCAGAAAACCTAGCATCTGATTTTGGTGCCGACCCAAGATTCATACCTTGTTTTCTGCTCCCGAAAATTAAACGCTTCTCTCTCTTAGTTTTATTTCCATAAACAAACCCATAATAAATTTGCGCTAACTTTTTTTCATCGGGACTCAAACTTACAAGAAAATCTTTTCCATGGTTTCCGCTTCCCAATCTCACATCTTGCAAATCGGTTGTCATCATTTCCTGGATAAGAAAACCAGTCGCAGGAAATTGGACTGCCATTTCAAGAGGGCTTATGCTTCCGAGTTGTCCACTGGCCATAAACACTTCATCTATAGAAGGCAGACGTCGTGGCGGCTGAAGCTGATAAGAAGGATCATTAATAAGCGTAGGTTTTGAGGAATAAAAAGCATTCCGCATGACTGACATTAAGGGCGTTTCTTCACTACGCATCGCCTGAATGTATTGATTTTTTGTAGACGTGACCGACTCCTTCGATATCTCAGGCGTAATCACCATATAAGAAACACCTTTCGAGCGTAAAATCTTCTCCATGCCGGGTGTGTGAAATCCACCGGTAATCAAAAGAGCAAGCGTTTCATGACGTTCACTCATTTCCTCCAGCATGTGCCCCATGAGAACTTGATCACGACGAAGTGCTAGCTCATAAAAGGCTTCGACCTTGGGCAGGTCTGAATCAATTTTAGCCAGGTCCAGCTGAGCAAAAAGCTTTTCATAACCATACTTGCGTAGCAGCGGCGTCAATTTATCTTTCCAAATTTCATGTCGAAAGCTATCGCGCATCCCATAAAAATCAGTGGCATTTTCAGCGGTCAAAGAAAAATCAAAAAGACCTTTGTCAATTTCCAGAATATGAAAAAACTGGGCCAACATTTTTTGGTCTGCCGTTTTCAAAATTTGCTTCTCAAGCTTTAAAGCCATTTCCTGCATTTCATCGAAAATTCCGGCCTTCACTTTTTCCCGTAACGCCGGTAAATCCTTTTCCCGTAATTCGCTTCCGGATTCTCCCCGTTTCTTTTCCCGTTCGATTAACTCAAGCAAAGCCTCGGCCGAAGGATAATGTCCTTCCACATGATAAGTCTGGCAAAAACCATGGAGAGCCTGAAGATAAGGTAAAAAATCTCCTGAAGGATTATTCAAAGAGTCCTTCAAATCCAAAATTTTCAAAAAATCTTGTGGAAAGACCGAGCGCGCAAGACCGTTTAAAATCTTCTCCAGATCATGCAGGATTTTTTGATCCGCATCCTGAAAATCAAGTGCGTTTAAATAGGCCTTCCGGTTCTTTTCATAAAGCTCACGGTCTTCCACTCCGAAGAGAACGCATTCCGGACAACGGCTGATAACCTCATATTCCGGCCCACTCAGCATTCCTTCCTTCAAAAAATAATCCGCCATTAACTCTCTCGCCTCTGCACCCGGATAACCGGAAAGCAAATGATGAGAAAGCTCGCCAGACGCGCCTTCGAGAGCAATTAATTTTGCATGATGAGATTTGACGAAGTACCTGACAATCGATGAAATATTTCGCTGCGCCTCTTCATTCAAGTGCGCATCCTGAATATGAATAATCATTTTTTTAGATTTATTATCAGCACGAAAAACCCTCTGGACTTTTCCGCTTCCAACCGGCAAACCGGCAGCAAAAATCCTTTCGACTCCGCGCAGAGACTCCATTGCTTTTGTATGAGATAGAGATAAAACTGCAGAGCCCTCTGCTTGCAGGGCACTGTTGAGGCTAAAAACGGACAAAACAATCACCGCGATTGATTTCAGGCCCCGATTTTTTGAAGGTCTTTTGAAATAAAATGTCACGGTTTCCTCCGGAAATAAAAAAGGCGCTCGAAAACCTCATGGGTTCTCGAACGCCTTCGTTCGTCTTTTAACCGGAAAACATCCTCATTTTCCGGCATTAATTTTAACAAAAATGTAGAAAATAATGACTTTTCCTACATTTTTGGCGCTAAAAAGTTTTATTCCTCTTTATTTAACCATTTAAATGCAATGGTCGTGCCAAAATATGAAACCATGCTCGTAGACACCCTGCGCCCACTTGGGCTATAATCCGTCATGTTTGCTTCGATTGCATTTTTCTTCGGCATTATCTTAGGCATCAGCATTTCCTTCCTTTTCAAATGGATTAAAACAAAATCCTCAAAAGAGTTTGCCCAGGAGCTTTTTCACGAAATCGGGAACTCTTTTGACAGCCTCTCCCTTTCAGCCTTGTCAAAAGTTTCCGAAGCCTTGATCACCACTGCAAAGGAAAAACTTTCCTCCGAACGAGAGCTTCACGTTAAAGAGTTAGACGGAAAAAAGACATTAATTGACCAGCAACTCCGGCAAATGACTGTCGAACTCGGAGGCGTTTCGAAGATGATGCAAGAACTCGAAAACGACCGCGCACAAAAATTCGGTGAGCTGACGACCCAATTAAAAAATATGGGGGAACAAACTGCAACGCTTTCCGAAACCACGAGAAACCTGAAAGAGGCTTTGTCCAATTCGCGCGTGAGAGGCCAGTGGGGCCAAAGAATGGCGGAAGATGTTTTGCGGTTGGCCGGTTTTTTAGAAAATGTAAATTACACCAAAGAAAAAGAAATAGAAGGCTTGGGATCGAGACCTGATTTTACGTTTTTACTCCCCCGCGATCTCAAATTGAACATGGACGTTAAATTTCCGTGGGAAAACTACATGCGGTTTTTAGAATGCGAAAGCGAACTCGAAAAATCAAAATATAAGCATGATTTCTTAAAAGACGTCAAAGCCAAGATCAAGGAAGTAACGGGCCGCGAATATATCAATGCCGAGCAGCATACGCTCGATTATGTCCTCCTTTTTATTCCCAATGAACAGCTTTATTCTTTCATTCATGAAAATGATCGCGCCATACTGGACGAAGGGCTGCAAAATAAAGTAGTCTTTTGTTCTCCCATCACTTTATTTGCTATTCTTGCTGTCATTCGTCAGGCCATCGACAATTTTTCCCTCGAAAAGACATCCCATGAAATCCTGGCCCAGCTGGGATCCTTCAAAAAGCAATGGGGTGAATTTCTTAAAAAACTCAAAACAGTCGGCGATAGAATCGATGATGCACGAAAAGAATTTGATTCTTTGACAACGACCCGCAAGAGAATGCTCGAAAGACCCTTAGAAAAAATCGAGTCCTTACGAGAGCAAAGAGGCATTTCTTCGGCCTCTCTGGATTCGGAAGAAAATCTTCTTCTTTCTGAAGAGGGCTAAATCAATCCTCCCGCAGGTTTCTTTTCATGAAAGAAAAAGCGGAATTCATGATGCTGGCCATTCGCGAGGCCGGAAAAAACTTGCGCACCATGCATGGCGGCCCTTTTGGTGCCTGTATTGTGAAAAACGGCAAGACGCTCGCTGTGAGCCGTAATTTAGTCCTTAAAAATCAAGACCCGACCTGCCATGCGGAAATGAATGCCATTCGCATTGCCTCGCGCAAACTTAAGACATTCGATTTATCAAGCTGCGTTCTTTATTCCACCACCGAGCCCTGCCCCATGTGCTTTTGTGCCATTCACTGGGCAAGGATCCCGGTCGTTTTTTTCGGCACTCGGACACGGGACGCAAAAGCTATTGGATTCAACGAACTCAACATTCCGGATTCCCTGTTAAAAAAAATGGGGAAGAGCAAAGTAAAACTTGTCCGAAGCAAACTCATCAAAGAATGTCAGGAGTTATTCTCGGCATGGAAAAATCTGCGGCATAAAAAATCTTATTAAAATAGCCGCGAAGGATTCCCATTTTAACCCGCCAAAAAACATGGCGAGGCGAGCAGGAATGACAAAGGAAAACAAACATGTTTTTAGATGAAGCAAGAGAAATAGACAATCTTCAATCTATTCGGAACGCCGGCAAAAATCTTTTATTGGTCTTTTGCGCCTTGTTCTTTGTGCTGCTTGCTTTCGAATTATCCCTCCATGGTTATGCGATTTATCTAAACCATAAATATCCTGAAGTTAATTTAAATTATTCTTTTTGGGCCTACGATCCCATGCTCGGCTGGAAAAATGCGCCTGGATGGGAAGGTTATTTCACCAACCAGACCAATAGGTTTCATTCTTTTTGCCAAATCAATTCCAAAGGCCTCCGCGACGAGGAGTATCCTTACGAGAAAAATAAAAACACAAAACGAATCCTTTTGCTTGGCGATTCTTTTACGGCCGGATTCGAGGTCGAGAAAAAGCAGACCTTAGACGCCCGCCTCGAAAATCTTTTAAAAAGCCGGGGCCATTATGAAGTCTTGAATGCCGGCGTCCGCGGCTTCGGGACCGACCAGTCTTATCTTTATCTCAAAAACGAAGGTTATCGCTATTCTCCTGACATCATCGTTTATATCTTTACCGACAATGATCTCACAGAGAACGTAACGATCCATCAACCCATGCAAAAATATGGGAAACCTTATTTTGAGCTTGCGCCTGACGGAAACCTTGAATTAAAAGGGAGCCCTGTCTCCGAGCAATTTAACGCTGGAGAACATTTTTTACTTTCAGACAAAAAATTAGAAGCGGTATTGAATCAAAAGCTGGAAGACAAAAAAAAGAAACAGTATCCGGACTGGCTCCAAAAATTCACTTTTCAAATCGAGCGGCTTTATCTTGTCCGCTGGATAAAGCGCGAGATCTTAAGCATCCGCGCATTAAATGAGCCTTCCATCAAGGACATTCATGAATATCCCTGGCAAGTCACGGAGAAAATTATTGCAGAAATGAATGCGTTTTCCAATAAACAGGGCGCCCGGTTCATTGTTTTTGAGGCCACATCCGGTGCGGGGAAAATGCCAAAATTCCCCACTCCTTTGCAGCAAATATGCAATCATGCGGGAGTTGCGTATTTAAATGCTTTTCATGAATTCTACGGTTTTTCAAAAGGTAAAAGAATTCTTTGTTTTCCGCAAGACCCTCACTGGAATGCCAAAGGCCACGCGTTAACGGCCAAACGTATTTATGATTTTCTTTCCGAGAAAAATTGGATTTAGTTTTCCAGAAAACCACAATTCAAAAATTCATAGTTCAAAGAGATTCTAGACGCGGAAGCGAGAAAGGACGCAAACGTACTTTAGGTAGTACGTTGAGGACTTTCGAGCGACGCAACGCCGCACCACCTTCACAACATTGTTGTGAAGGCTGGTACAGCACTGGCATCTATAAACTTTTATGAAGTTGGTGCGAAGCTCGAAGAAATATGAATTTTTACGCGCGCTGATTTTCAGCAAAAACAACCTGCGATTGCGCCCCCGGAATTTTTTTAATCCTAACAAGTTCGGAGCGCTGCCAATCCTGCCATTTTCCGGTTGCTTCCGCAATTTCCCATTTCTCAAGCGCCGGCCCTTCCGAACTAGCAGCCGATTTAGGGCTCGAGAGTTTATCAGAACGCCCCGATAAAATTTTGCGCACCAATGAAAAGCCTTCTTTCCGGAATCTCCAGCAAAACTTGACCAAGTCCCAATAGCGGTGGTTCGACAAAAAGACTTTGAAATACCCCATCATTTGAAGCTTTTCAATTTGCGTGCGTGAAAGATTGGCAAATTCCAGCGCGCCACCGATTTGCTTATCATAATCGTCCCAGTTAGTAGAACGAAGACGATAACCGCCCTTTCCTTCCGCGGCCATACGCGCCACCTCGGTGCCAGGATAAGGGACCATAATTCCAAAAGCAGGAATCGCGGGATTAATTTTAACGGCCAAATCAATTGTCTTTTTCATCGACTCGAGCGTTTCGTTCGGATGGCCCAAAATAAGATAAGTAATGATCGGGACCTTGGCCTCTTTAGCCGCTTGCGCCGCGCGCAAAATCATATCGGGGCTCGTCCCCTTGCCCATTTGCTTGAGAATATCGGCGTCCCCTGTTTCAACGCCCATTCCAATCAGCCAGACATTGGCCTTTTTCATTTTTTTGAATAGCGGCCCGTCCACAAAATGCACATGCGTTTGAGCATGCCAGTCAAATTTTTCAGGCATTCCCGCGGCAATCATGGCGTCCAAAAGTTCGTGCGTGCGGTCCATGTTGACCGAAAACAATTCATCGCCAAAACGGATTCGCTTCGGTTTAAATTCGCGCACAATCCATTCGAGTTCTTCCATAACATTGGCAATCGATCGCGGACGCGCCGCCCGGCCGTTAGGATTCATGCAAAAAAGACAATTGAAGGGGCATCCCCGCTGGCTCATCACAAAATATTCGCGCGCGGGAGGAAGCAAATCCCAGGCAGGAAAAGGAATCGTATCTTGATCGGCAATGCGCTCGCGGGGAGCATTCATTCGTATTTTTTCACCGTCGCGGAAAACAAGCCCAGGAATAAAATCTAATTTCTTTTCATCTTTCAGAGCTTCGCATAATTCCGCAAAAGTCACTTCCCCTTCACCATGGACGCCGATATCAAATGCAGGAAATTCCCGCAGCGTTTGTTCGGGGATGGCCGTAACATGCACGCCTCCTACCACGGTGATAATTTCCGGTTCAAGTGTTTTGAGCTGACGGGCAAGATAAGCCGCGGGTTTGATTTCGCAGGTAAAAGCGCCGAAGCCGACAACATCCGGCTCTTTTTCAAGAATTCTCTGGAGAGTTTCTTCAAAATTGATCCGCTCAAATTTGGCATCGATAATTTCAACCGAATAGCCTTCGAGCCTGCGTAGATAACCGGCCACATAAGCGAGCCCTTGCCGCCCAGATGGAGGGGTGTCGTATTCCGGTTCCAGAATCTGAAACGGTGGTGGATTTACCAAAATAACTTTGAAGGGTCTATTTTTCATAACTGTATCTTGAGTATGATCGGCTATATACGCTGCAATTTCAAGCCTTCTCTACTATAAGGAGGACCTTCATCGAAGGCCGGGGACCAAACATCTTGTCTCTTTTTCATCTTCATTTCGCTTTCTATAAAGAGTTTACAGAACACACGCGTTTTCATATTCCTTTAGCCTTTAAATAAAACCAAACCCTTTGAAATATAAGGGGTTTCGACCAATTATCCAGCCCCTTTCCTGATTCATTTTATGGATAAAAAGAACAATCGATAGATAGCACGTTCTAATAATGACCCTAATTTAACGCTATAAAATGAGTTAAAAAAGCATTTTTTAGGCTTTAAAGTTAGTTTTTATGGCATTCAAGATCTTACTTTTAATACTCTTGATTGATTTGTAATGATTGTTAGTTTGAGGTACTTATTCCTTCAGGTGAATGTGATGCACACAAAAGAAGCAAATAAATACGAAAGTGTAAAGGCAGTTGAAAAAGAAACACTCTCGCCTTCCTATTCCCGGTACGGCTTCATAAATAAAATTCTCGGAAGGGAGAATTCACATGTTCAATCATATAAAGGCTCTCATAGGTTTCAAATATGTTTCAATTTTTTGCAGTCTGATATTAATTTATCAGCCAGTGGTTTTTGCATTGCCGCAGGGCGAGCAGATCGAAGCAGGCTCCGCGGAGTTCGCAAGAAGCGAAGACGGGACAACATTGAATATTACGGCTTCCAACGGGTCGATCATTCATTATGACTCGTTTAATATAGCCCAAAATGAAACCGTCAATTTTTTACTTCCGGGCGTTGATGCATTTTCGCTTAACCGGATTCTGGGATCGGAAGGCACTTCGATTCTCGGAAGTTTATATTCCAACGGCAATCTGATCCTCGTTAATTCGAGCGGTTTTTATTTTGGATCCACGGCGGTTGTGAATGCAGGCGGACTCATTGCTTCCACCCTAGACATTCAAAACGCGGATTTTTTAGCGGGGCATTATTTATTTTCAGGAGTGGATCTTTCCACTCATGCGTCCATCCTGAATGAAGGCATTATTTCTGTAGAGGACGGGGGCATGGCGATTTTAGTGG
>OBEQ010706023.1_pt1 | contig 14986 bp, 17 predicted proteins | sample 1670901 | NCBI WGS metagenome assembly OBEQ01 (sample SAMEA104232315, study PRJEB22302) | groundwater metagenome | biome: forest; feature: aquifer; material: groundwater | place: USA | collected 2011-08-07 | depth 5.4 m | reverse complement strand
TCCCGACCCCTCCGTATATGTTTTTTTGACATTTTCCGCGCGGCTGAATTTTTGAAAAAGTTTTTCCATTGTTTTTGGGGAAATGCCTATCCCCGTATCGTGAATGGATACTCGCATTTTCCCTCGCGCGGAATCTTTTGAGAGAGAAATGTCAATCTTCCCCGCCCCGCTGTATTTTATGGCGTTGTCTATGAGGTTTGACATAACCTGGCGGATTTTCCCGAAATCGGCTGTGGCGTTAAGCGAACCATCATCGCTTTTGAGGGCAAGTTTCATATCCTTTTCGCGGGCGCGCGGCTCCATTTCTTCCACCAATCCGCGCAAAAGTTCCTTCATATCAACTGTTTCGAATTTATACGACATTTTCCCCTGCTCGATTTTTGTAACATCAAGAAAATCTTCAATGATTATAACGAGCCGCACGGCTGATTGATTGATTCGGTCAATAACCTCTGTCACCTTCTTCGGAAGTTTGCCGTACGAACCCTCAAGAAGCATCGAAGCGTACCCGCGGACGGCGGTGAGCGGCGTCCTGAGCTGGTGAGAAGCCATCGAAACGAATTCCGATTTTTCTTTGTCGAGTTCGCGGAGATGTTCGTTTGCCACGGCAAGGTCTTTGGCGATTTGCTCGATTTTTTTCCGCTGCTCAAGCTCTTGGAGTACTCCGCGAATAAGAGAAATTCCAAAAATAAGAATAAGCAAGAATGTGCTGAAGCCGAGAATAACGGCAGATATGCTTTCGGAAAGAATGACCTGAAGGAGGCTCAGTATCACGAGGATTAAAACAAAAAGCTCCGTCGTGACGGCTTTAATGTTGAGGAGGTTGTATTTAATAATCGCAAACCCCGTGAATGCAATGAATGGAAAAATAAAAACCGCGCCGAATTTCAGAAAATCTATCTGAAGATAAAAAGCGGGAAGAATAAAATTAAAAATAATGAGCGATGCAAAAGTAAGAGAGGACCCGATGAGAATGTATGTAAACTGTATTTTAGCTAATCCTTCCGCTTTTTTTCTTTTGCGCAAAAGAAAAAAAAGTCCGCTAACAATAGAAAAAAGAGCGACGGAAAGAAACACCGATATGCCGGGACCGGGGACAACCGCGCCATTAATACTATCCGAAGAAACATTTTTCAGGGTAAAAATAAACGGGGTCATGGCCAAAAAAGAAACGGCGACGGTAATTGGCAAAAAAGCAAATTTATACCATTTTGGGAAAAATACTTCCTCGTCGGGAAACACAAAGCACAGATGAAAAAATAAAAAAGCGTGCCATGTGGCTAAAAACACAACAAAACGAACATCCCATAAAAGAAAATTCGGTTGAGTAATCTGAGAACTTAGATAATTAAAGATGCTCCAAACTATAGTAATAACGGAGAAAAAAAGAAATGCCCGGTGTGTTTGGCTTTTTCGGTTGTTATAAAAGATCACAAAACCAAGAACACCGATGGCCGCAATGGTCACCCCGACAAAAAATAATCCTAAATAATTGGTGATATTCATTTTTGTTTACTTTGATTCTTTGAAAGCACTTCAAACGCTTTCATGTCTTCTTCCCCCATTTCTTTCGGTTCGGGGATTCTTTTTGGAAAATACATTTGTTTTTTCATAATGATGTCTTTTATTATATCACTAAATCCGGTAATTCTCTAAAAGCGTCGCATGGGCTGGCTGGTGGTTTGGATACCAACACAATTAAATAATCAATAACCGCAATACAGTATAGGTAAATGCACTTTTCTTCCAAAATTATAAAACGGTTGTTCAAATGGATAGTATTTTTTTTGAACATCAAGAAGTATAGCCCTTGGAAAATATTTCTCTAAGGCGATACCTACTGATGTATATGCCTTAATCTGTTTTTCAATAAATCCTTCTGAAGCATTAAAATCAAGTTGCAGAGTACCTGAGTCCTTAAAGTGGACTGCTTTGTCTAGACAGTAAAAGTGGATAAATACCGTGGATGCTTTTTGACTTTTAATTACTGGTGTTTTGTAATGTTACGGTACGATTTTTACATTTTTTCGACCTTTTTGTTTTTTTCATTTTTTCTTTCCAAAATATACTTCGCCGACTATTTTTTTTAACGCTTGTTCCAACAAGCTCGGTTCATTTTTCTTTTTTTCGTTCCATATTTCAAAATACCGAATGTACCGTTCTCCATTTTGGAAAATCGCTCGGCAACATTCTCCACCGGCATCCGCTCTTGAGAACATGCTGCATCGCGCAGAACACATCGCAGAGGCCAACGGTGCGCGGTCTGGTCTTTTTTCTTGCGTCTTCAAAAAGCGGGCGTATTTTTTCAAATTCAAAAGTCAATCTGCCGGGTTCAATCGCTCGGGTATGTTTTTCGCATGTTTGTGGTTTGTGTGGCTAGTATTCTTGAAGTGAACCGGGAAAAAGATTTTGAACAAGTTCTAACCAAAGTCGCTATTTTTTTTCTTCTGAAAGCGCCTCAAACTTTTCGAGAATTTTCGCAACGGAATAATCCCTCTCCGTGGAAACAGGATAGGGATTCATTCCGCTCTCTTTCAAGAGTTCAAGTTTTTTCATTCGCTCGGCGCGAACTTCTTCAAGGAAAGACATTTGTTAGCTGGTTAGCTTTTGGCGACCGGCGTCCTTAACAAGCTAAGAAGCTCGTTAAGTTACTTCACTTCTACAATAGAATACGCCATCTCTCCGCTAGGGGTTTTGAAAGAAACGCTCTCTCCTTTCTTTTTCCCGATAAGAGCATTGCCCAAAGGAGACTTATTGGAGAGCTTTCCTTTCGCCATGTCCGCTTCTTCGGTGCCAACCATCTCATACGTCTGGTCTTTGGAATCGCCATTTTTTAGTACGACGACTACGGAACCCATAGCTACCATATCGCCCGCTTTACGAGAGACGATTGACGCGGATTTCAAAAGCACCTCAAGCATGGCGACTCTGTCCTCAAGCTCGGCCTGCTTGTTGCGCGCCTCGTGATACTCCGCATTTTCTGATAAATCGCCTAAAGACTTCGCATACTCCAAATCAGCAAGGACTTTTTTTCGTCCCTGCGAGCGCAAGTATTCAAGCTCCTTCGTAAGCTCGTCAAATTTCTCCTGACTCAAATATTCTTTGTCGTCATTATTCATAGTACTTTGCATTATACCCTTTTCAAAAAAAAAAACAAGCAAACAAAAAAAGAAAGTGGTATATACCAAAAAGCTATAGGTTTGCGAAAGTTTTTTGGTATATATCCGCGGCGCTCGAAGAAAATGAAGGCAAGCCTTCGCTTTCTTCTCGCTTGCGGGTATAATGGAAAAATGACGCCTTCGCTTTTTTCACTGCCCTCCATCGCCATCACCGGAACTTTGGTGTGGATACTTTTTGTATTTGTGGCATTAGCGTGGACTATTGCAACGCTCGTACTCGAATATCACTGGAGCAACTACGCCGTGGCGGAAGAAGTGTTGTTTGTCCAAAAAATCGGCTCCATGCGTTTTCTGTATCGCGCGGGGTCATTCTTCTTGCTCGCAATAATTTTCTTGGCGACGATTTCTTTCCCGCTCACATGATAGCCCTTGAACCACATGAAACAATCATACTCCGCGGTCGCCGCCACTGGTTTATTCTCGCGCTTCGGCTTTTGCCCTTGGTGCCTTTTATTTTTATTCCGCTCGTTGTCTTTGGTATTTTGAGCGCGATATCGCCTCAAACGGCGAGCCTCATAAAGATGAGCGGCAACGGGTCTTCGTTTGCCGTTTTTGTTCTTTTCTCGTGGTTTCTTTTTGTGTGGATTGGCGCTTTTATAATTTGGACGGATTATTTTCTCGACGTTCTGGTGGTGACCAATAAGCGCATCATAAACATCGAACAAAAAGCGCTCTTTTCGCGGGAAATCGCATCGCTTCGGCTCGACAAAATTCAGGATATTACCATTGACATAAACGGCATTATCGCAACGTTTCTTTCGTTCGGAAACATGCGGATTCAGACTGCGGGCGAACAGGAAGAATTTCTCATTCGCTTCATTCAAAATCCGGAGGCTCTCAAAAATGTCATTCTCAAGGAACACGATCGCGTCGCGGAAGAACTGCGCGAAGTGCGGATTGCGAAAGACTATTGACCTTTCCGGATTAGGTTAACGCAAAATCCGCTGATTTTCGCGATTACTCGCCATTCACCGAAAAAATCATTTCACCGTACCTCCCAAGAGTTTCTTCGTGGCTCATGGTTTTTTCGGCTCCATGGCATCGTACTCGCAAAAAATCATCAAATTTTGGCATGTTAACCTAATCCGGAAAGGTCATACCATCTCCAATTAAGGTCTTCCATTAAGTCTCTGAAAATTTCGAGGTGAGATTTTGAGAAAAATTTGAGGTTTATCGGGATAAACTGATAATTTTTATCGAAATCTCGACCGAAATTTACAAGACTTGGGTGGAAGAGGTTAGCTGGAGATGGTATCAGTAAAACAGCAAAAAAGCCCGCTCAAATCCACGTGATCAAGGGGTGTTTTTGCTTTTTTTGAGTCTTTGCACGCCGTACGTACGCGTCAGTGTGCAAAAAACAAAATTTACTCCTTAATTATGAGGAGTTTTTGCAGAAAGTACAAAACTGCTTACTATTATACTTCACCATATTGCGGTTAATCAAGAGGGGGGTGTGGATAATTTCACCAATTCCCTACTTCAGTGTGCTTTGAAGCAAAATGCCATCGGCAAAATACATCCCCGTGCCCCCTTGAGGCAAAATGTCGTACGTATATTCTTCCATGTACGGAATAAGACTGGCGCTTAAAACAGTTGCGCCCTGAAGAATATCACCTCCGCGAAGATCCCCCGCTTTTCTAGCATCCGCGACTTTGTGCCCGGGCGAAACATAAAGATTCCGTCCATCAGAGAGTTGTATATGTACAACCTTATGTCCGACTGGCGCACTGGTTTTTCCGGTGAGAATAATCACGCTTTCTATTTTTTGCCCGCGCTCATCAACAGTCCACACGCTCATCCCCTCTTTCGCATCTTTCACGGCAACATCTCCGCGAGGGGTTCCAATATGCGTATCGCCCGAAAGGCATATCGGACGCGGCGCGCCTTTCTTCCAACAGCGCAGATTCGAGTACCCCTCGCGTACGATGGGCGATGGATCAATGCACTCATATCCGCCTGAACAATCGCCGGCAGATTGGCACGAGCCTCCTGATCCCGACCCGGTCGTTTCGCCGCCGCCGCCATGAGAGATTGGAGCAAAAACGGGAACCGGAACAGGGGCGGCGGGAGAAAAAACCGTCAGCGCGGAAAACGTAACCCCGCCCGCGACAAAGCCAAGGAAAAAAATAATTGCGCTTACGATGTACACATTTTTCGGAGTCATAATATATTTTAATTATACCTTATGTACGCGATGATGTAAGTGGAAAAACAAAAAAAATACTGCTGTAAAACTGGGTATACAAACACCCAAAAAAATGCGATTATGGACGCATGCCAAACGTAGAAGAACTTATTTCCGCCACGCGCTCCCCTTCGGATGCCGACAAAGCGCTTATCAGAAAAGCATATGAATTCGCCGAGAGCGCGCACGCTCCACAAAAGCGTTTTTCCGGCGAACCGTATTTTAATCATTGCTTCGCAGTAGCGCTCAAACTTGCGGAGCTTCACATGGACACCAGCATGATTACGGCTGGGCTTCTTCACGACACTCTCGAAGACGCGGGGGTGACGTCCGCGGAGCTCGAAAAAGAATTCGGAAAAGAAATTTTGTTCCTTGTGGAGGGCGTGACCAAGCTCGGGAAACTCAAATACAGCGGCGCACAAAGGCACGTCGAAAGCCTCCGCAAACTCTTCATCGCCATGACGCGCGACATCCGGGTGCTCATCATCAAATTCGCCGACCGACTTCATAATGTCAGCACGCTCAAATACGTGCGCCCCGACAAGCAAAAACGCATCGCGCTTGAAACGCTCGAGATTTACGCCCCGCTTGCGAACCGACTCGGTATGGGACGCATCCGCTACGAACTTGAAGAATATTCCTTTCCGTATGCCTACCCGGAAGAATACAAAAAAGTGCAGGAGCTTTTGAGTGCGAAAAAAGAAGAGCGCGAGAAACAGCTCGAAAAGTTTTATCGTGCGGTCAAAAAAGAACTCGCCATTGCGGGCTACAAAAACGTAAAAACTTCTTATCGCGCGAAAGGAACATACAGCTTGTACAAAAAACTTTTGTCGAAGAACATGGACATGTCAAAGGTGTACGATGTGCTCGCGGTGCGCATCACCGTCGCATCCGTCGCGGACTGCTACGGCGTACTTGGTATTATTCACAGCCATTGGCGGCCGCTTCCGGGACGCATCAAAGACTACATCGCTTTCCCGAAGCCGAACGGCTATCAGAGTTTGCACACCACCGTCTTCACCGGCGATGGCGGGATTATTGAAATTCAAGTACGCACCGAAGAAATGCACGAAGAAGCCGAGTTCGGTATTGCCTCGCACTTGGGATACAAAGAAGGAATCAACAAAGACAAAAAGAAGCTTGAGCATGTCAGCAAAAAGTACGAGTGGTTCAAACACCTCGTCGAATGGCAGAAAAATGTTTCAGAAACGGGAGAATTTATGGAACATTTGAAGATGGATTTTTTTGAGAACCGCGTATTCATCTTCACTCCGAAAGGCGACGTTATTGATTTGCCGGAAGGCTCAAGCCCGATAGATTTTGCGTACGCCATTCACTCCGACATCGGCGACCACACAGCGGGCGCGAAAGTGAACGGAAAATTCGTTGCGCTTGATACCGTCCTCAAAAATGGCGATATTGTGGAAATAGAAACAAAAAAAGCCACCACTCCGACGCGCAAATGGATTGACTACACCAAAACAACCATGGCAAAGCGGCATATTCGAAATATGCTTGCAGAAAAAAGCGGGAAGAAATAGGGGTGAACGCCACGCGTGTCCCCATTTCTTCGCAATATGACAATCATGGCATTTTATTCAGAGTAGTGTATGTCCTATCGCAGAAATAATTGCAGCGAGCCACCCAATTGGAATAGAGAATATTTCACCTATCAAAAAACCAAAATCATAAAACCATCCTGTGTTAGGGATAGCGTACATAACAACACTATCCATAAACCACCGTGCTATCAAAGACCATGGCGCCAAAAGTCCATGCCAAATGCCCGAGAAAAATCCTGCGGGTTCATAAGTTGAGTATTGCCCAAGCTGAACAAAAGCATTTACATAGTGTGGCGCGACAAAAACCAATACAAGGAACGAGAAAATATATATGATTGTATGATGATTCATATTTTTATTAAAATTAAAGCAAAGCTATATTCTTAAAATTCTTTCGAGTACCCGGAATAATTAGTAGCGGTCGTCCTGCGAGGCGGGGATTTTGGATGTAATGCGTTGATAAATTTTCGCGGGTGTTGCCGGGGCTGGAGAAATTATAATGCCCGAAAGCACCCCGTGAAAATTTAGCGACGCAGGACGCCAAAATAACGGCTCGCACTATTTTTTTGATTTTTTCCAAGAATGTTCCAGCAACCCCTTCTTCGCCGCCGCCTGCTCAGCCTCCTGTTTGGAACGTCCGATACCATCGGCAATCATTTCACTTTCGAGATACACGCCGACACGGAATTGTTTGTCGTGGTCGGGGCCGATTTCTTCCTGCACTTTATAGTTTGGGGTAATGCCGTACACGTCTTGCGCTTTTTCCTGGAACGAGCTTTTGGCGTCCTGCCAGAGACCTTTTTCGACGATTTCGTCTATGAGGGGAAGTACGTTTTCCGCAATGAACGCTTCCGCTACTTCATATCCTTGGTCGAGGTAAATCGCGCCGAGAACCGCTTCAATGGTGTTGGCGAGAATATACTGCCGTGCTTTTCCGATGTCTTTGGACTCGCCTTTTGACAAAAGCAAGAAATCACCCAAGCGAAGTTTGAGCGCGACATCCGAAAGGGTTAGGGCATTCACGAGCCCCGAGCGGTACGCGGTCAAACTCCCCTCCGCTTCTTTCGGATACTTTCGAAAAAGATAATCAGTCGCTACGAGCTCAAGCACCGCATCGCCCAAAAATTCCAGGCGTTCGTTGTGAGTGAGTCCTTTTTCTTTTGATTCATTCAAAAAAGAGCGGTGAGTGAACGCCTCTCGTAAAAGATCTTTGTTCTTAAAAACTATTCCGGTCGCTTCTTCGAATTTTGAAAAATCTGGCTTCATGGTATCTTTTTTACTTTCTATTTTTTCTGATAAATACTGAATGTATTAAAAGCATGCTTGTCCAAGTAAAAATTTCCAATTACTAATTTCTAATTACTAATAAAAATCAAAATGCCCAATGAACGACTTTGCTTTTGACATTTCAACATTTTGAAATTTTATTAGAAATTAGAAATTGGGAATTAGATATTTTGTGGAAATTTAAAAACAACATATTTTTTACTATTTTCCCGACAGTATTTGAACTCCTTTCGTAATAACCGGCATAATGTCATCATAAAAATTAAGGTCAAGAATTTCTTCAAGCTTGAACCACCGCGCATCGTCGAGTCCGCCACTCTCGCCAAGGTGTAAATCCTGATACGGCGCCTCCGCGAGGAAATAGGAAACTTTTTTGCGTATCTTTCCTTTTTCCGGGTCGCTTGCGATGTATTCGTTGTTGCCAAGCTCCTCGCCCACCGTAACGGGAAGTCCGAGCTCCTCTTCCACTTTTCTTATTACCGCATCTTTGAGCTCCTCGTTTTCTTTCAGATGCCCCTTCGAGAGCGTCCAGTGTCCGAAGATGTCGTGAAGGAGGGCGAGGTAAATGTCGCCATCGTGTTTTGCATACACCACGGCACCGACCAAATCCTCAATCGGCGCTTTTGAAATATCGTGATTTTTTTTCTTTTTGGCGAGATCGTCTTTCCCGGGGCTCCCGAGTTCTTTATAAACCGCGCCGAGAACGCCGTTCACGAATTTTCCACTCGTCTCTCCGCCGAATGTTTTTGCGAGCTCGATTGATTCATTAATGGCGACTTTCGGCGGCACATCGCTCTTGTCGGAAAACAACAACTCAAAAAGCCCGATGCGCAATATGTTTCTGTCGATAACAGAAATTCTCTCAATGGGCCACTCAGGAGCGGCCTTTTCAATAATAGAGTCAATAACTTGGCTTTTTTTGACGATGCCTTCCGTAAGATTTTTGATGAAGGAAAAATCCGAAAGACCGGGCGCGAATTCGTTGGTGTCGCGCTCGACAATCTCTCCGATGTTTGAATCGTTCTTACCGCGGAAATCCCACTCGAAAAGGGATTGTAAAACAATTGATCTTGAAAGGTGCCTATTTGCCATATGTGAAATATCAATAGAATGAAAGAAAATTTTGAAAAAACTCTTTTATTTCTTTTTACTTCGCTTTTTTCACTTCCGCCTTTTCCGTCTTCTTCTGATGTTTCTTTTGGGTCTTTTTGTCGGTCTTTTTTGCCGTGTCAATAACCTGCTTTCCGCGGTAGGTGCCGCAAACGCCACAGGCGCGGTGCTTCAAGTGCTCGGATTTGCATTTCGAGCAGGTACTCAAACGAGGACCCTCCACGGCGTGGTGGGAGCGTCTGTTTGCCGTATGGGCTCGCGTGTGTCTCATTCGGACTACCATAATACTGTTTACTATATCTTATCTCTCAAAAAAATGCAAGGGATTTTTTTGAGATGGTGTTACATCCCCTTGCAATTCCCCGCCGGGGTGTATCCCGCCGTTTCCGCTTCTTGTTTCGTGTCAAACCACACTTTATTTTTTTCGCCTATTCTCTTGGCGCTTCCGCCAGTGCTCAAATAATATTTCGCGCCGTTTTTTGAGGCGGCGTACTTGCCGGATGTTTTTTGCGGAGTGTGAAATTGCGAGGAGGTGGTTGCAAACGCCGCTCCGATGGCCGATTCCTGACCTTTTGGAAATTCTATCTCAACTTCCTTTCGCGCCGTTTCAAGACCGGAAAGCCGCCCGAACCCGAACGAAGCGCAGGCGACCAAAATAATAAGAACCGCCCAAAAAGCGTTCTTTTGAGTCGGATTCTCAAAAGCAAAGCCTTCTTTGACCGCCCTCTTGATTTTTTCCGTCTTTTCGTCTATACTTTTCTTTGTACTTTGAAGCATATTATTAAGTTATATTATACAGAAATATGGCACATAGGAAAGCGGGCGGTTCCGCAAAAAACCTCAACGACTCAAAGCCGAAATACCTTGGAACCAAGCTTTATGCGGGAGAAAAGGCTCAAGGCGGCTCGGTCATCATACGCCAGAGAGGAACGAAAATTCTTCCCGGCAAAAATGTCGGCGTCGGCAGAGACCACACGCTCTTTGCCCTCAAAGACGGCATCGTGAAATTCGGCACAAAGCGAAAGACGAATTTTAACAACAAAACGGTTGTCAAAAAAATTGTTCACGTTGTAGCCTAAGGCGCTGGAACGAAATAACTGCAAAAAACCGCCATGGCGGTTTTTTGGTTTTACTCCTTTCCTTTCACCACGAGCGTAAAACTCCCCTGTTTGTTTCCCGCCGCAAAAGAGATGGCGTGCTCGCCGATTTCCTTAATCGGTTTTTCAAGGTTGATATACTCGGCGGGAATCCGTATTCCCGCTTCTTGCAATTTCGCAATAATTTCCTCTTTGTGTATCGCGGCGAAGAGATGCCCTTTTTCGTTCGCTTTCCCCTCCACCGTAATAATCGTGCCCGCAAGCGCCTTCAAGTTTTTCAGAAGCAAATCTTCATCCACTTTTTTCATCTCCGCCGCTTCGGTTTTCATTTTTGAAACGCGCGCCTCGGCACCTTTCTCCGCCTTCTCTGCGAGTTTCTTCGGAAGAAGAAAATTGTGCGCATAACCGTCCGCGACTTCTTTCACTTCATTTTTTTTTCCGATCTTCGGTACGTCTTTTAGGAAGAGAACTTTCATAAAATATTTTGATTATCGGTTAAGTACTTCTACCGCCTTCTCCATCTGCGGGTCGCGCTTCTTCTCAATGTCTTCTTTGGTTACTTTTACCGTAAATTCCGGCACCAATCCATTCTCGTTGATGGAATGACCGTTCGGGGTGAGCCATCGCGCAACGGTAATTTTCAAAAAAGTCTTGTCGGTGAGCGGCACCACTTCCTGCACGGAACCTTTGCCGAAAGTTTTGTCTCCCACGAGCTTTGCCGCTCCGTGCTCGGAAAGCGCGCCCGCCAAAATCTCGGAGGCTGATGCCGACCCGCCGTCCACCAAGATGACGAATTTCAAATTTTTGTTGAAGACATCATAGCCGCGGCTTCGGTGCGAAATTCCCGCGCCCTTGTCGCCGAAGTCTTCTTTCACGATAACTTTGCCCGCGGGAAGAAACCAGCTTGCCATGTCAACCGCCGCGTCAAGATACCCGCCGGGGTTTCCGCGGAGATCCAAAAGGAGCTTGGTGTCGCCTGATGCGACGAATTCCCGAAGCGCGCCGCGGAAAAGCCCCGGGGATTTCGCGGTGAAGCTGAAGAGGCGAATGACGAAAATGCCGTCTTTCCTTTTTTCCGTTTCGATGGTCGGGATTTCAATCGGCGCGCGCACGACACTTATCTCAAGCGGCTGTTTTTCCCCTTCGCGAAAAAGAGTGAGCTTCACGGTCGTTCCCCCCTTCCCTCTGATGTGCGTTACCGCTTCATCAGTGTTCATTCCGGCGGTGGTCTTGCCGTCGATTTTCAAAATCTTGTCCCCGGCGCGCACTCCCGCTTTTTCCGCGGGTGATTTTTTCAGCGGGGCGACGACGGTCAGAATATTTTCTTTTTTGCCGATTTCCATTCCAACCCCTTCAAAACTGCCGGCAATCTCGCTTTCGAAAATTTCAGCTTCGGTCGGCGGGAAAAAGGTGGTGTACGGGTCGCCGTAGGAGGCGGCGAGCCCTTGAATGGCGCCGTACACTTTCTTTTGGTCGGTGGTGGTTGCCGCGTAAATGGATTTCTCGTTCAAAACGTTCCACGCTGTCCAGAACGGCGAAAAATCGGTACCGGCGGTTATCGCATCTTCTTTGTGCGTGATGCCCGTTATTTTTTTGATAGCCGGCTCGGCTCGAAAACCGGCGAGAACGCCCAAGGAAAAAGCCCCCCCGAGCGCAAGGATAAGCGCCAGTGCCAAAATAATCTTTTTCCCGCGAGTTCTGCCTTCTGTTATTATTGCCATTGCTTCTCATTATCGCAAAAATTGGGGTTGCGGTCAATTGCGGCAGTGTAGTATACTAAAACCATGATTACTCGATACGAACACAAAGGTCTTCGCTGGATAGATGTCGAGTCTCCAAACAAAGAGGAGATTGCCGCGCTCTCGGAAGAATTTTCTCTCCGCGATCTTGTCGCGGAAGAAATACTGACGCTCTCGTTTCGCCCGAAGGTGGACGTGTACAAGGACTCGATTTTCCTCATCCTCCACTTCCCCGCTTTTCACCACGCGCACGGCAAAGACGTTCGGCAAGAAGTTGATTTTATCATCGGGAAAAATTATCTCATCACCGTGCATTATGACGCCGTTGACGCCATTCACAAATTCTCAAAAGAGTTTGAAGTGAGCTCCATTCTCGACAAAAGCGAGTACGGCGACCATGCGGGGTATCTTTTTTTTCACCTCATTAAAAAACTGTACCAGTCGCTTTTGCACGAGCTTGAGCACATTGAAGACCGTCTGAAAGAAGCGGAGGCAAAAGTTTTCAAGGGACAAGAAGACGAAATGGTGGCGGCGCTCTCGCACATCAACCGCGACCTCCTCGATTTCAAACAAGCGCTCCGAACACACAAAGACGTTTTGAAGTCGCTCGAAGCCGCCGGCGCGCAATTTTTCGGAAAGGACTTCTCTTATTATCTTCAGGCAATTTCCGGAGAGTTTTATAAAGTTGCGAACATTTTGGACGGACACAAAGAAATGCTCGTCGATTTGCGGGAAACGAACGATTCGCTTCTTTCGTCGAAAACCGGCGAGATAATGAAGCGGCTTACCCTCCTCTCCTTTTCAACATTTCCGCCCATGCTGATTGCGACGGTCTTCGGAATGAAAGCGCAGGGTACGCCAATCGTCGGCGGTGATTTTGATTTTTGGATTATTCTTGGAATAATGTTTACGATCTCTTTCACCATCATCACGTTTTTCTTCTATAAAAAATGGCTCTAAAATTTTATAATACTCTCACAAAGAAAAAAGAAGAATTCATACCGCTTCAGGCGGGCAAAGTCGGCATGTATAATTGCGGACCGACGGTGTACAATTACGCGCACATCGGCAATCTCCGCGCTTATGTTTTCGCGGATGTTTTGCGGCGGACGCTTGAATACCGCGGATATAAAGTTACGCAAATCGTGAATATCACCGATGTCGGGCATCTCGTGTCTGATGCAGATGAGGGCGAGGACAAAATGGAAAAGGGCGCGCGGCTCGCCGGAAAAACGGCGGGCGAGATTGCGGAATTTTACACGAACGCTTTTTTTGACGACCTTACGAAACTCAACATCCAAAAAGCGGGCGCATATCCGAAAGCGACGGAACATATCCCCGAACAAATCGCGCTGATTCAAAAACTCGAAGAGAAAAGTTACACTTATCAAACAAGCGATGGTATATATTTTGATACCGCGAAATTTCCCCGCTACGGCGAATTTGCGGGACTTAATATCGAAGGGCAGCATGAAGGGGCGCGGGTGGAAGCGAACCCTGAAAAAAGAAACTCTGCCGATTTTGCTCTTTGGAAGTTTTCCGGCGGCGAAAAACGCCAGCAGGAGTGGGATTCGCCGTGGGGCGTCGGTTTCCCCGGCTGGCATATTGAATGCTCGGCAATGTCCATGAAGTACCTCGGGGAAACGTTTGATATTCACACCGGCGGCATCGACCATATTCCTGTTCACCACACCAACGAAATCGCGCAATCCGAGTGCGCCACCGGAAAAAGGTTTGCGAACTATTGGCTTCATTCCGGCTTCGTGAATATTGAAGGCGGAAAAATGGCGAAGTCGGAGGAAAATTTCATCCGCCTCGCGACCCTTGAAGAAAAAGGGATTTCTCCGCTCGCTTACCGCTACTGGCTCCTCACCGCGCACTATTCAAAAACAATAAATTTCACATGGGAAGCGGTGGAAGGCGCGCAAACCGCCCTCATAAAACTCCATGAACTTTTCCGAAGTTTCAAAGATGAAGACGGGGCGCCTGATACCGAATACCTCGCGCGATTCGCCGAAGCGATTGACGATGACCTTGATACGCCGAGAACGATTGCGCTTCTCTGGGAACTCATAAAAGATCCCGGGACACAAAATAAAAAAGCGACCATGCTTGAATTCGACAAAGTGCTTGGGCTTGGATTTTCACCGGGAAAACTTCTCGCAACGGTACGCGAAAATATCTCCGTTGAAGACACGCCCATCATCATCAAAAATCTCCTTCTTGAAAGAGAAATTGCCCGAAAAAATAAAAACTGGCAAAAATCCGACGACCTCCGCGACGAAATTGAAAGAATGGGCTACAAAGTTATAGACACTGATAATGGCGTGAAGATAGCCAAAATGTAATACCGTCTCCAACTAACGCCTTCACATTTCCGTCGTCTTGCCGTGCCGCGACACGGCATCCAGTATCGTACAACGAATCCGGATTCCCGCGTTCGCAGGAATGACGGACGAGAAGAGGTTAATTGGAGATGGTATAAGAACCTGCTCAGAATCTCCCCGCCCAAAAGCTCATATCCCATTCGATTGACAGAGTTGGGCGGAGCGACCGCCAAATGACAGACTCATCGACCAAATTCTGTTGCCCACGTTTTCCCTACGACCGAGTGGCGATGGTGTGTTGACCTCCCCCGGCGATGCTTGACCAATTCGTGAGCGCGCCGACTTGTTTGGGGGAGGAGTAGGTGGTGATGTTGCCGAGACCGAGCTGACCGAAGGTGTTACTCCCCCAACTCCAGAGGGTGCCGTCGGTTTTGAGGGCGATGATGTAGCGGTATCCCCCGGCGATGCTTAACCATGTCGTGAGCGCGCCGACTTGTTTA
>OBEQ012626718.1_pt1 | contig 14987 bp, 16 predicted proteins | sample 1670901 | NCBI WGS metagenome assembly OBEQ01 (sample SAMEA104232315, study PRJEB22302) | groundwater metagenome | biome: forest; feature: aquifer; material: groundwater | place: USA | collected 2011-08-07 | depth 5.4 m | reverse complement strand
TGAAGTTTTCTTTATTATTGCATTTGTTAAAGCACGAGCATTCGGGTTTGATTATGGTTTTTTGTAATACTCAACGAACTACTGATTTTGTTGCTAATCATTTACAGCAATTTGGTATTGATGCTGTTGCTATTCATGGTGGTTTGACGCAGGCAAAGAGAAATAAGATCATGGAACATTTTCATGCTGGAAAAGTTACTGTTCTCATATGTACTGATGTGGCTGCTCGAGGTCTAGATATTAAGAATGTTTCTCATATCTATAATTATGATTTATCTCCTAATAGTAAAGAATATATTCATCGTATTGGTAGAACGGCCAGGGCTGGTAAAGAAGGTATAGCTGTTAATATTGTTGCTCCTAGAGATTATGAAAACTTTAGAGCCATCCTAAGAGATGATGCGTTACATATTAATCAAGAGGCTTTACCAACAGTAGAGAGAGTTCAAATTCAATTTGCTAGAGGCCAAGCAGAAGAAGGTGGAAGAAGATTTTCTTCTAGGCCTCCTAGTAGAGGTAGATTTGGTTCACGTGGTGGAGGCGGTGGCGGAGGGTATAGAAGAGAAGGTGGACAAAGTAGATCCGGTGGTGGAGATCGAGGTAGATTTGGTGGCCGTTCGGATTCTCGACCTGATTCCCGAAGATCATTTGGTGGTGGACAAGGTGGACACAGAAGGCCATCTTCATCAGGATCTTCTAGAGGTCGACGTTTTAGTCCTCGGCCTAGAAGATATTAATTTTTTTCTAGCATTGCCTTGGTAAATTCTTGAATCTCAAGTAATGATTTCGTTTGCATGATTTGATTACGCATCTTGGAGGCTCCTGGAACATTTCTTAGGAAATTTACACCAAGATATTTTATTCTTTGGAGATCTATGACTTGATGTTTTTTTGCAAGTTTGAGATATTCTTGGAAAGATTTTAGATTCCTGGCAAAATTAACTTCTTGTTCTTTACCTGTTTTGAGATATTTCAAAGTCCTCGTAAATATATCTGGATCTCCTAAGGCTCCCCTGGCAAGCATTGCACCATCTGCAATATTGAGCATTTCTTCAACATGCTTGGGAGAGAAAATATCGCCGTTGCCAATGACTGGAATTCCAATAGTCTTTTTTACTTTGGCAATCCAACGCCAATCTGCAGGAATATTTGCTCCTTGATGGGCTAACCTGGCGTGGATTGTTAAAGCATCTGCATCTGCTTTTTCAATTTGCTTGGCAATTTTGAGGACGTTGTTATGTTTAAATCCAAGTCTAATTTTTGCAGTAACTGTGAGTCCAGAATCTTTGAGGATTTTTATCATATTTGCAATTTTATTGGGATGTTTGAGTAAATAGCTTCCTGCTGCGTTTCCGATAATCCTGATTGAAGGGCAGCCACAGTTGATGTCTACTACATCATATGGTCTTAGATGAGGGATTGCCTTTTGGAATTCTTCGGCGTTGTTTCCTGTAATTTGAATTCCTAAAGGATGTTCGGATGGAATTGTTTTCATCAACCTTTGTGTCTTAGTATTTTCATGAAGAATGGCTGAGATGTATAACATCTCTGTGTATGCCATGGCTGCTCCTGCCTTTCTGCAAATGAGTCTGTAAGGCAGATCAGTTACTTCTACCATAGGTGCTAGAAAGAGGCGATTTTTGAATGTCAAGGGGCCGATTTTTAATTGCATGATTATATTAAGAAAAGGTTGTTTATAAGTTTTAATTAATAACTCTTTTTAGAAGTTCCATTGCCTTAATTCTCTTAATAATTTAGGACCTTTGAAGATGAGTGGTGTGAAGATCTGGATTCCTAGAACTTCTTTTTGTTCTGTTCTTTCTTTTGCTTTTGTGGGAGAATTAATTCCTCCACATGCTATCAAGCTTAGATCATACCCAGATTTTATTATTTTATCATTAAAACTTTCTTGTACTTTTCTGGAGCGTTCATATAATGCTTGGCCACTTGCTCCCCCTATTCCTTTTTGATTTGGGGAAGATGTTATGTATCTTGGATCATGGAATGTTGTTGTGTTTGTTGTTGTAAATCCTTTTACACCGCATTCATGAGCAATTTGTATAGTGGTCTGTATTTCATCTTCTTCTAAATCTGGCGATACTTTAAGGTATAACTTTTGATCATGGTGCATATTTTCTTTAGCTGTTTGTATCATAGCTTCCAGGCTGTCTTGATATTCTTTTCGTGCGTCTTCTTTTCCAGATGCACTGTGAGTGTTTGGACAAGAGGTATTAAGCTCGAATCTACTTACGTATGATAAATCCCTGGTTGTTATTATTGTTTTTTGTATATCGTTTAAGGCAGCGGAATCTTTTTTTCCTGGTGTTGCCATAACGTTGATGGTTAGGGAAATTTTATGATATCCATAGGATTCTAGGTTTCTTGCAACTGCTTCTGCACCAATTCCTGGAAGACCCATCCAATTTACCATGGATTGTGTTTCAGGATATCTTATTATTCTTGGTCTGGGATTGCCTGGCCAAGGTTCATACCCAACAGTACCTACAACAACTCGATCAAAACCTAGATATTTTAAGAATGTCGGAGGAATATTTCCATTTTTATTGAATCCAGCGGCATTTGAAATTTGATAACGTTGATATTTCCCTCTTCTGTTTTCAGAACAATTGAGAAACAATCTTTCTAGACCAGTACTATGTAGAATATTGGAACTTCTGACAAATTGTTCATGAGCTTTTTCTGGATCGTCCTGAGTTTTTGCAAATAAAGCTGCTTTGTTTTTTTCATACCATGTGTCAACAAAGTTTCTTAAGATGTTCATTTATGCCAGCTCAGTATTTTTTCTAGAGGCTCATAAGGATTATATGAGTAATCTTTTCTTCTATCTTTTATCAAGAGATTTCTCGTACGAGAGATATCTATATCAAATCTTTTTGTAATGTTATCATGTGTAACTCTTTTTATTTTTTCTTCTGAAAAGTTATTGTGTCCTAGATATTCAATAAAAAGAGGCCACCATGCTAATCCTGGAATTCCAGAAAGAAAAGGCTCATTATCTTTTTCATGCAAGCTATGAGGAGCGTGATCTGTCTCTATCCAAAGTATGTCTTCATTTCTCAAGTCTTCAAGCAATACCTGAGGTATTCCAGGTTCTCTTAAAGGAGGATTCATTTTCCATCTAGCACCATTGGGCTCTAACATTTGTGTCCAATCATAGATGAGATAATGTGGGCATGTACTACAAGTGATATCTAATTTATCTTTTTCTCTTGCTTCTTTTATTACCATAGCTCCTTTGTGCGTTGAAGTATGGAGAACATGAATTTTACCTTTGTTATTTACTGCTTTTGCCATTGCTATAATATCTTTAATGGATTCTACTTCAGACTCTTCTGGTCTGGCTAAACAATGGCTTATAGGCAAGTTAGGTTTCCAAATATCTGGATGTCTTTTATCTGCTTTTTCAGCATGATATCCTTGAATTCCATCATATCCTTCTTGTACAAATGTTTGTTGCACCATATATTGATCTTCACTATTTATTATTCCCATATCATTTGTAGAATGATCCAGATATACTTTTATTCCAACAACTTTTGGGAAATACTTGCGATGAATAGCAACTGCTCTTTTTATTTGCTCTTTATTTGGTTGCGTGCCCATCCAGATTCCGTAGAAGACTTCATTATTACCTACTTCATTTGCTAAATATAGTCTTTCTCGTACTTTTTCTTCATCTATGATAGGAGGAGAAGTATTTGGCATGGTGAATATAGCATCTAATCCTACATCCTTTGCTACTTCAATGGCATGTTGAGGATTCTCTTTATAACTTTCTTTCCATCCCCGATCATGAACGTGAGCATCTATGGTCATTCTTCTTTTTATTTATGAATCTTTTTATATCTAATTGACTACTCTTTCTTAAGAAATGTTTATATAGAACTTTGGCTTTTTTTGTGTATGGAAAAAGATATTGACCGTATTCAGAAAAGTAATGATACTGACATTGTTATTAGAATTGATAGTTTTGGTGGGAAGAAAGGAGTTACTATTCGTGAGTTTGTGAAATCTGATCGGTATACTGGTTTTACGAAAGCAGGCACACGCATTCCAGCTAGCAAATTCAAACTCTTTAAAGCAGCTATTAATTCCATTGATGAAAAGGATTTAGAGGCGGAGGAAGAAGAGAAGAAGTGATTAATTACTATGCTGCTAATGAAATAATATTTGAATTGCCTGGTTTTTCATCTCTTTGGAAAGAAATTACTGAAACTAGAGCATGCATGTCACAATAAGTAACACTTACTCCAAAAGTTGGAATTTTTTCTCCAAATATTTTAGTACCATAAGGAGTTACAACGCTAAATGATTCTTTTGTGGTTTTATAGAATTGAATAATACTTTGATAAATCATATCTTCTGTAATTCTTTCGTCTTTTTCATGTAATCTTAGTAATTGAAAGTCTTCTTTATTAGGGCTTCCTAGTACAGTTTGGTAATTTCTTGTAGGCACACCTAGTACGTCTTCTAAATTTGAGCGGAGTGTTTTTTCAATGTTTTCCATATATTTGAACCTTTTTGAGAGTATATAAGCTTTTAACTTTTCGAGCACAGAAAACAGTGAACTAGCGTCGGATTTAAAAACCCTTTTTGACTTCTCTGAGTATGTTTGGGAGCATGAAATATGAGTATCAGACAGCCTATAGTTACAGTGTGCGGTCACGTAGACCACGGCAAAACGAGTATTCTCGATAGCTTTAGAGGGAGCTCTCTTCAACAAGATGAGGCTGGCGGTATTACTCAAAAAATTTCTTTTACTAAGTATCCTGCTGAACAGATTATAAAATCATGTCCTTTGCTTTTGATGGCTGGGGTAAAATTAGAAATTCCTGGATTTTTATTCATTGATACACCCGGACATGCAGCATTTACTAACTTGAGGAAAAGAGGTGGGTCCTTAGCAGATTTGGCTATTCTTGTTGTAAATATTAAAGAAGGTATTCAACCACAAACTGCAGAAGTTTTGCAGATTTTGAAAGCGCATAAGACTCCTTTTTTGGTTGCTTTGAATAAGATTGATACACTTTCTGGTTGGAAAGATTTTGGTAGCATTAAGGAATCTTTGGAAAAACAGGCAGAACATGTACGTCAGGAATTTGAGGAATCCCTGATGACTTTCCAGGGATCTTTGAAAGAACATGGTTTTGACTCTGATCTTTATTTTAATGTGGAAGATTTTACTAAAAATATAGCACTTGTTCCCTGTTCAGCTAGGACTAAGCAAGGTATTGCTGAACTTTTGTTTGTGCTGTGTGGTTTGAGCCAGAGATTTTTGAAAGAGCGTTTAAAAGTTGGAACCATGGCCAAGGGAGTTATTCTTGAAATTAAAAAAGAAAAACGTATGGCGTATGTAGAAGCAATTTTGTATGATGGATCCTTAGATGAAGGAGATGAACTTGTCATTGCAAGTTTTAATGAACCCATTATCAGTAAAGTACGAGCTTTGCAAGAGATTTTACCACTCTCCTCGAAGTTTGCAGCTGCTGAGCATGTGTTGGCAGCTTCAGGAGTGAGAATGCAGCTTACGAACAAAGAAGGTATTCTTCCTGGCATGCCTTTTCAGGAAGTTACAGATGATATTGAGCATGTGAAAGCAGCGTTTAAGAAAGATATTTCTCATGTTTTACATTTGGATAATGAAGGCATTGTGATTAAAGCAGATTCTTTGGGAAGTTTGGAGGCTTTGATCACTCTTTTGAAACAAGAGCACATTAAGATTTTGAAGGCTGGAATTGGTCCTATTACTAAAAGTGATATTTTGGCTGCTAGAGCAAATGTCTCACTCAATCCTTTAGATGCTTGTATTGTTGGTTTTAATGTTGCTCAGGAGGAAACTTTGGAAGATGAAGACATTAAAATTTTGAAAGATGATGTTGTGTACAAATTGATTGAGAATTTGCAGCTTTGGAGAACTGAGAAAGCAGCTTCTTTGGAAAAAGAGAAACTCATGGGTTTGGCAACGCTATGTAAATTAGAAATTTTACCGAAGTATGTTTTTAGAAATTCAAATCCTGCTATTTTTGGTATTCGAGTGATTGCGGGCAAAGCCAGAGTAGGATTGCCTTTGATTGATCAGCATGGACTTCAAATTGCTAGGATTAAAGGTTTACAATTGGATAAGCAGAGTGTTGCAGAAGCTAAGGAAGGCCAAGAATTAGCGATGGCTTTACCTGGGGTGACGTTTGATCGGCAATTGAAGTCAATTCAATTTTTGTATGCTGATTTGTCTTCTGCGCAGTTTAAGAAGTTTAAGAAACATCCGGAACTTCTGACTGCTTCGGAGTCCCAGGTTTTACAAGAAATTACTACTCTTAAGCGCAAGAAAGATGAACATTGGGGCGTTTAGTTAGTAAAATGACTTACCTGAGTTTTTGTTTCTAAATTTTCTTGGTTTTGGAAAGAATCTAATTGATATTTTCTTTGTTCTTCAATTTCAAATTTTCTTATTTCTTGTATTGTGTTTGTGAGATTAGTATATGCAATATACGGAGTTGCTATCATGATTGCGAAGGTGAGGCCCCAGGCTAGTTTTTTAAGATTTCTTTGTATTCCTTCGTATGTGAGCTGTTGCTGTACATTTTGTTCGTACAATCTTTGCGTTACTGCAAGAGTTTTTTTCAAGCTCTTGTTAAAATCATATTCAACCATATTAACTTCTTTTTTAGAGAGCTTTTAAACCTTTGGTTTTTGTCTCGTGAAGTAGTATCATTTTTCAAAATTTTTTGAGCATTTTCTATCCTAAAAAAATTGCCACAATAGTTTGTGAGGCGCGCAGCGCCGAACGCGCTCGAGATTCTTATTTCCTGGGTCTTAAAAGAACGGTTAATGATGATTATACGAATCTATTACCAGTAACTATTTATATCACTTTTTTGACTCGTTTGAATGTCAAATTTAGGATTTATTGTAAAGAAACATTTTGTTGATGCTACTGCACAAATTAGTTTTGGCACACCCTTTAATGGTTTTATGGATACTTTTGTAGCAGGATTATCTCCTTCACATTCTTTACGTGCTCGTGTGATGACTGCAGGTTTTGTTTATTGTGGACTGGGATCTTTGTATTCTCGCGGGATGGATTATTCAAGAAAATTATTTAAGTTTTCTCAACGTAAGTCTGAACTTATTAAACATGCTCATGACGCTGCTTATACTGCTGCTTTTAGTTTTACGTTTTCTCTTCCCATTTATTATTGTTCTGGCGCTACTTCCAAACAAGCATTGATAGGTAGTGCTGCAGCCGCAGGTCTAGGATTATTTACTGGTGGGCCGACAGGATATACTGTGGATGCCTATCGAGATTTGGCTGGTATTCAGGCTTCTGAAAGAATTCCATCAAAAGTACGAGAGCTTCAACCTCGTTTTAAGAAAGGGCTTTTAGCTTTATTGACTGCAAGTTCTTTAACTGCTTTAGGACTTGTTTATCATTTTTCTCCTCATCAAAAACCTCAAGAAGCTCCTTTACCATCTTCACTTAAGCTTTAAAGATATCTTTAAAAAGGAGGTTTTTCTGGGAAGGCTATGGTATTCAAATTGAATATTGCAGAGAAAGGAAAGACCTGGAAAGTAGAATTACAGGATGAAGCTTTAGTTGGAACAGCTGTTGGAGACACTATTGATGGCAAGGAAATAAAAGCTGATTTAGAAGGGTATCAATTAGTGGTTACTGGAGGCAGTGATCTTGCGGGATTCCCTATGTCAAAAGATGTTGAAGGTTTAGGATTACGAAGAGTACTTTTCACACGAGGATGGGGTATGCGTGATACTAGGAAGGGATTACGTTTGCGTAAGACTGTTCGAGGCAAACAAATATCTTTAGCTACAAGTCAAATCAATCTTATGGTTACAAAGGCTGGGAAAAAACCTTTAGCTGAAATTTTCCCAGAACAAAATGCACCTAAAGTAAAAGCTGAAGAAAAGAAAGTTGAAGCAGAACCTGCAGCGCCGGCCGCAGCTTAGTTTTCTCAAAAATTAATTTATCTTTGACATTCTTAAGTAGTAGGTTATTTTTATATAGGTACTTTTATTATTGTATAAAGCTGACTAGGACTTTTCAGTTGTCCTGGAAAGGATGCGTGCAGGGTAGCCTCTGTCGGATGTTCACCAATATTATTGTGCCTGGACTATAACTCACAATAAGCGATCTACATCGGTTAAGCTTCATTCTGTCGCGAAAGAGATAACCTTTAAAGCACATTGGTAGATTAAGTCTGATTCCAAAGAGTGTTTAAGGCACTCTTTCACTGAGTCCAGATGGTCAGCTATTATACTATGAAAAAAAGAGGAAAAAGAAAAGTCAAACACCGATATGGTGGAAGAAGAGCTAGTAAAAAGAATAAGACTTCTAAAGTTAAGAAATTAATGAAACTTGCTCGATCTGGGAAACATAAGCGTACTAAACACACTAAAAAGAAGAGATAAGATTCTCAATTAGAAAACAGAGTGTTTAAAAAACCTTTTTTGTATTAACTTTTATGGATGTAGAAACGATTAATGTAGGTATTGTAGGCCATATTGACCATGGCAAAACGACTCTTTTGCAGAAGTTGAGCGGCAAGTGGACAGACACCCATTCTGAAGAATTGAAGCGAGGCATTACTTTGAAATTAGGATATGCTGATATTGTTATTTATAAAGATAGCCAAGGGTATAATAGAGTAAAAGGAGAGCCTGTGCGTCATGTTTCTTTTATTGATGCTCCTGGACATGAAATGCTTATGGCTACAATGTTATCAGGAGCTGCAATTATTGATACTGCTTTATTGGTTATTGCTGCTAATGAAGGTATTAAGCCACAAACACGAGAACATTTGATTGCTTTGCAAGCTAAAAAGATTAAACATTTGATTGTGGTACAAAGTAAAATTGATCTTGTTGATATGGAAAAAGCGAAAAAGAATTATCAAGAGATAAAGGCCTTGTTAAAAGGTAAGTATGATGATGCTTCAGTGATCCCTGTTTCTACCCAACAAGATATTAATTTGGACGCACTCTATCAGGCGATTGTTGAAATTCCCATTCCTCCCAGGAATGTGAAAGCAAAGCCTTTGTTTTTAATTGCGAGAAGTTTCGATATTAATAAACCAGGAACAACTCCGGATAAATTGCATGGGAGTGTTTTGGGAGGAACTTTAAAGCAAGGAACTTTGAAAGTTGGAGATTTGTTAGAAATTAAACCAGGTATGGTTTTGAAAGAAGCAAATCAATATCATTACAAAACTGTTACCACAAGTATTGTGCGTTTATTCAGAGGATCTGAAGAAGTGAAAACTTTAACTCCTGGAGGAAGTATGTCTATTGAAACTTCCCTGGACATGGCTCTGGGCAAGACAGATGCTTTGGCTGGTTGTGTTGCTGCACCTCCTGGTGTTTTACCTGAAATTACAACTTCTTTGCAAGTTCGTCATCAATTATTTCCGGAAGTTTCTGGGATTGGAGGACATGTGACTGTGGAACCTATTAAACCTTCGGAGATGTTGATGTTGAGTGTTAATACTTCTACTTCCATAGGTCTGGTAAAAAGAATTCATCATGATGTTTTGGAACTTTCTTTAAAAATTCCTTTAGTTCCTTTTGTTGGTGATAATGTGGGAATTGCGAGGAATGTTAATAATCATTGGCGTTTAATTGGATATGGGGAAATTGTTTAACTCCTGGAGTTTACTTTCATAGTATTTATTAATAGATTATTCTTTTAATTTGTATGAAAAGAGAAAAAATGAGAGAACCTGAACATACACATTCCTGGCATGGAGCACTATGGTTTACAGGAAGTTTGTATCGTGATAGTGATGAACGTTCATTACAGCAAAACTATGCAGGACATACTGTAGAACCTTGTCATATTGATCAAAGAGTTTTTAATACTTTTACAAGGAAACTTCCTAGAGAATTTAAGAAAGTTAAGTATTCTTCTTCTCCTCAAGATCCTAGTATGTATATTTCTCCTTATGCTTGTGCTGTTGTTGTTGAATCTTGGACTCCTGATAAGCAAAAAGATAGACATATTTTCATAGCTAGTGATAATCCTCAGAGAGTTATTGATATTGCTAGGCAAACAGGATTGCCCACAAATTATTTAGAAGCATTAGTACATTCTTCATCATTATAACGACCTTATCTCATTTACTCATGCGCTTTCCTTCAGGAGCATTGCAAAAAGAAGTTATACGAATGAAAGATTGGTCTGATGATCAGAAAAGTAATCTTTTTGGAAATGCTGTGAGAATTATGCAGAAAAAAGGAGAAGTTCCTGAGATTTTCTATGCATTGTGCAATTCTGGTGAACTTTCAGATTTTGGATATAATGAAGTTCTGTGCGAAGAATATGGTATTCCTTACAATTCTCCAGACATGCATTGGTGGACTTTGCGTGCGGCTGTAGCATCTTGGTATTATGATGAGGCAGCATAATGTTTTTTAAGTTTCACTTGTGGAGCATTGTATGAGAACTGCTATCAATGCTTCAATTTTTGTTCATGGAAAACTTCTTATTGTTGAAAAGAAACAGTCTTGGATTTTACCCGGCGGAAAACCCCATATTGGAGAGAGTGATGAATATTGTTTGAAAAGAGAAATAGCTGAAGAATTATCGGGTACTCGTATACAAAATCTTCGTTTATATGATGAGTTTGAAGGTGAAACACCCCATGTAGGAGATATTTTACGCGCCAGAGTTTATTTTGCTGATTTAGATGGTTGTCTTCATGGACCTTCTGCTGAAATAGGTGATTTTGCTTGGTTAGATTATCTTCATCGTGACTCGTATTCACTCTCACCCCTTACGAGAAAGATCGTTGATTCTTTTTATCAACGAGGCCATCTTGTATGATTTTTTACGATTGTTAATTAACACAATCTTTTTTAAGCCTAGGATGTTGGCAGATTTATGTCCCTTATTGAAAAAAAAGATGGTCCCTGTGTAGTTCTTGCTGGAGCAGGTACAGGAAAAACACATACAATTGTAGAAAAAATTACTTATTTAATTAAAAATAAAATTTATGCTCCGGAACGCATTGTGTGTATTACTTTTTCTAATGAAGCAGCGAGTAATGTTTTTCTTCGTGTACAAAAATCTCTGGCTCTGGAAGGGAAACAGCCACTTATTAAAACATTTCATGCATTTGCTGCAGATCTTCTAAGGGCCTGGGGACATTACTTAGGTATTGCTGAAGATTTTAAGATTCTTGATCCTGATCAAGCTAAAGTTGTGTTGCATAGGTATTTGAAAATAGCTCCGTACTATTGTCATACGTATGTTCATACTTTAGGAATTGCTAAAGATTTGGGAATCACGTTGGCAGATATTGATGCTTACATGGCCAGGCCTTTGGAAGCATATAAGGATATTTCATTGGAGAAACGTTTGGAAGATTTACAATTTCGTTTGCAAACTTTGTATTTACAAAAGGGAGCTCATACAAAAGAAGATCTTGTTGAAGAAATTACTCTTTTGAGTGGCTTGATGGATTTAAAGAAATTTCGTACGACCTGGAATGCATACGAAAAATTAAAAGTAAAGCAAGGATATTTGGATTATGCTGATTTAACAACTCAGGCATTGCAGCTTTTACAGCAGCATCCTGAGATTGCTGAACACTATTCTTATATTATTGTGGACGAATTTCAAGATACGAATAAAGTACAACTTGATTTTCTTTTTCATCTAGCTCCACATAGAAGAATTATGATTGTTGGTGATTTGAATCAATCTATTTATCGCTTTCGAGGGGCAAATCGAGATAACTTTAGAAACTTTCAAGAACATTTTAATGTGAAACAAGAAGATATTTTTCATTTGACGCATTCTCATCGCTCCCCTAATAAAGTATTACGTGCTGCTCATAAGCTTATTACGTATAATTATGAAAGGCCTGATGAGTCTTTTTTAGTTGAGAATGCGTATCAACGTGAAGGTGTTCCCTTAGAAGTGTATGGGCTGATGAATGCTCAGGAAGAAGCGAGAAAAGTAGTGGAATTGATTCAAAAAGAATTGGTTGAGGGAAAGAAACCAGAAGATATTTGTGTTTTATTCCGAACGCATCAGCAAGGACGTGTTATTAAACGTGCTTTAGAATCACAGCACATTCCTTATGCTTCTGTGAGTAAATATTCTTTGCTTAAACATCCTGTTATTCGGACAGTTATTGATTATTTAACTATTGTTCACACCATTCAAAAGAAATCTAAAGGAGGCGAACAAGCATGGTGGGATTTACTGTATCAAATGCATTTTTCAGAACAAGATTTAGTTCTTGTTGGTAAATTTATTAAGGAACACAAGGATGATGCTTCTTTAAGTATCCTGATGTATGAAAAATTACTTTCTTCTTCACTGTCTTCCAATGGCCTTTTATCGGCATAAGTTATTATTGAACGTTTAAAACAGCTTTTAATCATTTCTGAATCAAATGTCTTGGATTTCTTACCAAGAGTTTATGCTTTTTTTGGATATACTGGAAAACAAGTTGAAGAAAAAGAAGATTTACTTAATTGTAATCGTTTTTATGATCTGGCTGTGAATCATGCGCAGTTTCATGGTCCTGATTTAGGGAGTTTTCTTCATTATTTAGCGATTTTAGATCAATTAGAGATTGATGTTGAAGCTGCTGAATTACATCCTGAAGGAGTGCATCTTATGACCTTGCATGCGACCAAAGGTTTGGAGTATCCAGTTGTGATTGTGACGAATATGGTGCAGAAACGTTTTCCCTTAGAACGTATGCAACGAAGACTTCTTCCTTTAGAGCTTTATCCTGATTTGAAAGATATGGCCAAGGATGAAGATGCATTGAAAGCATACGAACGTAAGCATCATTTATTTGAAGAAAGACGTCTTGCGTATGTTGCTTTTACTCGAGCTCGAGAAAAACTTATTTTAACCTACGCATCCCAGTATTCGCAAAAAAAACATTTACCTTCACAATTTTTAGAAGAATTAGAGTATACTAACAATCCCGATATTATTTTTTCTTTGGATGAGAATTTGAAGTATGTGGAAGTAGAATCGGGCATCTTGGCTGGGCAGATACGTTCTTCCTTCAATTTCCTAGGAAATGATCGTAATCAAATGATCCTTCCCCTTTCTAAACCATTTTCTCCGTCATCTCTCGTATTATTTATTGATTGTCAGAAGAGGTATGAGTATCAATATGTTTATCATATGCCTGAGCCAAAAACGTTATCTTGGGATGCTTTGCGTTTGGGATCTTTTGTGCATGTTATTTTGGAAAAAGGTGTTCAATCGCATTTTAGTCAGCTGGAGCAATTTTTGCATTTAGCATATGAATTGCAAAGGCAAGAAGATTGGCAATCAGTTAATTTAGAGGAAGCTTTGCCGATGATTAAAATTTTCTTCGAACGCCATAAGGATAAATATGGAATTCATTCTTTAACTGAACAATTATTAAAAGTTGATTTGGCTGGGATTCCTTTTATTGGTTTTGCTGATCGCATTGATGTGCGGCCAGAAGGTGTTGAAATTATTGATTATAAGACTGGACGATTGCCTGTGACTCCTATGCATAGAAATTGGCAATTAGGATATTATGCTTTGGCTGCTCGTAAATTAGGATATAAAGTCCATAAACTTACCTTGGAGATGTTAAGACATGAAAAACCTTTAGAATTTATTATTGATTCTAATGGGAATGCCAGAGCAGTGCACTCGCAGCGTATGGAATTTGTTATTGATGATATTGAGAAGTCTTTAATTGCAACTGCCCAGCGAATTTTAAAGGCATCCAAGGACGGATTTCAAGCATGTCCTGTAGAAAAGAATTGTGCTTTTTGTAATGAGTATGTGTATAAAATGTAAAACTAATGTTGTGCTTACTCTTTTTCCTTCCGAGGTTTAAGTATAAAATAAAAATAAAAATTTTAGTGTTATTTACTGGTTCTTAGAACCGTCTGCTAAATGAACGTCGTTCTCCACTGAATTTTCTGTCAAAACTCTTGCGAGGTTTGTCAGGGTCAAATGGTTTTGCTTCATTTACCGTCAACTTTCTGCCTTCAAGTTCTTTGCCGTTCATTTCTTGGACAGCCTTGTCAGCTTGTGCGTCATCATTTATTGTGATGAAACCAAAACCTTTCGATCTGCCCGTGTCTTTGAACGTAATCAATACAGCTTCGTCAATCTGGCCATATGCTGCAAAAAGTTCTTCCAGCTTCTCTTGCGTTACGGTGAACGGAAGATTTCCTACGTACAATTTCTTACTCATGCTATTCTCCTTATACTTGTTATTCCTAAGAAGTCGAATTACTTCGTGTTCTTAGTACTGCAGAAAACTTTTGATGGTTTATAAAACTATTGGTTTTTCTTGCATGGCCTGGGTATCGTAAGATTTTTAAAGCAACTTTTTCTTGCAGAAGGGTTATGTTCTATATATTAGACGTTGAAGATCATGTCCGCGTAGAGCCACGACACTTTGGCTTACCGACGAAAGAAGCTGTTGAGAAGCAATTGAACGAAAGTTACGTCGATAAGGTGACGAGAGAATTAGGATACATTGTTAGCGTAGTGGAGGTTAAAAAGGTTGATGATGGTGTTTTAATTCCTGGGGATGGAGCTCCTTTTTACCGTTCGCTTTTTACTCTCTTAGTTTGGAAACCTGAGTTGCATGAATTAGTATTTGGCAGCATCTCAGACATTACCACATTTGGAGCATTTATGCAAATTGGACCTGCTCAGGGAATGATTCACATTTCTCAAACAATGGAAGATTATGTTTCTTTGAGTAAGACCGGGACTCTTTCTGGAAAATCTTCTAAGCGCGTTATTGGTAAGGGAGATACTTGCTTAGCAAGAATCGTTGCTATTAGTTATAAATCTGGTGAACCTAAAATTGGTTTGACCATGCGTCAACCTGGTTTGGGAAAACTTGATTGGATCAATGAAGAAAAGAAGAAGAAAGAAAATGCAAGTAAAGCTGCTGCTAAAAAAACAGATAAAGATGTAAAAAAGG
>OBEQ012705892.1_pt1 | contig 14989 bp, 10 predicted proteins | sample 1670901 | NCBI WGS metagenome assembly OBEQ01 (sample SAMEA104232315, study PRJEB22302) | groundwater metagenome | biome: forest; feature: aquifer; material: groundwater | place: USA | collected 2011-08-07 | depth 5.4 m | reverse complement strand
TGCTTCATACCCGCAAAGAATATCCCCTCCCCCACGGCCGACTCAAGCAATAAGAATTTTTCTTCTTCGGTCAGGTTAAAAGTCTTCTGCACAATATCGATAGACGCGGGCGACTGCTTCATGAGTAGCTGGATGGACGAGTTGGTAATAATCGGCAAGCCATACGGTGACTTCAAAAAGTCCTCCACGTCCTGCGTAATGGTGGCGAGGCCCAGATAATATTTACGACAGCGCTTGGCCAGACCGTAAAGGAAAGAGCCCGTGTCCGGTGACTTCATCATCCACCATGCCTCATCAATGACGAGCAATCTTTTCTTCAAATCTTTACGTACCGAGTTCCAGATGTAATTCATGACGATGTGCATGGCGACAGGCTTGAGCTCGTCTTCCATATCACGGACAGAAAACACCACAAACTTTTTGTTGATGTCGACGTTCGTTGGGCGGTTAATAAATCCGGCCCAAGTCCCCTGCGTATATTTAAGCAAGCGTTGCGCCAGTGACGACCCACCGTCCATGCCAGCCAAGACCAGTTCCAAGTCAGACAAAAGTGGTGGCTCAAGATTGTTAAAGTTCTTGTCTTGGGTAATATCTTTTAATGCGTATGTTTCGGTAATAGCATTGTCGATAATAGAGTCCTCTTCAGGGGTAAGGCCACCCAACATAATGCGGAAGAGACCCACTAAAGTAATGATGTGTGAACGAAGAACGTCTCCCGGTGACTCATCCTCGCCAATCGGCGGGAGGTCAAAGGGGTTAATGTGATGCTCTGAAGTAAGTGAAATGTTAAAGTAGCGCCCACCGACAGCTTCAGCCAAGAATTCATATTCGCGTTCTGGGTCGATGACAATCACTTCAGTGTCAAACATCAGTGTGCGCAAAATCTCGAGTTTGGTTAAATACGACTTTCCCGAACCGGCCTTGGCGAACACCACAGAGTTATAGTTTTCAAGTGAGAATCGGTCAAACAAAACTAAACTCGAGTTGTGTTTATTAATCCCGTATAAAATACCTTTGTCAGACGTAAGGTCAAAAGAGATAAAAGGAAATATAGATGAGAGCGGTTCTGAATTTAATTTCGAATTAATCTTAAGCTCGTCGTCAGCAAAGGGCATGACACTGCGGAAGCCCTCTTCTTGTTGGAAGAGCGCGGGCTTGAGGTAAATAAGTTTTGACTCGAGCACTGATTTAACTTCTGACTCAACGTGATTGAGCTCCTCTTCGGTATCGCCGTAGAGCGTGATGTACAAACCAACATCAAACAATTTTTCTTGTGACTGTTGCAACTGGTCGCGGAGTTTTTCGATGTCTTGGAATGCGGTGTCGAGGATTGGGTCGCGCACCATCCCCTTCTCGGCGCGACCTTGGATCTGGCTTTGTACTTCAGCCACCTTCTTTTGCAGACCGCGGAGCACCTGTTGCGTATCGATAGGGTGAATGTGAATGGCAATATCAAACATCTTGTCGAGGTTGATGATGGGCGAGAACCACGAGTCGGTGAGGAAGCGCGGATACGACATTACGAATAATGTACGGCCAATTTTCTCACCCAAGTTAATTTCTTTAGGGGAAATTTTAAGTGCCGATGGCGCAATGATGTCACGCAGGTCGAGGACACCAGCCTGATAAATTTCATGCGGGACGACCGGTGCAATCTCGACAGCGGGTCTATTATTTTCTTTTTTACTAAATGGCCACATATGTTTTATTGCAGTGCACTCGTTATCGGCTTCTCTACTTCACCAGGGTTAAAGAGCTTATAGTATAACTCAATAAGCTCCTCCGTGCCGAGGGGAAAGGTCTTGACGCCACAGCGGATGAGGCCCGTCTCCACCACCGCCACGCGTTGCTCCAACTGAGTCTTGTTCTCTTCAAAGGTCATGAGCGCCGCCGCTGTCTTTTCGGTACTGGTCTTTTTGGCAAATAGTGCGTCAAGGATACCTGATGAGCCTGATGAGACCATGGTGTTGCCCGGCGTGTACGGCACGACGGCAAAAAATGTTTTTGTCATGATAGAGACCGATTCAGTAAAGTTCTTAATAAAGCCGATATACTCTTTGATCTGCACTTTGAGTAAGTCATTGGTGTTTAATGCCAGACGCTCTTCGAGCGAGGCCAGGTATGGCCGTATGTCGAGACGGCGCGACTCAATAAAAAACTGCACGGTAAAGTCGAGCGAGTTAAGGAAGTTTTGAAATTGCATCGTGATAGCCTGCTGTTCGTCGGATGATTTGAGCGCAAAGTTAAGTGATGAGGCCATGAGCACCATACGCAATCCCCCATCTTTTAGTATGGCGATACCATCACGCACCTCCTGGATAGGTACGAAATCCTGCGCCGCCTTTGAGTTCTTATTGTCAGCCATCTATATATTGTATCTTTATTTTGTTGGAACTCCAACTTGTGGTTTACCACCCGAAATCTCCCGAACGTCCAAAGCCCATGCCAAATCTTTTAGCTTGTTCTGCGAAAGCGTCGGCACAATCATACTGCGCGAGACGGTCTTCTCCTCCGCCATCTGCGTCTGCACCGCTTTGTCTTTATGCTTCCAAAGGTACAGTTTGTGCGAGGTAAAATATTTGGCATAAGCCTCGGCGGTAAAGATAAAAGCGCGACCGTTAATCTTTGCAAAAGCGAGGGCCAAAGCAAAAGCGGCAAAGGGCCCGCCGGTAAAAACTGCCACATAAACGCCCCAGAATTTAAAAGGGATGTAAAGACAAGCCACCGCACCAAGCAAGTAAATAAATTGCTTAAAGGTAAAAGGGCCGAACACCTTGTCCTCGATTTCTATGAATTGCGGAACCTGAAACTGCATAATGTAAACATTATACCGTTAACAGGCTCATCTTTCTGGTGACTTATACACAAATTATACCTTGTGTCCTATCGTAATATACAAATAATCCTATCAAAATGATAGGATTAACAGACTGTTTTGATAGGAAAGAACAACTTATCCCCTTGCTAAATACTAAATTTGGTATAATATAGTATTCATACTCACTAAATTAAGCATACTATGTATATTCCCCGTCTATATGAAGCACAGATAAAAACAGACCTTGATAAGGGTAAAATTGTTATTTTGTTCGGCCCCAGACATGTAGGCAAAACAACATTGGTAAAACGTTTCATAGATGGCGGGAGTGTTTACTATAACTGTGATGACGATGCGACACGAGATAATTTTGCGAAACATAATCTCGAGCACCTCACGACTCTTATAGAAAAGTACCAAACGATTATCATCGACGAAGCACAGCGTGTCCCTGACATCGGCCTCTCGCTCAAAATCATGATTGATGCATTTCCCAAAAAGCGATTTTTGGTAACGGGCTCGTCCGCCTTCGATCTGGCGAATAAAGTCCACGAGCCCCTTACGGGGCGCTTCCTTTCTCACGCTTTATACCCTATTGCCGAGTACGAGCTTGCACAAAATCTTGACCCTGTCACCCAAGAAAGCGGGCTCGACCTCCGCCTGCGTTTTGGTTCGTATCCAGAAGTTCTTGTCGCGACCGACCTTGAAGACAAGGAGCGTTTCATTAAAGGAATCACCAAGAACTATCTTTTTAAAGATATTCTCGCTTTGAGCGATCTGCGTCATCCAGAATTACTCGATAAACTTGTTCGCGCACTTGGCTTTCAGCTTGGCTCAGAAGTCTCTCTCACCGAACTGGGAACCATTACCGATAGCGATAAAAACACTATTGAGCGATATATCAATCTGCTTGAAAAGACCTTTGTCATATTCTCCCTCCCTCCCTACCGTACCAACTTGCGGCGTTCGATTGGTAAACATAAGAAGTACTATTTTTATGATCTCGGTATCCGCAATGCAATGGTGAGTAACATGAATCCGTTGCATCTTCGCAATGACATTGGTGGTTTATGGGAGAACTACTGCATTGTAGAGCGCATGAAGCGCAATCTTGTATCAAGTCCAATTCCTCCGACCTACTACTTCTGGCGATCGTATGAAGGCCAAGAGCTCGATCTTATCGAAGAGCGTGACGGGGCGCTTACCGGTTTTGAGTGCAAGTATGGAAGCGAAGGAGTAAGCCGCGCCGTAAGAACATTCTTTATTGATGAACTCGGCGGGAAGTCGCTCGATATTATTTCAAGAGAAAATTACCGTAAGTGGCTCGTCTAGTTCGTCGCTTCCCTATACGGATCAATTGGTGCTGTATCTTTTTCGACGACAGTAGGTTCTGCCAGTTTGCGTTCTAATATAGTCCGCGGCCGTGATGGTGTACTAATCGGTACTAGTGTTCCCTCTTCTTCGGCGGGCTCTTCAGGCTGTTCCTTTTCTTCTTCGGCTTCAGCTGATTCTGTATCGGTAACCATACCTGTTTTGCCCACAACGAACCGTGGCTCATTTGAAATCTCCCGCCGTCCAGACATGGGTATAGGTGTAGGATTCTCGAGCTGATGTAAAAGCTCCTCGCGAGTCAGATGTTTCTCCTCAATATGAGCCTTCCCCGCTTCCTCCTGCATAGCCCGCAAAGACTCCTGCACGGGCTTGAAGATTTGTTCGTTCACGTCTTTGGAGATCTGGGCAGCGAGTACTGAAGGAATCTCAATTTCCTCTTGGATTCTTGCGGTAAAATTTGCAGTACTACTCGCACCAACAAGGGTGTCTTTTATGATACGATCTAAGATTTCAAGCTGGTCGATATGCAGATTATTTTTGTCAGAGATGCTTATGCAGGCGTCAGTAACTTTGCTTGAAAGGATATAATCAGCCATCGACTCGCTGATGCTATTGTACGAACTATCAATTTTTTGTTGAGTCGGTCTCATAGTTTTCTATGGAAGTGGGTATAATTCCCTTCCCTTATCCGAGAGCATAAACTTTTTTCCTGAGGCGGTTCCGTTTGCTAAGATGTCTATTCTCATTTGCGTGCGTACGCTTTTTGTAATACCGAGGGGATCGTCTTGGGCCATCTTACGAAGTTGCGAACTACCGAGACCAAGATAAACAGGTTTGCTTGTAAGATATTTTTTTCCTAGTTCCAATGTGGCAGAATCGGTGAGATCGAGTGTTGGCATGATTGCGAGCCTCGCTCTGTTTTCTAATATTCTGCGTGCTGTTGGATCGGCAGTACGTTCTATTTCTTCTAACTTTTCTTTGATAAGATTCTTTGAATCGGCCGCCTTTTCCTTGTCTTGTATCCCTCTTCTGGCCTCTTTTTTTCTCTTAACATCGCTTGAGTCCATCTTTGAGAGGGCGTTGTCAATCTTAGCGGAATTCGACGACTTGTAAGTTGCAAAGCCATCTTTCACTGCATCTTCTGAGATTTTGTGCTTTGTAGCGAGTCTGGTTATTGTTGCATCATCCTTAAACCCTTTATGAGATTCATTTAGATTGTCACTGTCGATGAATTCATCGCGCAATTCTTTAAGTTTATCATTGTCGAGAGGGTTTCCGGCCGCATCTTTTACCTTTCCTCCTAATTGAACGAGAAGGTCTTTTTCCGACAAGTGTTCATTCATTGCCTGGTTATCTGCTCCAGCGGCTTCAAAGAGTAGTTGGTGCCTACTTGCTGGCTGTCTATTCATGAGCGCACTCGTCAATCTATCACGCTCCGGCTTCTTGTCCGGGCCAGCATTATTTTTTTTGATTGCAGCAAGTTCGGCAAGAAACGCGGCCTTGTCTTTTGCCTCATCACTACCTGCCATTACGCCACCAGCATTTATTGGTCCGCCCAGTGACGCTCCTGCTGTTGCATAACCAAAGCCTTGGTTTATATACTGTCCAACACCGGGGATGGCACGTGGGTCAAAGCTCCGCTTGGCCGCTTGTTCCCCAGCCCACACAGTCGAGCGTCCCGCTGCTCTTGTCATCATTCCACCAAAGCCCGTCTTGTCACTCGTTTTCAATTTGTTTGCCCAGTCTGATTGTGCTACGACTTTACCTGCATTACCGACAACGCCACTCGCAACCGTGACCGCCCCACCAAGAAATGCCGCTCCGGTTGCCCCGGCAGCCATTTTACCAAGTTCGAGTAGTCCCGCGCCTGCCTGCCCTGATAATTTTTGAGCCTCCGATACTCCAAAGGTCAACAAACCAAGGACAAGGAGAAACTGCATGTATCCCAAGAGTTGTTCTGTCACTGCATCAGCTGTATCTACAGCAGCGGCTCCTGCTGCTCCCGCTCTGCCAGCCGTAGGGTCTGGGGGCGTTCCTGCCCCGCCTGCTTGTGCAAGATACATAGAACTTTGATTGGCTGGCTCTGCCATAACGACTTTTGCTGGTGTGGCCCCTGGCATGGCGATACTAGATGAGCCGACCATAAGGGCAAACCAAAGCACGAACATGACAAATGGTCCAAGTAGTAACTGATTCCCCATCATCGTCCACCACTGGTTCTGGTATTGTTTAAAGAAAGGAATCGATATGCCAATGACTGCAAAAGGTGAAAGAAGCATCAAGAAATAAAGTGCGACGAGTCTACCAATAAATAAAAATATGCTGGTGAAGAAGAAGCGTGCAATGACGAGGAGCAGCATAATCGTGACAACGGTATGTACGTTAGAATTTTCAAGCGGGTTGGGTGAAGGGTGTTTGCTTGCATCCGGGTTTATAAAACTTGCTATGCCGGATGTCTGCAAAACCACATTTGGCAGAGGTATCGTCTGTTGTTTGGTAATAGCATTATAAAATTCTTTGGTGAGGATATTTGAACCATCAATCATGAGGCCGGCCATAAACATACTAAAGTTGACGAGCAGTGCTCCGGCGATGACGTTTGTCACTGCTCTTTTGGCATCAACACCGCTTACCTGCAACATTGTCGCAATAGCGATGTAGAGTAGGAAGAATATCGAGAACATATTAGATATGTCACGCACCAGCTTCCATCCGATGGTAAGCGCCGTCAGACTACTGTACATCCTACTGTCGATATTCATCTTTATCGACCAATCAAAAATCTGCGCAGAGATGGTAACTAACGCCGAGAGAGTATTTTTTATGAGATAACCCAAAAGGTCGATGACCTTTTGGGTAACCCAGTCAGGAGAGCCTGCCACCGCCTCTTTTACTGCCTGTACCCCCTGATAGCCTGAGATTACAGTAAGAACTGACGTTGCTGCTGCAGAGACGGCAACGACACCGGCAACACCGGCCGCGGGAAGACCCCAAAATGGGGCCGTAAGTCCGGCGACCGTAGTCACACCCGCGCCAAGAAGCCAGCCCCACCATGCTGCCGAGGCGGTTCTTGTCGGCGTTATTACTCCCGCCAGTATAACAACAAGCAGTACTGCCCCGACTATTTTTTTGTGTTTACTGAAGAACCCCATTAGAAGATTATATAGTGATTATGACTTACTTTTAAACATCTTTCGTTCATTGTTTGTTTTTCTTTTACTTGATTTCGCTACTCTTCTAACGGGGCAGGCTTCTTTGATTCCAGAAAATGCTTGAGCCTATTTTGCAGAAATCTTTTACCCATTCCTGTTTTTAAATACTTTTCTCTTGCTACGGCATCTTTCTCGTTTTGACAGGCTTCGTAATACATAAGTTCGTACGGTCCGCGGAATTTTGTAGAGAGTGACTGTTTTGAGTTATGTTGCACCATGCGCTTTTTCAGATCATGGGTATATCCAGTATACCATTGTTCGCTTTGTTTACTTCTTAGCAGATACGTGTAGGTCATTTTTTCTTTGTTTTTATCAGCTTTTTCACCTCTCTATCAAAGTCAGAAATATACTCACGATCTTGTACGATACGGAATTTTTCGTACTCCTCTTCGGCATGTTCTACGGCTTTTTCATGGGAGATACTGCCGGCGCCGGATAGGATTTCGTACTTTGTTAAGGTAATGAATGCATCCAGCCGCTCTTGCCAGTCACGCATGCGCATTAACTTTCCACTGCTTGCTTGGAGCTCGGCAATTTCAAGGTATGCAGAAACGATGTACCCCATCCGCTGTATTTCGGGCAGTGCAAGGTAATTTTTTGCGATACGCACATCATTGGGCAAAATTTTACCGGCAGGAGCCTTGCCCCATGTTGTCAGCCCCATATGCGGCTTTTTGCTATCTGCACGTGTATAAATAATTTCTGCGGCTGTATTGCCGGTAATGGCGAAGTGAAGTTTGTTCTGTACGGTGGCAAAAAATTGCTTCGCCTCAGCGGTTTCTCCTGAATAGTCTGCCGAGGTTGCGTAAATGTCGGTAATTTTCTGGTACATCTTGCGTTCACTGATACGAATCTCGCGGATTTCATCAAGCAGGTCGTCAAAATACGCTTCGTCAAATTTATTTCCGTTTTTAAAGCGTTCACCATCCAGTGCGTACCCGCGAATCATGTACTGTTTGAGCTTGTCTGTCGCCCATGTTCTAAATTGTATCCCCCGGTCAGTGTTAACGCGGTAGCCAACGGCAATGATGGCCTCGAGGGAGTAGAATTTAGTGAGATATGATTTTCCGTCCGAAGCAGTTGCCGAGGATTCCTCGGTAACTGCTGACTCACGCAACTCGTGGTCAGTAAAGATATTTTTGAGGTGTAAACCAATGTTATCACTGCTACAATCGAACAATTGCCCCATCAATTTTTGTGTCAGCCAGACATTTTCATCCCGAAAGAGCACATCAATGCGCACGTCACCGTTCGGTGTGGTGTAGAGGAGGAAGTCTGTTTTTTCTTGGAGTTTTTTAGTCATACATTAAAATGTAACAGGGATACTTTTCTTTATCTCTGCACTACCGTTTGTTGGAGTACAAGAAACTTCATAGGTCGCGCCTACCGGCATGATGCCTGGTACTAGTGTATCACCATCAAAGACAAGGGTACTACCGTCTGCAGAACGATGCGGGACAATGTGCTTGTTTTGCATTACTTGATACAGTGATCCGGTATTTGGAATTTGTGAAAGTTTGGCGCTGATTTTTAGAGTCAAGCTCGACGCGGTCTCACCGACGTCAAGCGGTACCGAGGTACTCTGGTCATCGATACTAATGTAGAGTTTGTCCCCTGCGGTAATCGTGCCCGGGACGACGGGTGTATACACAGTCTCTTGATTCAAGAATGTTTTGTCAGGCGACGTCGGTGCCGGGTAGGTTTTAAGGACATGGGTTACAAATGCCCCGGCCTGGTTGGCTACATGTGTGCCCGCGGCCGTGACCTGTTCCGCAGAGATTTTAAATACTCCCGGGTGATAGATAAAGGCGACGCCGGTGAGTGGGGCGGTTGAGCCCAAGGAGTTCAATTTAGTTGGTGATGAATTTACTGCGGTCGAACCAGTGCCATACGACGGCCAGTCGGAAGTAAAGGTACAGGAGGTCACACCTTCAGCTCCCCACGTAATACCGGTTGTGAGGATGCCAGTAAGTGTTGCGTCTTGTGCAGCGATAGCAAGGTTCGGCTGTATAACGGGCGCTGGTGGAGGTGGCGGGTTAGTATTCCCGCCACCTGGGCAGATGTCTGACGTTGGTTCAATTACTCCACACCACGTTTGGTAGGCAATGCCTGCAATCTTGAGCCAGTCCCAATCCCCACCCGTACGCGTCGTGTTATTCGCAGGAGTCGTCGGGCGGCCACCCGTACCTGTCCCGGTTCCGGTTCCTGTCCCCGTACCGGTTCCAGTTCCAGTATTGCTGGTAAAGCTCTTAAGCGTCTGCTGGGTCTTCCCTGCTGGCGCGTCGGCTGCCAAAGGTTTCTTTTCCTTTGTATCAGGGGCGACCAATGAACGATCTCCCGGGCGTTCAGCAATCTTTTCTGCTTCTGCTGCAGCTAGGCTCGGAGGTACGGTAATCTTGGGGGCTTCTTTGTCTGCGACAGAGCGCGCGATTTCTTTATCAGTTGTCGGCTCTATTCCCTTCGTTGTTTGGAGCTGTGCTAATGCGACCTTCTTTTCATCCTCCTGGATTTTGTAAATACGTTGTTCCTCTATGCTCTTTTGGCGGTCAGTGTCTACTGACTGGTCGGTAATAATGAGTAAGTCCCATGCGGTGATGTTCTGGTTATTTCTGATTCGTGCCAATTCCGTTTCAATACCCGCGGGGCACTTAAGACCTGCCACTGCGTAACCGGATTCATCTTGTAATGATTTTTCCGTATCTTCTCCGATTTTATTTAATGTTTTTTGTACATCAGTACAGGCGCCCGCTTGTTTGACCTTAGCATTATCACGCTTCACAGCGTCATACGCACGGTCGCGCAGATATTTTGACCAATCAGCGACTAATTTTTGTGAAATCTGGTTTTTTGAGGCTTCGTCACTTTTGTCCTGTGCCTCCTTCACTGCTTGGGCCGAGGCTGGGTCAGAAATATATTTCGACTCTTCAAATTTGCGTTGGATGCGGCAGAGTTCGTCTTGGATTTTTGTTTGCTTGATAGATTCAACCAACATCTTGGCGATGTTCATGTTGATCGTGTGCACTTCATCAAAGAATGCTCCACGTTGTACTTGTACGGGTACGCCTTTGCCTCCCCCACCACCGAGCGCACCAAGAGGGCCACTTAATACTGGACTACTTGAAAGCACTTTCGCAGCATCCGTTCCCAGTACTCTCCCCAGTAGGCTTCCTGTGACACTACCGGCAATATCTGTTGCCTCCTTTATCGCTATTGCCTTTATCGCCGTTACTGGTTCGCTGAAGGCAGGTGTTGGATCTAGCGATGTACTTCCTGGTGCACCAGGAACCTGCCCAATTTGTGCACTCAACCGTTCAGAAGTTGCCATTTGCAAACTCACAGTCTTGCTCACATTCGCACCTGTCGGTGTTGGAATCGGTGCGGAATTTTTCATCAAATCAATAATCCTTTGCTTGAGTTGGGCTCGGAGCGATGCAGGAGTAATCGTTGGCGGGAGGACGGTTGGTTGGGTTGTGCCTGCACTCATGTTGCCTCCTGCTGTTCCACCGGTCGTACCGCCCGATGAGGTGTTCTCTCCACCGCCGAGGACACTCTGCATGATGTTTTGGAATACCGTTTGAAATACTTGATTGCCAATTGCTCGTGCCGGACTCTGGGGAGCAGTTCCTACGTTCTTGATCTGGACTGTATGATCCTGTCTGGCCGCGACACGCAATTTTTCGGTTTCTGTTTTTGGCACGCCTTTTTCCTCAAGGCTTTCTGCAATCTTTAGGCGTGTCTCAAGGCGATCATCCGGGGTAAGGACCGCCGTCTCTTCAGTTTGTAATACTGCCTCAGCGTCCGCTTCGGCTGCGACAATAGCCTCTTCGGGAGTGGCGTATGTTCCGGGCGACGTTGCCCCCGTTGCTGTACCGGTTGGTGTTCCGCTCCCTGTTCCTCCCCCGGCCGGAGCTCCCCCTGACCCTTTGGCACTTTGGTCACCAACTCCGCCGGCAGAACAGGCTGCGCCTGCTGCACCTCCGCCTCCTTGGCCGGTGGCTGCTTTTATGGCATCTGCTGCCGCGTTACCTGAACCGCCTGCCCCTACCGCAGCGAGGACATTTCCTCCGGCCATGTTGGCCAAGCCGCCAGTTCCGCTCGTTACCATGCTTGCGATAGCCCCACCGACGCCCGCGACATTACCGTTTGCTACTTGTGTCAAGAGGCCAAGTCCGCCGGCAGGAATTGACTGCCCTAATGATCCCAGTCCACCACCGAGGCCTCCGCCGCCACCGATAAGATTTTGCAAAAATGTCCCGCCGACCTGTTGGAGGATTTGCCCGCCCGGGCCGCTGCCACCAATCTTGCCTAATATTTCTCCAATCTTTGAACTTATCTGCGGTACGCCCGAAATAATACCGGCGAGCGAGTTGCCGAGGTTCCCGCCAGAAAGTCCCCCATTCAAAAGCATGCCGGTAACGGCAGAAAGCGGCCCCGCAACCTTTGGGTCAAGTCCGAGCGAATTAATAATTGCCGATGCCCCGCCTGCTTGCGCGGCACCACTGGCATTATTTTGTGTAAGTGCGCGAACTCCGGAGAGTATGCCGAGCGGATTAAAATCCCCACTTGCAGTACCATTCGGGTTTAAATTATTTATCGTGTTGTTGCCGATAACGGCAAGTTGTTGCTGTGCGCCCGCATCGCCTTGCAGTGCTTTGAGTTGGAGATATGAAGTCGCCAGCTGGCGGATGTTGTCCGGAGTTGCTTGGAATGCGTCGCCGTTTTGCGGGACGAGTGCGGCAACTTGTGCAAGTACCGGGTTTACCCCATTCTGTACAATGTTGTTTGCCGATGCGAGATTGTTCGGGCTGCTCGTGTCGGTTAAAGTGTGCTGTGCCTCAAGCGCCGGGCGGATGTAATTTTTGTAGAGCGCGACCATCTTCTGCGCACTGGCCAAATCGCCGTTAGTAATAGCGTATTGCAGTGCGTTTTGATAAGCAGAATTGATGATATCCCAATTGCCGTTAGCTGCCTGCACTTGGCCGAGGAAGCTCTGTCCTGCACCTGACATGAGTTGTGGGGACATCGAGGCGACGAGATTATAGTAGGCGGTGGTGTCTACCGTTTGTGCACTCGCAAAATTTGGTACCAGCGGCAACAATATCCCCGAGAGTGTCAGGAGTGTCAGTATTTTTTGTATTTTTTGCGGCAGTCTCAACATTTTATTTTTCTACATTCAAATACACCTGCAGCTGTTCATTCTTCGGCAACACTACTCCCCGGCTTAAAAGGTGTGCGCTGATTTTGGTAAGTGCAGAGTAAAATGATTTGGTGTCTGCCTGGTAGGCGCGGCCGGCGGCGATTGCAACGTCGGGAGTGGTCAGTACGAGCTTCATGTTTTTATCGGCCACGGTAATCGCCTGAACGGCATTCACAATTTGTGCGTGATAGACTGCCACATCAGCAGGGACGGATACGGCAATCAAGTCTGCGAGCGTTGCTTGATGCAGTGCCTCGAGCCCGTCGATCTCACTTAATCGTGTGTCATCCTGTGCGTCAGAAACGGCGACCATAATGCTAAATTCGTTCGCAAGTCCCGGATCACTGTAGCGACGTAATGCATTCTTGAGCGCTGCGGCATAAGAGCGTAGACTTTTTGGTTTTGAGTCAGGCGAAATGTTTAATGCTGGTCCGTCGGATGGGGCGGAAACACCTGCATTTACGTCAGATAGCGAGCTCTGCCAATCGACTTGGTTGAATGATGCTGACGCGTTGTCCGCGAGGGCAATACGGCCCTGTGCCTGAGCGGCAGTTTCTCCCCTCTCCTTGGGGGAGGGGTCAGGGGTGGGGCTCTTACTACCGAATTTATCAGACACAAACAAGAAAATAGCCCCAAGAATAAGGACTCCAAAGAAAACCAGACCAACATTTTTGTTATGCGGTATCAGCTTCATCAGAATGCCCATATTTTAGCACTCAAAGAGCGTAAAAATAAGGAAAATTAGAGCCAAACTGTGGATAAAGAAGGGAGTTATCTACAGCCTCTCCACAAGATATCCCCAATCGGCTAAAGAGAGCTCTTCGGCCCGAGATTTAAGACTCAAATTTCTCTCTAAAAATAGTGCAGTAAGTTGTGGCTTCGACACTAGTGAAGAGAGGTTATTTAACAGCAGCTTTCTCTTGTGTGCGAAGGCTAGATGTAAGACAGAAAAAAACTTTTCTTCTGAAAAGTTTTGAAAGAAATTTTTTGAAATATTTTCTACCTGCAAAATTGCAGAGTCGACTTTGGGCACGGGGTAAAAGTTCCCCTTCCCTACCGTCCCCGCGTATCTCGGCATGCCGTACGCTTTTACTGAAATTGAAAGGAGAGACTCATGTCCGTCTTTTGCAACGATCCGCGTCGCCACCTCTTTTTGTACCATCAGTGTCATCCGGTAAGGTTGAACCTTACCGGAGAGCATATGCCTCAATAATTCTCCCGTGATGTAATACGGAATGTTGGCAACCACAGTGAAACGACTACTCACCTCACCCCCTGCCCCCTCCCCGAAGGGGAGGGGGTTCTCAGCTGTTTCTCCCCTCCCCTTCGGGGAGGGGTTGGGGGTGAGGTGTATTTTTGTACGGGACAGCAACTCTAAAATATCCCCGCGAACAAGAATTAATTTTTTTTCTGAAATTTCTTTCGCAAAAGTTTCATGCAGTTCTGTGAAAAGATCATCATCCTTTTCTACCGCCACAACTTTTGCTCCGGCGGTAAGCAACGCGCGGGTTAATGCGCCGCGCCCCGGGCCAACTTCTAAAACTGTTTCATCTTTTTCTAATTTTGACTCGAAGATTATTTTAGAAACAATATTAGGCTGGATGAGGAAGTTTTGGCCGAGAGATTTTTTAGGTTTTCCGAACATAATTTTTGTTTCCAGAGGCTCAACCTTTTTGGTGCTTAAGGTTGAACCTCTTACAGCTTTATCTTCGCTTAAATATATCCCACTCTATCACAACCTCATCGGAGGATAAGTCTTGATTAAAGCCATTTTCTGGACTTTCATACTCTATCAGATTCTCGGGGATGTCTGCAAGAAATTCTGACGGCGACTGGATTTTCTGTTGGCCAAAAATTATGCGAATCAGTGCGTGTGTTAAATATATTTGCTTACGGGCGCGGGTGAGAGCTACATAAAATAATCGGCGTTCTTCTTCATCATGCTCAAGGGTTACGTCTTCATTCATGCGACGATGCGGGAATAAATCATTCTCAAGCCCGGCAATAAACACGTAATCAAACTCAAGCCCTTTTGCCGCATGTACGGTCATAAGTCTCACGCCGTCTTTCTTTTGCATGAGTGAATCTTGGTCAGAAAGTAATGCAGTATCCTCAAGAAATTTTTCTATTCCGGCCCCACCCTGACCCTCCCCAAGGGGGAGGGAATTTGAAGTCGTTCCCCTCTCCTTCGGAGAGGGGCTAGGGGTGAGGCCATCATATTTGGTTGCCAGCGTCGCGAGTTCCCGAACGTTTTCTAAACGCTCTTCACTTTCTTCTTTACCATCACTGTACATCGCCTCGATACCACTTCTTTTTATGGCGTACCGCACGGCATTCGACGGTGTCTCGCTCAAGCATTTATTTTTTATATCAGAAAGTATCGTGCGAAAGTGCGCAAGTTTTTCTCGCATTGTGCCGGGCAACTCATCA
>OBEQ012457608.1_pt1 | contig 14990 bp, 14 predicted proteins | sample 1670901 | NCBI WGS metagenome assembly OBEQ01 (sample SAMEA104232315, study PRJEB22302) | groundwater metagenome | biome: forest; feature: aquifer; material: groundwater | place: USA | collected 2011-08-07 | depth 5.4 m | reverse complement strand
TCTCAACGATGAATGCTCCTGGAAATTTCGTTTCATTAAATCTCATAGTTTTTAAATTAAATTTGACAACTTTGGCAGTCTGTAGAATCTAACGCAATAGTAAGTTAAATACTTCATAAGGTGTTGAATAATCCAGAACCTTTCGAGGTCTGCCGTTGAGCAAGTGTTGTAAATGCTTGATTACTCGACAGGAGAACATTGAAAAGTCATTACCCTTGATAAAAAGTTGTAGGTTAAGGCCATTAGTATTCTCGTTCGTGCCGCGTTCCCATGGAGATGCGGGATGACAGAAGTACACCTGCATCTGCGTGTCTTTCGTGAAGAGCTTGTGCTGGGCCATTTCTCTGCCTTGATCATAGGTCATGGAAAGGCGCATAGAGGCAGGCAACTTCTTTGCCTCTTTAGCAAAGGCCTTTCGTACCGTTTCCGCAGTTCTGTCCTTAATAGGCACCAGAATCGTGGTGCGTGTCGTGCGTTCCACCAGTGAGCCGAGCGCTGATTGTCGGTTCTTGCCAATCAGGAGATCGCCTTCCCAATGACCCGGGATTATCCGATCGGTAACCTCTGCCGGACGCTCTTCAATGGAGAGCATGTCCTCCAATTTCCGCTCAAAGACGGGCGTTTCTCCGTCTCGCCGCTTGTGCCGTCGCTTCCGGTTGCGCCGCAGGCACGCGAGCAACTCTTTCTTGAGCACGCCCTTGGGTAGAACATAGAGGTATGAATAGACCGCTTCCGGAGATATGCGCATAGACATATCTAAAGGATACTCCTTGGCAATCTTGCGGGCAATTTCCTCGGGTGACCAACGAAGGTGAAGTTTCGCATGCACATACCCGCGAATACGGGGTTGCAGAAGGATTTTGCGTTTCCATAACTTCCTCTTTCTAGCTTTTCTCTTGGCACGCCTGTGAGCAGTGGTTGCTCGGTACACATACCGATTGCATCCTCCTGCAGAGACCTCCTTACTGATGGTGCTCACAGATCTGCCCAGGAAACGGGCTACCTCTCCAAACGAACATCCTTGGGCGAGCATTCTACTGATCTCCTCTCGCTCTCCCTCGCTTAAACGATGATAATTCATATGTCTAACGCATTACTGATAATACCCGAACGGTATCATAAGTGTTGCGTTAGATTCTAGAGTCTAAGTTTGTTAACGTTATCAGAATTTAAAATTTCTTTCAATTCAGAAAAGAAAAGCCCGCTAGTAACATCATAGCTAATTTTGCTCTTTGGCGGCAAATTCTTTTTTAATTTCCGGTCTTCCAAAATTTGTAACTAACGCTACCCCAATAAACGCAAGGATTGCTCCTGCCATAAATTCCGGTGTAATTTTTTCTCCCAACAGAACAGCTGCCCATAAAAAAGCAAAAACTGGCTGCAAATACAATATCATTGAAGCAATAATCGGTGTCGTATTTTTAATGGCATACTGATAAATAAGATAATAAAGACCTGTTCCTAGTATCCCGACATAAGCAATCCCAAGAATAGATTTCAACGAAATTTCGCTCCACCAATTTTGGTTTTGTACCAAATCTAAAGGCATGAGTAAAAGTTGAATAAAAGTGGTTGTGAAAACAAAAAACATTGTAAGTTCCAGCGGAGTATATTCTTTTTGAAATTGTTTTGACAAGACAGAGTACAGAGCAAATGAACAAACTGCCACGAGAATTATTAAATTACCGAGTAAATCGCCGTTAAATGCTACACCCTTACCTAGAACAGGAAGTAAAACAATGAGAATTACGCCGACAAATCCTATAAGGATTCCGCATAACTTTCTTGGATATACTTTTTCTTTGAGCAGTATGAAAGAAAAAATGCCGGCGATTAAAGGCACGCCTGCATATAGCATTTGTGAAATGGTCGCTGTAGTTCTCTCAACGCCAAAAATAAAAAGTGTTACGTTTGCAGTTGCTAACAAGGACACAAGCACAATCTTTTTCAAATTACTGAAATGAAATTCTTTTCTTTTTATTACAAATGGAAGCAATACGAAAGTTGCTAAAAGAAACCTCAATAATGTAAATGATAACGGTGGAATTTCTTCGAGGGATATTTTAGCTAAAGCACCAACACCGCCACCTACGAATGCCGCTAAAAATATCAAAAAAATTGATTTATACGATTTCGAAATTTGATTTTCGGTAGCCATACTGATCATTTCATTAAATCCTCAATAGAAATTTCCAGTCCTTTAGCGATTTTAGAGACAATTTTTATTGTTGGGTTAGGTGTTGCTCCCGACTCGATCTTCATCATCACGTTGTAGACAATAGTTACCGGTTTAGACCGCGTATCCTGTAAAATACCGAGTTTTTCTCAGTATTTCTTGCAATTCTTTTTACTTCGCAGTATACTTTTATCAGTATTGATAGTGGGACTAACTTTACAGCATAAACTAAATTTTTGCAAGAACGGGGCTTAATATGGATGATGGGTGTAAAAAATTATTACAGAACAATAATCTCGTTGACGGTGATGGTAAGTTGAATGACCATGGATGGAAGTTGTTTTCTACGATCCTTGAGTTTGTCGGCCCTTATCCAGACTTGACTCCCGGGAAAATACCTTCGCCTTACGGAATTTTTGATAAATTTTTAAGCAAGATTTTTAAGCAAGATAGTGCCTGCGTCCCAAGAGCTCATTCTCATACGGGATAAAAAAATATACCTTACTTACCGAGAAGATAAATGGTGGAAGGGATGGCATACACCCGGAGTTCATATCAAACCGAGAGAAACTTTCATGGAAACTTGCCAGCGGATGGCCGATAGTGAAGTTCCGGGGATTCGGATAACTAATGCTGAATTGATTAAAGCGATATCTGCAGTAGACAATCCACGTTTTCACAATATTGCTCTTATTGTCAAAGCGGATTTTGAAGGGGAGCCAACTGGAGGAAAATGGTTTTCAGAATTTCCACCCGATTTCCTGGAAGTACAACGTTGTTACATTCCCATACTGTTACCCTATCTTCAGTAATAAGCACAAGTAAAATACCGGCAAAATCTTTGCTGGTATTTTTTCATAACTTTAACCTCGGGAATAGGAATTAAAGAAAGTATTGACGGGCTAACCCCATTAGTGTACTATGGAAATGTTCTTTTTGCAATACATACCAAGAAGGGAAAAAAGATGGAACCGTTCGGCTCGGAAACTGATGTCATCGAACTTCTGATTCGCGTACTGTGTGATACGGAAGCACCTGAAGTCACCGCCGTTACCTACCTTTTTGGACAGACGGCTTCAAACGAATCTTCAGTCCTGGCAAGGGGCGCGCGCCTTATCCGCGACGGGGGAACTGGGCAATTGAGGTTTCTTGGCGGCGAGGCACGTTCCGGATATCCCGGTTTTGATGCTTGGCACGCGAAACTGCTCGGGCAGGGAGTAGATGCTGGCAAGTTGCAGGCGTCTCACCTTCCGTCCGATACACTGGCGCACACTCAGACCGAGGCCATTGCGCTTATCGCGAGTGCGCGGCAAGAAGGGTGGCGGTCCATCCACATTGTTTCACCTCCGTTTCACTTACTGCGTGCTTTCCTGGATACGGTGACCAGGGTCGTGCGTACGTATCCGGCGCTGCGTGTCTATAACGCCGTGGGGTTGCCTCTTTCCTGGACTGCGCAGGCGGTGCATTCCCAGGGCATGCTCTCCGCTGTACGCGCCGCTTTTATTGGGTCAGAGCTTGATCGGATCGACCGTTACCACCGCAAGGGCGATCTGGTTACCGCCAGAGAGGCGCTCGAGTACCTTACCCAGCGCGATCGTTCTTCCTAGACAAAATTCCGCATGGAATCATGGGGGCTACCGTATTTCCGGGGCCCTTTTTTAATAAATTTTAATGCTTGGAATCGGGACGATAAATTTTCCTCCCGCCTCACGAAATTCTTTTAATTCTTCCATGGCTACTACTTCCTCGTAGATATTCCAGCACAGCACCAGCAAATAATCCGTCTTATCCTCGTAGATTTTTGAAAGCGGATGTACCAACAGGTGGGTGCCCGGCGTGTATAATCCTTGCTTGTGGGAGGACTTATCAACGATGAAGTCTAGAAAATTTTCGTTGATCCCAAAGTAATTGAGGAGAATGTTACCTTTGGCTGGTGCACTATAGGCAGCTATTTTTTTACCTTCGCTTTTTAGCTTCGTAAGTAGAGTAGCAATTTCTTTTTTGAGAGCGCTGACTTTCGAATCGATTTTTTGATAGGTTTCAAGGCGATCAAATCCGTTCCCAATCTCTTCAACGGCAAGGTTTTTTACATTGTCGGTACGCGCAAAATTTCCTGGGTGTGCCGCAAAGATCATCAAAGATCCACCTTGCATCGGCGTCAGCTCAACGTCATAGATTTCGAGGCCAGCGGTTTGGAAAAGATTTTGTAGCGCTATCAAGGAGTAGTAAAAAACATGTTCATGATAGATAGTGTCGAATTTATTTTCCATGAGTCCTTTGAGGTAGGGAAATTCAAAGATTGCCGTTCCTTGAGGTTTGAGAGCGATCTGGACACCCTTTACGAAATCCACAATTTCCGGCACATGGGCCAAGACATTAGCGCCGTATATTAAATCTGCCTGTATCCCTTTTTCTTTCTTGATTTTCTCGGCCAGTGACTTGGTAAAGAATTCCGACATGGTAGGGATACCCTTTTGATTGGCAATTTCGGCAATATTTTTAGCAGGATCAACTCCCAGTATTTGAATCTTTAGTTCTTTCATGTAGTGCAAAAATGCGCCGTCGTTACTGGCGATTTCCAACACCAAACTTTCCGGACCCAAATTAAATTTCTTAGTAAAATAATTTGCTAATTTTTTGCAATGTTCCAGGAAGGATACCGAGGTGGAAGAGAAATAAACATAATTTGTAAACAGTTCTTCGGGCGGCACGGTATGAATGAGTTGGGCAAGATAACACTTTGGGCAAAAGCCCACGCTTAAATCATATTTTTTTTCGCTCGCAATTCTTTCCTTTGTAAGGAAATCATTTACCAGAGGCATTTCTCCAAGAGAAAAGAATGGAACAATGGCAGTGCGACAAACGCGGCAATTCATAAGGGGTGAGGTGAGATGGTTTAATGATTTAGAGATTTTTCGTAGGAGTGAATCTGGTCAATAGTATACTGGTACGTATCATTATGAGCAAAAAAAGCACGATACCAGCGAACTGTATTTTCCAAGGTGCGCTCGATATTCCATTGCGGACGCCAATGCAATTGTCTTTGAGCTTTTGCGCAATCTAGAGTAAGAAAATTTTCTTCCGGCGGATTGTTGCCTTTATCGACAGACCCAGAGGAATCTCCGCCCCACAGGGCAATAAGTTTTTCAGCAATCCAACGTACGGGTTTTGTGTCTCCATCGTCTATGTCCGGCCCGAAATTCCATCCCCCGGAATATAGACTACCTTCTTCGTAAAGACGTTGAGCCAGGAGCAGGTAACCGTAAAGGGGATCTAGTACATGTTGCCATGGACGTACTGCGTAAGGGTAACGGATGATAAGTTCTCTTTTTTCAATGAGGGCTTTGATGCAGTCCGGAATCAAGCGATCCGTTGCCCAATCGCCGCCGCCAAGAACATTCCCCGCTCTTACTGAAGCAAGGGCGACTCGGTGATGCGCATACTCCCTTGGGGAAAAATAAGAGTGCAAATATGCCCGTGTTACTAGTTCCGCGCATCCTTTGCTTGAGCTATACGGATCAGATCCGCCCATTTTATCTTCTTCTTGATACCCGATTTTTTTACCTGTATTTTCATAACACTTATCACTCGTAATATTCACGATCGCGCGGACAGACTGGGTTGTGCGGCAGGCTTCCAGTACATGTACAGTGCCCATTACGTTTGTTTCGTATGTTTCTACAGGCTCTTTGTATGAATATCTCACGAGCGGCTGGGCCGCCATATGGAACACGATTTCCGGTTGGTGCTGTTCAAAGGCATTTTTTAATTTTGCGCGATCTCGTATATCTCCCAAAACAGAAATTATCTTTTGGTCTAACTTTACCGCCTCAAAAAAATTAGGAGTCGTAGGGGGAGGTAATGCATATCCAATCACTTCAGCGCCGAGCGTATGGAGCCAGAACGCGAGCCACCCGCCCTTAAATCCTGTATGTCCAGTAATGAGAACTTGTTTACCGTGATAGAATGTTTGTAGTTCCGATAGGCGTCCCATAGTATATTTACCAAATCTTCCAGTCTGCTTTTCCTTCGTTCCAAAGCTTATTTAGGTACTCCATGTCTCGGAAGGTATCCATACATGCCCAGAATCCATTATGTTGATATACTTTGAGCTGGCCTTCGCGTGCGATTTTTTCCAAAGGGCCGTATTCTAAATCACATTTGTCATCATCAGTAAGATAATTAAGGATGCCTTTATTAAATACGAAGAATCCGCCATTGATTAGGGCTTGCCCGTTTTTCGGCTTTTCAACGAAACTTTGCACAGCATCGCCATGTATTGCCAGTTCTCCAAAAGGTGAAGTAGGGGTCGTTGCGGTTACGGTGGCTAATTTGCCATGGCTACGATGAAACTTTAGCAGAGCCGACAGGTCAACATTGGCAATACCATCACCATAGGTCATCATAAAATCATCGCCATCAATGTATTTTTCTATACGTTTCAACCGCGCGCCCTTCAGCGCCTTTTCACCAGTATTAACGAGAGTAATTTTCCATCCTACCTCATTATGATTTTGATGTACGGTTACATTATCATGTTTTCCCAGCTCTAAAGTAACTTCATTGTTTAATAGCTCATAGTTATGAAAGTATTCTTTAATCATGTCCCCCTTATACCCCAAGGCTAATATAAAATCCTTATATCCATAGTGGGCATAGAGTTTCATGATATGCCACAAAATCGGCCGGTTGCCGATAGGAACCATTGGTTTTGGTCGAAATTCCGTCTCTTCTTTAAGACGGGTCCCTAACCCGCCGCAGAGTATGACTGTTTTCATACAAACCATTTTACTCAATCTTCATTTCGTATACCCCAATCCAGTCCTTTTCCGCACTAGCGCGTAATCGCAGCTGAGAAAGAGTCTCTTTAGTATGAACCACGGTGACCTTTGAGTTTGGCGCACCACCCCGGGCAAGGATATCCCATTTTCCATCCTTTGTGCATCCTTCAAGATACCATTTTGCCACATAATTTTTTTGTTCGCCAAATTCATTCCATATAATAGCGACCTTATTAAGCGGATAGAGATCAATAAGATCAACAGTGTAATCGAGAGTACTATCATTCGGATACGCTTGGGTTTCAAAATTTCCATCAATAAGGTTCCTTGCAGAGAATTTTTGAACAGTACCATTGTCTGGAAGATTATTTTGGGATGTTTTGAGCGCAACAATCAATTCTTCATTTGAGCGCACAATACGATCTTGACTGCCACACTGGGGGATCGCATTCTTTGCTATTGACTTTGAAACAAAAAATGAGGTGAAACCGCTGCCAATGATTGCTATCAATAAAGGAATAATAATAAACACGAATGCTTTTTTAATTCTTTGCAACTTTATGAGAAGTTGTTGTTCTCGATTTTCTGTTGGGGAGTCCATATATTTTATCTTAAGAATTATTTAATGACGGGTTTGTATTCGTACAAAGTAGCAAAGCTATTATCGGTTGTATCTTTGAGTTTCAGGATGAGTTTGAATGGATCAGTTGATAATTTACGCTCGGCAGGTACTTCGCCATAGATTGCGAAATTTCTTGGCACGCCACGATACCCTATTGGGTCGCCAGTTGTGAGGAAAGAGTTTGCATAGACCCGTGTGCGGTCTGAAACAAGAATATAGAGCACTTTGCTATGAGTATTGGTTTTCAGTGTATCAAGAAACTCATATTTTTGCAAGGACATGGCAGGGGTGGTAAAAAATGTCATGAGTTTACGAAGATCAAGGCCAATGTATTTTGGACTCGTGGTATCAAGAAGGATATTGATAGGGGTGTCAAGATAATTTGTAAGATTCAGCATGGAGTTGAAATCCGAAACAATGAGGTACCCTTGCATGTTTTTATTTTGTTGAAGTTGTCGTATTAGGAAGCGTTCTGCGCGAGTCATGGAAATTTGAGTAAAGAATTGCTGTGCATTGGTTTGTGAAACATGGACAACATCCACAATAAATAGGAGTCCGAATAGGAGCGGCATTAGTTTTGCGCTCTTTTTTACGATGAAGGAAAAGAAATATGCAACCAGCAAAAATGTTCCGATGAAGAATAATGTGATAGAACGGCTTAATAGCATTGGCCCTCCCATAAAAAGGAGGAGTATACTGGTGATCAACAAGAGCGGCCCCATTGTCTGAAGTGGGGTTGGTTTTTGATCAGATTTCCGTAGTCGGTAGATTTGAATGACAGCATACAAAAACGATGGCAGTATTATGGGCAGGAAATACTTAACGTGAGAAGGCAAAAATTGGAAGTAGTATGTACCGCCCCAATATGGTGTGCCTTCAAATATGGCTTTTGACGATTGCATCAGGGAACCGAATTTGGGAACATACAATTTTACCAGTGGTTGTGCAAAGAGAGATACTATTGCAATGATGCCAAGAGTGATAAAAAATCGAGAAAGCGAATGGGTGTAATGAAAAAGGAAGTATACAAACAAGAATACTGCGATAGGGATAAGTAGCCACCAATGGATCAGTGTGAGCAGTAAAATCCAAATAGAGAAGCGCCCCCATTTTTTTGCTATAAGATTTGTAATAATGTTAAGTATAGGTATAATCGCGAGCGTTGAGGGCGTCATGCCCGCAGGCCCTTGCCATGTCCCAGTAGAAGGAAAGAGTGCAAAAAGGGAAGTAAAAATAAGCAAGGGTGCTGTCCGTAAAGATAAAACTTTTCCCAAACGATAACTGGACAGCACAATAAAAAGAAGAGTCAATACATGCGCGATGCGAAAGACCGCTTCGACGGATACAGAACTGACACGTGAGACGATTCCTAAGGAATATGAGAGAAGGCCTGTTCCTTGTGGTTGCCAAGGGAAAAAGAGAGGCGTTTTATTCTGTAAAAAGATGTAACGGTTTGCAAGTCCAATATAGGCATGTTCGTCACTCGCGTGTGGTTCAAGAGGGTTTACATTTATGTAATTTACCGCAACCGAAAGCAGAAAAATGCATAATACACATGCCAGCACTAATGTCTTGGTGTATGATTTTTTAGGTTGTGTCTGTATATTTTGTTGGTTATGATGTTGCATGTTTTTTTGCAATCAAGATGATAACCGGATAGAATCCAATTTTGTAGACAACCCACCATTTTAGTTGGGCCAGGATGGGATGTAAAAATGGGAGTGTATACATCTGCAGTATGTGTCGGAGAGATCTATATCGATCTGGCAGAGCTTCTTTCCCTTGGAGTATATCTTCAATAAGTGACTCGCATATATTTTTTTGAACCAACAGTCCTCGACTTACTAACTGCCTATCAAGAGCCCGGGGGGTAATATAGTTGATATGATTAATGAAATCTGGGTTTTTCCCTCGTATCTTTGCCCATATACGGAATAGCCACTTTGGCATGAGTGGAAGCATTGCCATATTATAATGTCTTTCACGAATCCAAAGGTAGTTTCCCGTAGCGAGATACAAAAGACCATCGGGGCGGAGAATTCTCTGACATTCATCAAGGGATTTAGCAACTGATTCTACATGCTCCACGACCTGATTAAAGAATATAAAATCTACACTTTCATCCTCAAGAGGGACTGCTTCAGCTTTGCCAGAAATAAATTCAACATTCTCGGCATTATGAAGTTGTTTTTGTAGTTTGGCAATCTGAATACATTTTTGGTCAGATTCAATGCCGTACACTTTTTGAAAGTATTTTCCCATTCCCATTGCCCAATGACCGAATCCAGAACCAATGTCAGCAACAATATTAATTTTACGGTGGGGTATTTCCGAGATATATTGCAAGACATCTCTCTTAAAATCTCTGTGAGCAACCTCTAGTTCTTGATACGGATTATGATCTACTGTAAAAGTTGATTCACAATATCCAAATGAATTCTCCTGGGTAAACTTTCGGTAGCATTTTTTTATTTCTGACAAAAGCCGATCGTGTTGCTCGCTGTTTTCATTTTGCATATTTTTGTAAAAGTTGAGTTAGTTGTGCCACGGTGTGGTCAATATTAAATGTTTCTTGCGCTCTCTGTCGCGCATTATCGCCGAGTTGCCTCATCTTCTCCGGATTTTTGAGAGCAAATTCGATGGCATCTGCGAGCGCTTCTGGATTTTTCGGCGGAACAAGAATACCATGAGTATCATTCTGTATCAATTCTCTATTCTCTGGAATATCGGTAGTAATAATTGGGCACCCTGCGGCCATTGCTTCAAGAAGCGCCACAGACATGCCTTCGTATATAGAGGGATGGACATAAACCGAAAATTCAGAAAGTAGTTTCGGAACATCCGAGCGATATCCCAAAAACGTCACCATGTCTCGTATGCCCAACTGTGCAAGATGCGCTTCAAGAATCACCCTGTACGGTCCGTCGCCGATGAGAGCGAGATGTGCGCCCACTTTTCTCGTTTGCAGAATTTTTATTATTCGAAAAAGAAGTTCATGTCCTCGCTCTTTGCGAAGCTGTCCGACATATCCAAGAAGATGAGTATCATTGGGTAGTTTCGGGAGCAACGTCAAAATGTAATGCATATCGCTCGATTTTTCATCCACGGGAATTACAACTCCATTGTGAATTACATCCGTTGCTCCTCTGCTCAAACCCAATCGTTCGTACCTCTCCCGCACGCTATTTGAAACCGCAAAAAAATGATTGACCCACCGTTGAGTAACAATATTAAGAATAACTAACGGGAAATATCGCCACTCGCGCATTGTACTATGGAGGAAACAAATCACTCTTGCAATGCCACTGTAGCGACCCAAAATTCTTCCGAAAATGTCAGCAAAGGGGAGATAAGTAATTATAAGATTTGGTTTGTGATGTTGGACAATCTTTTTGCATTGGGTGGTGGCGCGTAGAGAAAAAAGATGAGGGGTAGGGACAAAATACACAGGGAATCCGAGGGTTTTCAGCTGATCTCCAATCGTTCCCCATTTTTTTAAACAAATAATCACATGATTAAAATCATGAAGACGAGGAATGGTAAGGAGCAGTTGACGCTCCATTCCCCCCGTGTCCATGCTCGTTGTTAAATGTAGAATTGTTGGTTTATTGTTTAATTCCATATGCTTTTACGCTCTTCTTGCGAAGGTAGGAAGTAGAAAAATTTTGGAAACTGGCTCGGCGGTACCAGTCATCTATTTGTTCTTTTTGCCAGTAGGTACTCTTGGGCGTCGCGAAGACATCAAACGCGTCATTGAGTTTTACTTCGAATGGAAAGAGAGAATAATATTTAAAGGGAATAAGCGCCGCGAGCGGTTTGGTGAGAGAAGTTTTTTGCAATGTCTTGTAGATTCGGTTTGTAATTTCAACCCCAATCGCAGGCAAGTAGCAGAGATAGTATAAAAATTGATGAGGAATGTGTCGCGTCGCTTTTCTCAAGATTTCGTAGATATATACATTGGAGAAGTTATATTTTTCCCCATACACCCAAATAGAGTATGTGCCGCCCTTTTTAATGCAGGGTATAATTGATTGGAATCCTTTTTCCGGATCCGGAAGGTGATGAAGCACGCCAATGGAAAAAGCGAAATCAAAAGTTTCTTTTTTAAAAGGGAGGTTGTAGATATCCGCTTGGATGATATGAACATTTGGTAGATTTTTAGTATTCTCGTAGCTTGCTTCTACTGCTTCACTAAAATCAATGCCGATCACTTCCCGTGCGTCAAATTTTGCCGCCCAGTAGGTGTGGCGTCCAACACCACAACCCGCGTCAAGGATTATTTTGTCCTTGAAAAAAGACTCTTTAATAGGGTCAATATAGTTCAAAAAGTTTATCCGGTATGCGGCAAACATTTGATGAAATCTATTCCATTCAAATCCGAAACTTTTGGCGGTTTTTTGTTTGAGTCCAGAGATGGATTTTACCATGCGTGGGATTGATCGAATAATAGGGAAAGCACTCCCGCAGGGACATTGCAATACTCCTTCTTTTATTTCCTCACCCTCACTTTGTTGTACGGTGAGTTCTAATACACCTCCACAAGTAGGGCACGCGAGATATTGTAGCAATCGTTTTTTCATGATGTGGATTTTATTGCTCGATTAAAACCGTCGAACATTTTTTGGTAGGTAATTGTAGAATATAATTTAGCCCTTTGTTTTTGGCCGGTCTCCTTCAGAGGAAGAGTGAGAAGATATTTGAGTCTCTCTAATAAACTACTCACGCTTCCTTCCTCGGCAATATATTCTTCGTTCAAAAGATCCCATGCAGCGGCGACAGAGGTAGTACTGATGGTAGGTATGGCCAATGATAGTGCTTCGTGTATCGTAAATCCCCACGATTCGCATGGAACATTGTTTTTCCAAATGAAGCGGCCAGGAAGTACAAATATACTGGTTACGTAGTAGTAGTATAGGAATTCACTTTGAGGCATTGGCTCTTGTTCTTTTGTTCCGCTTAATTTTTCATACTGCGGCCAATAGAAGTTTTTTAGGTGTAAGTTGTCAATGAGATTTTTACATTCAAATGCAAATGGACCGTCGCCGGTAATGAGCAAAAGCACATCATCACGTTCTTGCTCTAACTTTGCGAATGCCTCGATGAGAGTATTGAGTGCTTTGTAGCGGACAATGCGACCCAAATATGAGATAATTGTTTTTCCCGCGGGGTTTATGTGTGTGCGCAGTGTGTTGAGCTTCGCGTGGTCAACGGGTATGGTACTGATATCGCGCGCGCAGTTTGGCGCGATAAAGATTTTTTCCGGTTTCACGCCAAGTGTGAGAAAAAAATCACGCGCTTTTGTTCCTGCGACAATACAGGCATCAGCATGGTGGACAATAAAGCGAATATAAGGAAGCGCAAGTCGTGCCAATATATTTTTTGGCCATACCCAATCCTCTGCCCAGACAATGAATTTTTTCCCAAGGATTTTTGCGATGAGAAACGAGATGTGAGTAGCAAAGGAAGCAAGTCCAGAAGAAATGATAATGTGGTATGCTTTTCTACATTTTAACAGCTCTTTGATAAGTCCTAGTGAGAAATCACTCGAATAACCGATCATCGGGTATTGGGTGAGATCTTTATATTTCCATTGTTTTGATTCTGGAAATTGAGAAGAATGACGCTTCCCCTCCATAAAGAGGAATGTCGTGTCGTACGCTTTGGAAAGCATGGTAAAAATTGGTACCCGATAAGACCGTGTCTCCGGATGAATCAGGATGATCTGCGGTTTTTTATTTTCCATATGTTACAATGAATTGACGCCACCAAAGTTCAAGGGTAAGAAGCGCCCAGAGGCGAGGGGCGTGATTGATACGCGTGTGTGCATGTTCTTCGATAAGATGTTGGATTGCTTCTTGACGAAATATGGTTTTCACAAATGCAGACGGGTCAAGAAGAGTGTCGCGAAGATAGGATTGTAATTCATTTCTAAACCAATGTTCGATCGGTACTCCAAATCCCATTTTTTTTCGGTAAAGATTTTCGTGGGGGACAATTCCTTCAAGCGCGCGTTTAAGAATGTATTTTTTTTCTCCCGCGCGCAGTTTTAAGGACGAAGGAATTTGTGCGGCAAACTCCATGAATACATGATCAAGAAGGGGAGAGCGCGCTTCAAGCGATACCGCCATAGATGAGATGTCCACTTTTACAAGAAGATCATCGGGAAGATAGGAATAAATGTCAGTGTAGAGTGCTTGGTCAAGGGGGTCCGAAGTCCCTGCCTCCTGAAAAAGCGAAGTAATAAAAGAATATGAATCCCAATCACGGCTGAGTGCATAGAAATTTTTCGTGTACGAAGAATCTCGTTCGTCAGGGTGAAAATAAGCCATATAGCGGAGATAACGCCGTTCCGGTGTTTCTTGTATACCTTTGGCAAAGCGAAGCGCGCGATTTGTAGAAGTTGTTTTTAAGAGTGAAGCCCCGGCGTGCGCGCCTGCTAGAATGAGCCAATGAAAAGGTTTTGGGATACGATGATATTGATTCAGATAGCGATGGACAGTGTACCATGGGTAGCCGGCAAAGTTTTCGTCCCCCCCGTCGCCGTTTAAGGCCACCGTTACATGTTGCCGTGTGAGTTGTGAAAGATAATATGTGGGAAGGGCGGAAGAGTCGGCATAGGGTTCTTCGTAGGATCGTACAAGAGCAGGGAGAATCTCAAGGGCTTTCGGCTCAACGATAAACTCGGTATGTTTTGTAGTATAAAGTTCTGCGATTTTTTTTGCATACGGGAGCTCGCTGTGACTTTTTTCATTGAATCCTATTGAAAAGGTGCGGATCGGTTCGGACGAATTTCGCGCCATAAGCGCCACGACTGCGCTTGAATCAACTCCGCCTGAAAGGAAGGCGCCAAGGGGTACGTCGGAGACCATGCGGAGTTTGACACATTCATTTAGTTTTTCCACAATGCGTTCTTTCCACTCATTCTCGGAGAGTTCGAGTTTTTTTGAATAATCAAGTTTCCAATAACGAATTGGTTCAGAAATTTTTGGCGCCGTTCCAGAAAGATCAATGGTAAGGTAATGTGCAGGAGGCAGTTTTTTTATATCCTTGAACCCGGTCATTGGATGAGGCACATACTGGAAGGTGAGGTAATGGTGAATGGCCTCAAAATCTACTTCGCGGGGGATATTGGGCTCTCCGAGGAATGCTTTCAGTTCTGAAGCAAAAACGATAAAATCTTTGCCGATATAGTATTTTAGAGGTTTTTTCCCTACGCGGTCGCGCGCAAGAAAAAGTTGTTGTTTTTTTTCATCCCAGATTGCAAAGGCGAACATCCCGCGCAAGTATTTTAGACAATCTTCCCCGTACTCTTCCAGCTCCCTCTTTTCCTTTTTTTGGATTTGAAGCCAGTCTAGAACTGGTGCCAGACGCCCTGACAATCGCGATTTTGGCAGGGATAGAATCTTTGCTT
>OBEQ012599501.1_pt1 | contig 14992 bp, 12 predicted proteins | sample 1670901 | NCBI WGS metagenome assembly OBEQ01 (sample SAMEA104232315, study PRJEB22302) | groundwater metagenome | biome: forest; feature: aquifer; material: groundwater | place: USA | collected 2011-08-07 | depth 5.4 m | reverse complement strand
TCAGGAAGGACGTTACGTTGCGAAAATCATTCGCTACGGGATTCCCAAAGAGAAACGGCCGCCCTTTGTCTATTTTGACCTAGGCATCATGGCTGCGATTGGCAAAAGTAAAGCTGTGGTTGCTGCTGGTCCGTTGCGGCTCAACGGTTTCCTCGCATGGCTGATGTGGTGTTTTGTGCATATTTTTTATTTGATCGGTTTTCGGAATCGCATTTTGGTGATGTTAGAGTGGTGTTTTTGGTACCTTACAAAGCAACGCGGTTCTCGTCTCATCACGCGGCCTGAGATGAATGGAAAGTAATCTCCACAATGGGTGCATGACTGAAAGCATTGGGTGTGGGGCAAGTAAATTTTCCGGTAACTTTCTTGTCCTATTTTGTGCTTTCAAAATGGTACGATTCACAGCATTCAAATGAAAATGACACAGAGCCATTCAACTTCTGGAAAGATACCTATACGAATCGAAAGTGATAGCATGGGAAATATTGAGGTGCCCGCAAACTGTTACTGGGGCGCTCAGACTCAACGTTCCCTCATCTATTTCGCGATTGGTCAAGATGTAAAGTCTCGCGAATTGATCCGCGCCTTAGGTCTCCTCAAAAGGGCAGCAGCCGAGGTGAACTGCAACCTCAGAAAACTTTCCAAAACAAAGGCGAAACTCATCGTTCAAGCAGCAGAGGAAGTGATTTCAGGAGAACTCGACGCGCATTTCCCTCTTCGTATTTGGCAAACAGGAAGTGGCACACAATCGAATATGAACGTCAACGAGGTTATTTCCAATCGTGCGATTGAGCTTGCGGGTGGAAAGATGGGAAGCAAGACGCCCATTCATCCGAATGACGATGTGAATATGTCTCAGTCTTCCAACGACACCTTTCCTACCGCGATGCATATTGCGGCTGCTGAAATGATTCATCATCGATTGCTTCCTGAGGTTATGAATTTGCGAGATACGTTAGCAGCCAAAGAAAAAGAATTTCATGATATTATCAAAATCGGTCGCACTCATTTAATGGATGCTGTGCCTCTCACCTTAGGACAGGAGTTTTCGGGTTATGTATCTCAACTTGACCATGATCTCGACCGTATTCACAGTGTCCTTCCGCATCTTTACGAATTAGCGATTGGCGGTACGGCTGTGGGGACAGGACTCAACACTCATCCTGAATTTGCAGTGCGAACGGCCAAACGGATTGCCGAGCTCACGAAGCTTCCCTTTGTTTCTGCCCCCAATAAATTTGCTGCACTTGCATCGCATGACGAGTTTGTGATGGCCAGCGGCGCCCTCAAAACGCTTGCGTGTTCACTTATGAAGATCGCAAATGATATCCGTTGGCTTGGTTCAGGTCCCCGTTGTGGATTAGGTGAACTGATTCTTCCTGAGAATGAACCGGGTTCTTCCATTATGCCAGGGAAAGTCAATCCAACTCAATCGGAAGCCATGACCATGGTTTGCGTGCAGGTGATTGGAAATGACACCGTAATCACTGTGGCGAGTTCCCAAGGTAATTTTGAACTGAATGTATTTAAGCCGGTCATCATTCATAACTTTCTTCACTCAGCGCGATTACTTGCAGATGTTTGTCATTCTTTCGTTCAATATTGTGTGATGGGTATTAAGCCTGATCGCGATCGGATTCAATATTTTCTGGATCGTTCTTTAATGTTAGTGACCGCGCTCAATCCTAAGATTGGCTACGACAGGGCGGCAAAAGTTGCCAAGAAGGCGTATCAGGAGAAGAAAACCCTGCGAGAAGCGTGCGTCGAGCTTGGATTTCTCACGGGTGAAGAGTTCGATCAGATTGTTCGACCAGAGATAATGATTAAGCCTCGGGGTTAAGCTGTGAGGACCTGCTTGGAAGAGCAAGAATAGAAAATATTCAGATCCATTTACGGATCGATTTTTTTCGTTGCCCTGAAAGAGGCAGCATTGTTTTTCGCGGTGTTAGCCAACGGTTGTGAAGAAGGAACGCATTTGCTGATGAAATGTGTGTGGACCGTGTTTTCGGTAAGTGTGCGACTTCGGTGTTGATCTTCTTTTCGCCATGCGTAAGTCGCCACAACAAATGTGCTGTGAATGTTAACTTCATGGATGATGTTCCTTTGGAGATCAAATAAGTATTCTCCATCAATTTTCTCTTCCAACCTGGAAATGAATGTTGTCCAAATAAGATGCTTATATTCCTCTTGATGAATGGGAATGGACAAGCCCTCCTTTTTAAAGAAACCAGAGACACCTATTTTGGCATATATTTGTTTATTAATATTTTCGACGGATTTGACAGCATGGTGGAGGGTGAAGCTCATTGGTTCCGCATAGTAACCGCCCAAGGGATTTTCCGGAAGTTCCACCGGAGTATTTACTTCCCATGTTGCATTCATTTGTAAACCGGACTCTGGTAGAGACGGCAACATCAGATTCATGCAGTCCTTGAGGTTTAAATTCGGGAGCACCTGCTGAAGCTCGGCTCTGTCTTCGAATTTATTCAGGCCTCCGTAAGAAGTGATATAAATCAGGATGGGCACATCAAAAAGTTCTTCAGGGGAAGACTTGGATGGCGGTTGTGGTTTCTGGACATCATTGGACTCAGTCTTTTTGTCGTGCTGATTAAAAAATTCGTCCATGCTGGTGCTGAAATCAATATTGGCGATTTTGCTTCCGTTGAAAAGACGGGTCAAAGCCTTCCGGTCAAAACTGATCTTTTTGATGTTCCCGCCCGTGCGATTTTGCTGTTCTGTCTTGTCCAAAACCAGCCGTATCTTCCAGGTGCCATCCTTGCTTTGAGAAATTGGCATCAACCGGCAATCCACACCCATGTTTATTTCCTTTTTGTAGCTAGTCTTATCGGATCTATCAACCCACTGTTTGTCCACAGATGTTTCAGTCGTAACATCAACATCCATTTTGTAGGCTAGAGGCTCACCCTCTTGGAACTGATATCCAGCAAACTGATTTGCATAGATAGGAGAAGCGCTTAAAAGAACAAAACAAAGCCACATGAAATTTTCCAAAACCCCAACCTCTCCTATGAAACCTCTGGGAAACACCTTTCGGATTTCGCAGAGGCGTTCTGGCACAGAACGTATGGTTAGTAGTTAAGCATGGCCTGAAAGTTCACGCCATAAGAATCTGCAGTTTGGTCATACTGGAAAAGTTCAATGGACAGGCGCAGGTATTTTTGCACGGTGTAAACACTTCCCAGGGTATTACGATGTCGCAGATTGTCGGCTCCATCATTTCTAGCGACGAGATCATGGCGATAAAAGATCGCTGATCCATGCGGCAGCCGCTGCTCAGCTCCAATCCAGAACGCGTGTGCGGAGTTATTTGAACGGGTCGGGTAAAGGACCGGATACTCATCCTTTGCGTATATGTAACCACCCTGCAATTCGCTATCACCCACTTTTTTCTTGTCAAAAATCGGGAACACCCATGAACCCGTGGCCCCAACACGATAAAAGTTAAACTCGGTATAACGGCCGTCGTCCGGAAGCGTCACACTGTTGACCACTGTACCCGCTGCCTGTTGCCAAGTGCCGTAATAGCCAAAGAGAGTAAATCCCGACTCGCCAAACATTTGTTCGTAAGCAAAGAGACCATCCTTGCTGCCATCAGAGTCACCAAATCCTTGGCCGTTACCTGAGGTACCTGAACCTGACTGATTCATACCGTTGTAAACCCCCAAGATCAAACGGTTTTCGGGTGTAAAGGCATAGGAAAAATCCAGACCCCTTTGGTCATTGCCTATTTTGAAAGGCACAGGACTGCCAGTCAATGTTTGGCTCAACGCGTCCGGTGTAGTAATCCCCGTGGGCCGGTCAAATCCAGCCCATCCCACCCGGGAAAGGGTGTGCATTTGTCCAAGACGCAAGGTGTAATAATTATTTATGTCTCCCTGAAACCATTCCATAAATGCCTGAAGCTCGATTTCATCCTCATCCGCCCATTCGATTTCAATAAAAGTCGAAAGGTTCTTCGTCAAAGTACCAGCGTAAAACACTGTTGCATCGGGACGGAGGAATCCGTTGCGGCTCCGAAAACGATTGCCTGCGCTTGTACTCGCCTGTTCATCACTGAAACGTTCATGGGCGTATCCGATACGGAACCTTGTGGAAATCCAATCGCCAATTTCTTTGTATTCCTGCGGTTTCGTATCCTTGCCTATTTCTGTATCCATCCGATAACCCATCTTTCGGAATTGATGCCCGAAGGCATTCAAGCGAGGGACGGCAGGATCGTGACATGTTGCACAATCCACTCCGTATTTACGTGCGAAGTTTGCTATAGCCAAAACATTCTTAGGGGCAACCATCCCGACAATTATGAAGATCGCTAAGTGAAATAAGATGTGTCTAACTTTCATTTCTATCTCCTTGTTCTTTGTTTTGTTCTAAAGTTTTCCCTAAAGCAGTTAAATCAAATCGGCGCACATTAGCTCCACCTTATTTGTCATTTCGATTACTTTTTTTGCTTTCGTTTCTAGGAGCGCTTCGAAAGCTATCATGACTTTGTCCATCAAAGTTCAACTTACCTTGTTAACTTATTGAGGATTCAGAGCATCATTTTAAACTTTGAAGATAGGCGATGAGTGCCTTGAGTTCTTCCTCATTCAAATCGACGGCTGACATACCTCCATCAGACATCTTAGGAGTTGGATGCCTTAAAAGCTTTTCTATTTGATCTGCGGAGATTTTTGTGCCGATTCCAATCAGCTTAGCGCCTTCTGTGGTGCCAAGGCCACCCTCTCCATGGCATGTATTGCATGATTCATTTTCGTAAATACGTTTTCCGGCTACCAACAGCGGATTGATAAGAGCAACATTTGCCGTGGGTGTGAGGCCGCCAACAAATTCTGGCTCAAAAGGTGTGTGCATGAACTTTTCGGTTTCTTTATTTTGCTTTGCGATTTGTTTTGCAATACTCGGGTCATGTTGATCTTCGATTTTACTGAGAAGTCCTAGCCCCACAATGGATAAGATACCCACAGCAAGACTTGTCATGGCAATGGGACGGCGCCAGGGTTTGCGTTCCAAACGACGATCAATAAAAGGTAGAGCGACAAAAACAATGCCTATGATCAGTGGTATAATCAAAATTCCAAAAATAGCGGAAGATCCCGGCCAGTATTTAAGCCATTGGAAAGATGGAAGGTAATACCACTCGGGACGCGGTAGATACTGGGTATCAGCAGGATTCGCCTTCGGCCCGAGTTCGATAGGAACCCAATAAGAAAGCAACCCAAGCCCTACAATAAGGACCAAAGTAATGGTCAGATCCATCACCACCTGCCGAGGATAGAAACGTTCTGTGGGTAGTCGAGGATGAACAGGATCTTCGTGGGGAGGTCCTGCTGCACCCGCTTTTCGGAAGAGATAAACGTGTAAAGCGATGAAGCCTAATATCGCTCCAGGAATTAGAAAGACATGAGTTACAAAAAAACGGGAGAGCGTGAGGGTGCCCATGTCGGTCCCTCCTCGTAGCAATCGTTTGAGCCCAGAACCCATCCATGGTATTTCACTTGCTAAATTTGTGCCCACCGTGGTTGCAAAGTAAGCCTTTTGATCCCAAGGCAATAAATAGCCTGTAAAAGCCATCCCTAACATCAATACCAACAATACGCATCCAGATATCCAAAGAAGCTCTCTTCGTCCTTTGTAGGAACCGTAGATAAAGGTTTGTACGATGTGAAGGCCCAAGACGATGATAATGGCGCTTGAACCATAGGCATGCAAACTGTGGAGAAAGGAACCGCCAGTGACTTCCTTAATAATGTAGCTAACGGTTGTATGCGCGTGATCGGCTGAAGGGATGTAGTAAAGTGTTAGGACAACCCCAGTGACAATTTGAGAGAGGAAAAGAAAAAGCAGAAGCGAGCCAAAAACATATGCAAATCTAGCTCCGCCAGGAATGGGCTCATCCAAAGCTTCATGAAGCAACTTGCCGATTCCTGTTCGAAGATCAAGCCAAGTAAAAAACCTACTTGTATTCTTTTTGCTATCTGGTTTTTCTGGCAGCGTCATGCTTATACTCGTTCAAGCCATTCCTTCTTTTGAGGAAACTAGTTGGCGAAAGTACTGGTAACGAACTTTTAAGATGCCATTCTCGATTTTGCTGTCGAGTTCGTCCATCGAGCGAGGGGGAGGCCCGGAAATGTGCTTGCCATCGCTTGCAAAGATTCCCATGTGGCAGGGGCAAACAAATTGTCGTTGGGTTTTTCTCCAGGATATCAAACATCCGAGATGGGAACAGACTGGTGAGAGTACGTGTAATTGTCCATACGCATCTTGAATAACATAAACTGCTTTCTCTGAAAGGATTTTGCGCCAACCATCCTGTTGCTCAACGAGAATAAGACGTTTGACCGGGTCACTCAAGGAAACAAATTCATTCACACTACCTACATCCGACCATTTTGTTTCTGTAGTTGTGGAAAACAATGGGTGAAGCGCAAAACGAACAAGTGGAATACTTAGCGCCGCTCCAATCCCAACAGAACCAACACCAATCAGTACCCCCAAAAAAGAACGTCTTCCGGGAAATTCGACCTTAGAGGGATCTTCTTTTTGAGATTCCATCAGTGAAATGGACTCATTTTTTGAGCGATCGAATATAAGCAACTAACGACCGGATCTCATCATCGGTGAGTTTGCCTCCAAAAGCTTTCATTTTGGTAGCTTCACCCTTTTTAATTCCCTCCTTGATGGCCTTAAACATTTCTTCATCTTTCATTTTAGCTTGGATTTTTGGGTTGCTATAGTCGGGGGCCTCTAATTTCTTGCCCATCTTGGTATCCCCTTTGCCATCTTGACCATGACAAGCGGCACATTTTTCCCCCCAAATGACTTTAGCTTCTTCGCCGAAGCCTGCTGTAGCAATGCTAAGAATGGAAACGCTGATTGCTGCTAGAACAAGTTTAGTTTTCACAAAGTCTCTTTATATAAACAGGTACTTCCGGAAGCTCAAGCGACTTTAGCAGAAAAACTTCCGGAGTAAAGAAACATGGCAAAACAAAAGTTATGAAAAAGACGATAGTTCCTCAAAACCACCAGCGCCACAAAGTGCTTGCTGACCGATGGGTTCGTGCTAGATTTTTTTTGGTATCCCAAAGCCATGGCCTATTTTATTACTGACACCTGTATTAGTTGTGGAATTTGCGAGCAGAAGTGTCCCACCGATACGATTGATGGTGGCAAAAAGCTGGTCTATCAGATTCATCCGGAAGGTTGTATCGAATGCGGAGTATGCGCGATTTATTGTCCGGTTTCTTGTATTCAAAATCAGGAAGGAGTGTTGGTAAACCGTGTTCTACTGAAAGAAATTCCTAAAGCTAAGGTCATTGCAGATAACTGCACCGCCTGTGAATATTGCATCGATATTTGTCCTTTCGATTGTATCACGCTTGAACCCGACCCACGCACTCCCGACAACCATTTTAAAATCGCAGTAGTAAACGAAAGAACATGTGTGAGTTGCCGTTTGTGTGAAATTGTGTGTGATAAAGATGCGATTTATGTACCAGACCCTGTGACCAACCTTGCTGCCATGCTACCACAGCAAGTGAAATATGATCCTATGAGTGTCCACCAAACGACACCCGCAGGGGTTGTAGTTTAGAACTTATTTAAAACCGATGCCTGGCCCTGTCTTTCAAATACTCCCGCGCCGTCACCACGGGTTTTAAAATGAGTCCTAGAAACTTTTTTGGAGTGGGAAACGATGATCCAGTACAAAGGCCACAGATGGGGCCACCACCGTTGTCAGGGGTTATTCCGACAGGGGACGACGATGGGAAAATCGTGGAAGCAGTCAACCCACTTATAAAACTTGCGATTCAGTTCTTTGTCATACCCCTGGCGATCGTTGCATTTTGCGTCGCTTTGGTTTTTATCTTTCGTTGGCTTACGTGGGAAAAACAGGATACGGAATCCTATCTTGCTGCGCTGAGTAGTGCGACCCGTTCTTCTTCTCAAAAAGAACAAGCTGCATTAAAGTTGTTGAACTACATTCAAGAGTCCAAACGTTGGCAAGGCATTTATGACATGACGGAACAGTTACGATTCAATCGGGAAAAATTTCTTGTTGAAAATCCTGATTTTGCGGTAAAAGTTGCACAGATTTTCCAAAATTCTCCAGGTGCAGAACGTAGTGTTAGACAATATCTGGTCCAAGTCCTTGGGCTGGTGGGTCATCGGGAAGTATTGCCCATGTTGATTTCCGCCCTGAACGATCCTGATTCAATGACGGTGATCCACGCCATGGTTGCCTTGGGGCGCATCGGTATTCCCGATGCCATTCCGGCGATCTTGGGGGTTTCCAAATCTGAGGATCGAGGTCTTCGGCAAACCGCGATTTTTGTTTTAGGGAATTTCCATGAGCCAGCGGCCATAGCCCGTTGCGCGGAGGCATTGAACGATTCGGATCTGTTGGTTTCGTGGAACGCAGCCTTTGCACTCGCGCGGTATGGAGATCATCGAGCCGTTCCTATCTTAGAGCAATTCTTAGATGCTGAGTATATCGAGCGCGTGACCCGTGATTACAGGCCGACTCTTGGATTTGGAGTAACGGATGATGATAAGCGAGACCGTCTCTCTACCTTTTACCCCGAGAGGTTAGAGGAATATCGGGTGATAGCGATCCGTCTTTATGGACAATTTGCTGATGGAAAAATTTTGGAAAAATTGAGAGAGGTAGCCCAGAAGGATAAGCAATTGAAAGTGCGACAAGCCGCCATCGAAACTTTGAACCAACACCTATTGGGGAAATAAAAACAGGGTTATCTTTTCAATTTCTTGATTCTTCAAGATTGATTCTTCATTCTTAACCTTTTTATGGCAGAACTATCTACCCCGGATCCTCAAAAACTGGATCCTCGAGAGGCGGCGGTTGCGCGTTTGAAGGCACAAGGTGTTTGGAATGCGCCGATGGACCGTCGACGGTTTTTTTCGACCGCTGCAGCGGGATGGGCGCTTTTTGCTGCGGCCTTTGGAGGGTTGACCGCAATCCTCGGCGCCTTCATGGCGCCTCGTGTGGATTTTGGGAAAGCGCAGACTTTTCGCGCAGGACCGCTCGATAAGTACGAACCCAATTCTGTTAGTGAGGAATTCAAAAATTCAGAAAGGGTTTGGATTGTCCGAGAAACCGACAAACTGGTAGCGATTTCTGCAATCTGCACCCATCTTGGGTGTACACCAAACTGGATGGGTGATGAAAATAAGTTCAAGTGCCCGTGTCACGGGAGCGGGTTTTATGGTCCACGATCTGGGATCGATGTTGCGGGAGTTAATTTTGAAGGTCCTGCACCGCGACCCCTTGAACGTTTTAAGGTGGTTCTTACCGAAGATGGACAAGTCTTGGTAGACAAAGGTCAGAGGTTCTTGGCGGAAAAGGACGAATGGAATAACCCCGAGAGTTTTATTCCGTGTTAGTTATTTAAGGCGCACACCTATGTTCTTCAATAAAATCAAACAAAGCATCCTCGAATCTCAGGTTAAAAAATCTATTTTTCGAGTAGGCATCCCTAACACAGATCGCAAGCGGGTCCTTATCATGTTGGGCAATGTCTTTCTTCATCTCCATCCCACCAAGGTTCGAACAAGTGGCGTAAAGTTGCGCTATACATGGTGTGCGGGAGGATTAAGTTTCTTTCTTTTCCTTGTGCTGACGTTGACGGGTGTTCTTTTGATGTTCTACTACCGTCCCGCTGTGGAATACGCTTACACAGACATGGTGGATATGCGCGAACAGGTGCCCTTTGGCATCATGCGCGAGATGCATCGTTGGAGTGCCCATGCCATGGTCATTATGGTCATGCTTCATATGTTCCGAGTTTTTATGACAGGCAGCTATAAGCCACCTCGTGAATTTAATTGGGTCATCGGCGTCATTTTGTTGGTCCTCACGTTTCTCTTGTCTTTCACGGGCTATTTGTTGCCGTGGGATCAACTAGCGATTTGGGCAATCACCGTGGGTTCGAATATGGCGAGGGCCACGCCTTTTCTTGGAGCAGGTGGTCCTGGCGCCGAATTTTTGCAGATTGGAGGTATCCCTCTAATCCATCCCGGAGACGACGCACGCTTTTTGTTAATTGGCGCCAAAGAATTGGGGGGGATCACATTAAACCGTTTTTATGTCCTCCATTGCATCTTTATTCCATTGATTGCCGCCATTTTTATGTCGGTACATTTTTGGCGCATTCGCAAGGATGGCGGTATTTCAGGGCCGGTGTAATCCAGAAAATTATCTTTTTGCCTGTATGGTTGAGACGCTGAAACATGGGATTAATTATTTTAGTGCTCCTGCATGGTCGTTTACGATTTTTTCATTCTGTTTCATTTGGGCGCTCTTTCAGCGAAAGATATGGACGAAACAGGGGACAATCCTTGCCATGGCGATCATCTCGCTAGGTCTTTGGGTAGCACTTCGGGATCCTAATTTTCGAACAACACTTTTGAAACCAGATAATGCACCTATCTTTTTGATGATCTATCTCTTCGGCTTTTTTCTTTGGGTGGCCATGGCTCAGGCTTACAACAACGATCGGCGAATGGAACAAAAATTGCCTCCTGAAGAAAAAGAGACGAGTGACCAAAAGACATGGGTTTGGCCTGATTTAGTTTATATCGAATTTCTTTGCATGATCCTTTGCACGGTAGCATTGGTCGTTTGGTCCCTTGAAGTGCGCGCGCCTCTTGAAGAACCAGCAAACCCTGCCGAAACCCCAAATCCATCCAAAGCACCATGGTACTTTTTGGGTTTGCAAGAGCTTCTTGTTTATTTCGATCCTTGGTTCGCCGGGGTTGTTCTCCCCACCATCATTATCTTTGGGTTGATGGCGATCCCTTACATCGATATAAACCCTAAAGGCAGCGGCTATTTTTGCTTCAGAGATCGTCGTTTTGCGATCGTTACTTTTTTGATCGGTTTCTTTGTGATGTGGGACTTTTTAATTCCCATCGGGACCATTCTTCGGGGGCCGGGTTGGAATTTCTTTGGTCCATTCGAAGCATGGAACCCACACAAAGTGGTAGCACTTACGAATGTTAACTTATCAGAATATGTGTGGATCAAATGGTTTTATCCACTTGGTAAAAGATTGGGTTGGGAATGGTTAAGCCAGGGATTGCCTTCTACGACGAGTCGCCTTTTCCCTCTCAATCGGGAAAGTTTTGGAAATCTCCTGCAGATTTTCAAAAAAGAATTTGTTGGGATTCTCTTTTTAGGATTTTGGTTCCTTTATCTACCAGGTCGCCTTGCGCGAGGTCCGATCGGAAGGTTTTATGAGAAAATTGGTTTCGGACGCTACACTCTGTCCCTCCTTTTGGCTTACACCAAAGGTTTGTACGAGAAACTTGGGTTTGCGCGCTATTCGGTTGCCATTTTTCTGTTCCTGATGATGGCGATTGTTCCCATGAAGATGTATTTCCGCTGGCTTATGAATCTTAAATATATCGTAGACACGCCGTGGATTAAATTCTAGTGCGTCTTCATCATGCGTAATCTGCCTGAGACAGTTCACGAATATAACATCCCGCGGCTGAACATTTGGTTCATTGTTAGCTCTGTTTTCCTCCTTCTTTGCGTGTTTTGGATGGTGGCGGATGATTATCTACGGGAATGGAAGCCTTACCAACGGCAAGCCAAGCTTTTCGAAACCCAGAAGCTTCTTGAAGACCATGCTGTCATGGAAAAGAAGCTTGCGGAAGCCGGCTTTGATACGGTGACCAATCATCTGGCACAGGCAGAAACTTCCGTCCAACAACATGCCTCTCAAATCGAGGAATTAGAGAAAAAACTGGAGCGTATCCAGGTCGATCTAGATGTGAAGAGAAACGAATACGCCACTCAAAAGGCGTTGTTGGATCAGCGAAAGAGTGAGTTTGATGAAGCTGTCGAGCTTCAGAAATCAAAAGATAAAATGGAGAAGATCCTCCAACAACTTCGCAAACAAAAAGTCGTTGTGGCGAAGCTCGACGCAGAAGTTCAGGTGTTAGATGAGCGACGGCTCGCCATTTCCAAAGAGATTTCCAATTTCACTGTCGCAAAAGATCAGTATGAAAAAGAAAAAAACACTCTGATTTCAAAAAGGGAATTGATCGAAAAACGGTTGGTTTATCTCAAAAATAAAATATTGCCCGCTGTGGTGGACCAGCCCCTCATTGAATTCGCTCAACCCACTGTCAGGATTAAGCAAATGATTGCTGAGGACCAGAAGTATAGTCTCAATTTTGTAGAAGTTCCGCGTATCGACCGCTGTATTACCTGTCATACTTTTACTGAGAGGAAAGATTCAGTGGCCGAAGGGGAAGAAGGTTTTCGCTTCGCGAACCTTCCTCAACCATGGAAGTCACATTCCCGCTTAGATCTTTTTGTAGCGTCCGATTCGGCACATCCGATGGAACGGTTTGGTTGCTCGGTTTGTCACGAAGGATGGGATCGAAGCACAGCGTTTATTCGCGCTGCTCATACCCCCGCATTTTACGCGGTAAAAGAAGATTACGTTCGATTACCTCTTGTGGAAGGAATCCCTCATTGGCTTCCTACAACCGTTGTCGAGAAATGGAGGCCAGGCCTTCTTGCTAAAGTTCAGGAACACGCCAAGCTTGTTGAAGAGAGAGAATCCCTAAAATCTTCCCGACATAGAAATCCAAAAAGGTTGCAAGAAGTTCGTGCTGCGATTCAAGCAGCGCGCGCCGAGCTTAAAGAACAATATGGAATGACTCTCGAAGCACTCTCTCAATTTCAGTTTGCTTCTTATTCTCAAGAGCAAGCATGGGAACAGCCCCCGTTGAACTGGCATCCGATGGAACACAAAGAGGATCCGATGCGCCCACGAGAGTTCATCGAATCGTCCTGTTTAAAGTGTCATCAGAATGTTACCGACATTCCTGTTAAAAAAGATCCTGCGGGGACATCCGAATTTAATCCTGGTGATAAAATCAATGCAGGTTTGCATCTCATCGAACAAGCTGGCTGTTATGCCTGCCACAAAATCCAGGCGCTTGAAACGGTGGTGAAACGAGTGATTAAGCCAGGTGAAAATTTAGAAGCTCTTTCGCACGCCTTTGTTGCAGAACCACAAGCCATTCTCAACGCGAACAATCTCGCCAGTGCTGCAGAAATCAAGCCGGGACGCGAACTCATGATTCCCGTACGGGTGCCTTATCCAAAACCGGGACCAAGCTTATTAAAAATTGCTTCAAAGACATCCAAGGAATGGATGATCAAGTGGCTCGAGGATCCGAAAGCTTTCCGGTCCAACACACTTATGCCACAGTTTTGGAACCTCGATAACAACCGTCATGGAACTTACTTCGACGCATGGTTGCCAGGGCAAGATAAGCCGATCAAAATTGATTGGGCAGACCGAAATGCCGTCGAAATGGCTTCAGTTGCAGAATATCTTTTCAAAGTTTCTGAAAAGCCAATCTATCCAGCACCTCCCAAAGGGGATCCCTCGCGTGGAGAGAAATTGGTAAATTCCGTGGGATGCCTCGGTTGCCACGTCGTCGATCAAAAACTTGGTGACATTATTTTTCGAGATCGTAGATCTCGTTCCCAGGGACCCATGCTCTTTGGCGCAGGTTCGAAGTATGACGCTGGCTGGCTCTATGCATGGTTAAAAAATCCAAATCAATATCGTCACGATACCCGAATGCCCAACTTGTGTTTGAGCGGGCAGGAAGCTGCGGATATCACAGCGTACCTTATGGCGAATCACAATACACCGTTTGAAGGGCGTAAACTTCCGGAGGTAAAATCCGACGTTTTGAAAGATACGGCCATTGATTATTTGAAAAACACGATGTCCCGCAACCAAGCTGTAACAAAAGTTAACGAGATGGATGATCAACAAAAACTTGCTTATATTGGAAAAAAACTTGTCCAACGTTACGGTTGTATCAGCTGCCATAACATCAAAGGATTCGAAAATGCGAAGCCCATCTCCATTGATCTTTCCGATTGGGCGTCGAAGAGTCCGACCAAGCTCGATTTTGGATTCATCGAAATTCCACACGATAACCACGCTTATCTTCACCAGAAACTACAAGCTCCTCGTTCCTTTGATCGCGTTGAGACAAAAGCTCCCCAAGAAATGCTCCGGATGCCTCAGTTCAACTTCACAGAAGAACAGATTGAGCTCATTATGACAGCTGTCATGGGGATGACGGGTGAAAATCCTGATGCAAAAGTACGGCGCAACCTAACGGAAAATGAGTGGACGATCGAAAACGGTCGCTGGCTTATGAAGGAACTTAATTGCATGGGGTGCCACGTAAATGAAGATCAAGGGGGAGCCATCCGACGGACTATGGATGAAGATAAAACCTACCTTTTCCCTCCAAGTCTTACAGGTGTGGGTACCAAAGTGCGTCCTGCTTGGTTACATGATTTCCTGAAAAATCCTGGCAAAGATACTTATCGTTATTGGCTCCAAGTGAGAATGCCAACATTTACTCTTACCGACGATCAGCTTAATGCGCTTACACAATATTTTGCGTTGCGAGATAAACAACCTTATCCGTACGAGTCGGATGCCACCGAGACCCTACCGCCATCTTCGAAAGAAATGGTTGAAGCGGGGGCGAAAATCGTTGAGCAATTTAAATGTTTATCCTGTCATGCACCGCGTTCTCTCGAACAGGCGATGGCAGACCCAAGCACGGCGGTCAATTTTTCTGTCGTCAAACATCGCATGCGACCGAAGGGAGTCATTGAATGGCTAAAGAATCCAGGGGCGATAACTCCAGGTGTCAACATGCCTGCTTTTTGGCCCGAGGGCCAGCCAAGTCCATTACCAGACATCTTGGGAGGTGACCTCGCAAAACAAATTCAGGCGGTTGCCGATTATCTCCGTGTCTACAATACAAGTGCGCCGCCAGTGAAAACGATCCAGAAGAAGGAAACTGGGAGTCAACAACCGTAGATTGGCAGGACACCTACAGATTCAGGGCAAACGCATTAAAATTCAATTTAAACTCTGGAATTGTGTTT
>OBEQ012030871.1_pt1 | contig 14998 bp, 14 predicted proteins | sample 1670901 | NCBI WGS metagenome assembly OBEQ01 (sample SAMEA104232315, study PRJEB22302) | groundwater metagenome | biome: forest; feature: aquifer; material: groundwater | place: USA | collected 2011-08-07 | depth 5.4 m | reverse complement strand
TCGGCCTTCAGACGCGCCTTCGCCGAGACCTTCACAGCTTAAAATGTGCAAACGCTAATTCTAATTTGAGGTGTTTGTGTATTTTATCCTTCATGGCCAAGCCACATTTAAATGTGGCCTACTTGATTAGAAAATGATGGCGGATATGTCGCGGCGCTGGTTCTGATTTCGGGTGAAACCTGTATTTTCTATACTAATTGCAGAATAATTGTTCGGGTTTTGAAAGTTCTAAAATGAGTTCGGCGTCCGCCGGAGGGAACGTGTAATCAAGAAGTTCGGAAGGATGAACCCATTTAAATGTTCTACAGCCGATGGGTTTTGGTTTTCCTTTTTTGATCCGAGCCCAATAAAAGCAAAGCGAAACAACTCGATCCGGATATTCATGGGAAACCGCTTTGTGACGCGCTCCAACTTCAATGGACACGTCTGTTTCTTCCTTCACTTCGCGCGCCAGACACCGTTCGAATGTTTCATTTTTGCGCCTTTTGCCGCCTGGAAATTCCCATAATCCGCCCAGAAAATCATCCAAATGACGCTGGGTGATCAAAAAACGTCCGTCTTCCTCGCTGCGAATCAAAGCAGCCGCTACCTGAAAATGCTGCTTCTTTTTCTTGCTCATGCGTCAAAACACCTGCTCTCTTTTAATCATATTTGTATTTGGTTAAAATGGGGAGTTATTATAGCGAAATAAATTTAGAAGTAAAGCAAATCTGCGCTGCGGATTTTGTGCATCACATTTCGGAACAACAAAAAATTCGTAAGTTATTTATTTATAATGACTTACGATACTATCTCTCTAAAGCTGCTCAATACTTCACCGAACAACCATATGACTGGGATGTCTTGGTTGATACCTCTTTTCCTGCCATGGCTTCGTCTAAAGCTGCTTGAACATAATTTTTAGAGCCGGCAATGTCAGCAGCGTTTGTCGAAGGATGGTCGTCAATCGCACCCGCATAAATCACGTCACCTTTTGGATTAACGACAAACATGTGCGGCGTGGTTTTCGCGCCGTACGCTCTTCCCACTTTACCATTCGAATCGATCAAGTACGCACTCGGGTTTGCGCCGCGCGAAGAATTGATTTCATTCAACTTATCCACCGGATAGCTCCCTTGTTTTCCCGGCGCCGCAGAATTAATCGTGAGCCAAACCACACCCTTCGCCGTATAAGTTTTCTGCAAATTTTGCATGTTTCCGCTGGAATAATGTTTTTTCACAAACGGGCAATCCGGGTTATTCCACTCGAGCACCACAAATTTTCCTTTGTAGTCAGAAATGGAATGTTTTGCTCCGGCGGTATCTGTCAGCGTAAAATCCGGTGCTTTTTCCCCAATGGTAACTTCTGCTGCGCGAAGAAAAGAGGGCTGGAATGTTAAAAAACCGGCCAATAAAATTAAAAATGAGCCGTGAAAATATTTTTTCATACGATTTCCTCAGCTAAAATTAAAAAATCCGCTTTTCTTTTCGATGGGAATATCCACAAGAATTGCTTGCCCGCTTTGTTCACCGCGCCGGCCTTTCTCACAAACCAAAACGCCCTGTAATTTAGAAGGGATTTTATTCTGAATCGGCGTAAGCGGCAAATTCAGCTCGAAACCATTTTTAGCAGGTTTGATTTTCATCGGCTTTGAGTAATCAATCAAACCGGGTTCGTATGGAAAAAATTCGATTGCCTGCGGATTAAAATCAGCATTAGCCTGATTCTCCACGTAAAAAATTATTTTATTCCGGACCTTTACCGCTGTCATGTTCCATTCTTTCGCATGGACCGGCAATTTTGCTCTCGTGTCGGCAAAGGGCTCCGCCCATTTTTCATCGAGTTTTGGTTCTTGATTCAGTACCGGCAAGGTTAGGCTGAGATCGGCTTCACCCGGAACGCAGATTTCTTTGCAGGACAACCAAACTATTTTTGCTTGAATTGTTTTCTCGGCTCCCTCCGTGAGTGAACTTGCCGCATCCATTTTTGTCAAAAGAAAAACCTCCCGATCGTAGCCGAACACCACAAACGGCGGAATGTTCACTTTTGCGGGATACGGCCATTCGATTTCACCTGCCTTGAGGCCTTCGGGAAGGTTCCATTCAATGGTTGTGGCAAGGCCCGAATCGCCCGGATTTCGCCAATACGTGTGCCAGCCTTCATCCATCGAAAGCCTGACGGCAACCCAAAACGGCTGGCCGGGCTTGATTGACATTGTTTCTGAAACGAGAGAGGCATGAACGTGTTCTTCCGGCGAAGTAACCGAATATAAATTTGCTGGCGCCGGTACAAAAAAAAGGAAGAAGACTATCAATAATTTTAATTGTCTCATACCTATCAAAGTGAAAACTTAACCTCGGTGGGTTTAAGCCCCGGTTTATTCTTTTGTTCTAAGGCAAGCTTCAAATTATGCGCAGCGATTGGGTCGCCTGAATTAATTTGAAGAGCCGTTTCAAATTCATGAATCGCTTCGTCCAACCTGCCTTGCATGACAAAGACAATCCCCAACTTGTTAAATGCATCTATATATTGAGGATTAATCTGGACGGCTTTCTGAAAATGAAGCGCCGCTTCTTTTAATTTCCCAATCTTCGTCAGAACAAATCCGAAATCATGATGTGCTTCGACAAACATTGGGTTAATCCTTAGCGCTTCGGAAAAATAGTGACCCGCTTCCTCAAACCTCCCGTCGAATGCCGCAACATTGCCCAAACAACGATACGCGGCTGTTGAGTCAGCTTCAAGCTCAATTGCTTTTAAGCATGCGGCGGCTGCATCTTTTGCATTGCCCTCTTCAATCAAAATTTCCCCCAACGTAACGTAAAGCGGCGATTGAGTTGGATTCATTTGAATGGCCATAAGACAGTGGTGTTTTGCCACTTCTCCCTTCCCTTGCCGCTTAAGAACCACTGCCAAATTTCGGTGCGCGTCTGAAAAATCGGGCTTGAGAGACAACGCCCGGACAAAATGTTCAATCGCTTCTTCATTTTTACCTTGGAGCGCCAAAACCGCTCCGTAATTGTTGTGTGCTCTCGCATTGCCAGGCGATATCGTAACCCAATATTTAAACAATGTAGTGTTGTTTTTCCAAAGTCTGACCTGAGACCAAGACAAGAAAGAATAGGCACACACCATGGTCAAAGTTGAGAAGACAAAAATGAATTTGGGGATTCGCCGGTTTGACGCAAAATCCTCCGCTCCCCATACAATTGCAAGCGCAATCCCAATCAGCGGGAAATAGGTGTAACGATCCGCATCCAATAATCCAATTGCCGGAAGGAGAGCTGTTACAAACCAAAACCATCCTACAAAAAAATAGGGTTGGTTCTTTAGAGTTTTTATCGCAAAAAAAGAAATGATGAGCAGAACCAAAATAGCGGCGGCCACAAAAGAAACCGGAAGCTGTGGCAACGGAAAGGGCGAACGCATCGCAAGATCGATAGGAACAAATATTTTCCATAAATAATAAACGTAATTAACGGGCACATACCGTAAATCAAAAGACCACGTTTCCGGAGAAAAAAGCCCGGATTTTGCAAATTTAAAGACCAAGGCGAACGCAAACGCCAAACAAAAAAGCGGAAATTTTTCAAACAAAATTTTTTTCGCGCTGAATTTATCAAACGGCACAATGGAACAACGTTTCAAGGGCCAGACATCCAACAAAAACAACAAAAGCGGCAGTGTGATAAGGGCGGGTTTAGCCATCACAGATAACGCGAAAAAAAGGTTTGGTAAAACTGCTGAAACAATTGAACGGCGGCGGGCATAATAAAGATAAGTGTAAATGGTAAGCACCGCAAAAAATGTGCTCAAAATATCCTTTCGAGCGGCCAGCCAGGAAACCGCTTCCGCTTGAAGCGGGTGAAGCAAAAAGAAGACGGCAACGAACGCGCTTTTCCAAAATTCTTTCGTTGCCTGTTTAAATATTAAAAATAGAAAGGTTCCGCTTAATAAGTGCAGTAAAACACTGGTTAAATGGTGCTTGCCGGCATTAAAACCGAATAATTGCACATCCAACAGGCGGGAAATAATGGTGATCGGCTGCCAATAATCCGTATTTTTGGAATCGTAAATGAGATCTGCTGTAAATGCCCACCGAAGCGCATCCAGTGAAAATCCTTCTTTGAGATGGGGATTGGCTGAAATATGAACATCGTCATCCATATTAAGAAATTCATGGTGAGAGACCTGGAAATAAATAAGAAGCGTTAAGACAATAAGCGACACAAAAATGACAACGCTGCGACTCGTATTCTTATCCATTTTTCAAAGCGAGCACTAAACTATGTGAAGCAAGCTCATTATGCGGGTCAATTTGGAGTGCTTCTTTAAATTGTACAATGGCTTCTTCTCTCCTGTTATTTTGCATCAGCGCCTCTCCAAGCCCGCTATGCGCAATTGAAAAATCAGGCTGGATTTTAACCGCATTGACATAAACGGCGATTGCTTCGCCGATTTTTCCTTCTTTCAATAAAACTTCTCCCAGGTTCACATGAAAAATGACATCCCGGGGATTAATCTTAATCGCTTTAGAATAACAAGTTTCGGCTTCATTAAATTTTCCTTCGTTGAATAAAACAACTCCCAAGTTATTGTGCGCTTGCGCAAAATCGGGCTGAATCTCCAAAGCTTTCGCAAAATGTTCGCCCGCTTCTCTTTCCCGCCCTTCTGCAGCCAGCGCTAACCCAAAGTTGTTATGGCCTCTGGAATTATTTCTGTCAACTTTCAGTACATGTCCAAATAGCGTGATATTATCGCGCCAATAACTCGCTTGCAGATGAGAAACAACCGCATAAACCGACAAAAGAAAGGCGGCTACAAAGATTGGGAGCTTTCCCATTTTGAAAAAAGCGGATAAATCGGAAACACCCCATGAAACTAAAATCCAGATACCGATTAACGGAAAAGAGGCAAAACGATCCGCTCGAATCAAACCAATGGTTGGTAAAAAAGCGATTAAAAACCAGAGCCACCCGGAAAACAAATAAGGATATTTTTTTATGTGCCGCACGATCAAAGCAGAAATTACAACCATAAGAAGGAAGGCGCTTGTTATTTGAACCGAGGAAAAAAATTTTACGGAAAGAAAAGAATGAATGGCTAAGTTGGAAGGAGCTATGGCCTTTTGAAGATAGAAAACATAGTTAACCGGCATCAATAAATATTGAAAGGACCACGTCGCTTTTGACAGGATCCCAAATTCAGGGCATCGCACCAAAATACCCATTCCGATCGAAATAAGAAACAAACACGCTTTCTCAACCAACAACCTTTTGAAATCGGCCTTCTTGAAAGTAGCGAACGTTACGCGCTGAAGCGGCCAAAAATCCAACAGCAGTAACAACACAGGAAGTATTACCAATGCCGGCTTTGACATCAACCCCAGGATAAACAGCAAATTTAAGACAAGATTTTTTTTGAGCGAAGGTTTTCGAACATATCCGCCATAAACTAAAATGGTGAGAATGGCGAAAAAGGTGCTGAGAATGTCCTTGCGTGCGGCAATCCACGCGACGGCCTCCGCCTGCAGGGGATGTAAGGCGAAAAGAGCGGAGACAAAAGCGCTTTTCCACAGTTCCCCGGTCATTTGCTTGAACGCCAAAAAAAGCAAAACCGAACTCGCCGTGTGCAGCAACAAATTTGTAAGATGATGGAACCCCGCGTTGAATCCAAAAAAATGGATATCCGCCATGTGGGATAAAAAAGTAACCGGACGCCAATAGTCTGCGTGGGCAGAGTCGTAAAAAAGATCCGCTGAAAACGCCCACTTAATCCCATCCAAGGTTAACCCTTGTCTGATATGTGGATTCCCAAAAATAAACAGGTCGTCATCCAAATTAAGAAATTGATGGTGGATCACTTGGCCATAAACTGCAAAACTCAGCAAGCTGAGCGATAGGATGACAAGGAATGTCGGGTGGAAACGGCGCGGGGAATTATCCAAAGCAAATTTATTTTGAGTCATGATGGAATCGCGACAAAAAGAATGCACTTTCTTTCATCATTGAATAAAAAATTCCAGTTTGGGTGGATTTTGGCGGCCCGATCCCTGTTCTTTAAGCGCTAGTTCCAGGTTGTGTGCTGCGATTTTATCCGACGGATTGACCCGAAGCGCTTCCTGGAGATGCCGGATGGCTTCCGGATATTTTCCTTTCAAAGCAAAAATAATTCCCAATTTCGTATGGGTATCCGAATAAGCGGGATCAATCTGAAGCGTCTTTTCGAAATGCGGAATGGCTTCTTCAAAATTCCCAAGCCTTGCAAGCGTAAACCCCAAATCGTGATGCGCATCGGCAAATTCCGGATTGATCTCAAGCGCCTTCGAAAATTGCGCGGCGGCTTGTTCCAATTTTCCTTGCCGCAAGAAGGCGTTGCCCAAACCATCGTAAGCACCTGCAAATCTAGGATAAGCACGGATGGCCGAAGAATAAGCCGAGGCCGCTTCGTCCAGTTTTTTATCGTCAAGAAATACGTTCCCTAAATTCAGCTGAATGTTCGGATTCGAACGATCAATTTGTGCAGCTTTTTTATAATGAAACTCGGCCACCTGAAGCGCCCCGCGGCGTGACATCACAACTCCCAAATTGTTATGCGCATCCGAAAAAAGAGGATTAATCGATAATGCTTTTGTTAAATACTCAACCGCTTTATTTTCTTCGCCGTGATCCGCAAAAAATGCTCCCAAATTATTGTACGCTTGATAATTGTCCTTGGTGACCCGCAGTGCGTGTTCAAAATAAACCACGGTATTTTTCCAATAACCGACTTGAATATAAGAAAGAACCATGCATGCCGCCAAAATAGTCGCAGTCGTTATCCCAAACAAAAATTTTCCAAATACGGAGTGCCTGAAAATGTCATAAATTCCCCACGCAAAGATAACACTCAAACCAATGATGGAAAAATAAATGTGGCGATCTGCCCGAATCAAACCAACGCCGGGAATAAACGCGGCCAGAAACCAGAACCACCCGACAACCAAATACGGACATTTCTTTGCTTGCCGGACCACAAAAAAAGAAACCGCGATCAGCAAAGAAAGAGACCCAAAGATTTTAAACGTAGTGAGGGTTTCAATCGGAATTTCCGTATAAACCGTCAAATGAAAAGGAGCGGCCGTTTTCCAAATGTAATAAAGGTAATTGACCGGAACAATTTTCCATTGAAACGACCAGGTTGAAATTGACAAAATCCCAGATTGTCCGAATTTTGCAATTAAAAATGACGCGAGGGAGATAAGAAAAAGATGCCATTTTTCAAAAATGGCTGTTTTAAAACTCGTTTTATTAAATGGATGAACTTGAATTCGTTTCAAGGGCCAGAAATCCAAAAGCAGAAGAATCGCCGGAAGCGTCACAAGAACCGGTTTTGACATCAACCCCAGCGCAAATGGAATCGTCATGAACCAATTCCCCACGCGGGACGGCTTCTCAACAAATCCGGCATACATCCAAATAGTTACAATTCCAAAAAAAACACTCAAGACGTCTTTTCGTGCAGCGACCCAAGCAACAGGTTCCACTTGAAGCGGATGAAGCGCAAAGATGGCTGCGGCAGCAAGGCTTCTCCAAACCATTCCCGTCATTTTCCGAAATGCAAGAAAAAGAAAAACGGAGCTTAGTAAATGGATGAGCAAATTTGTGAAATGATGCCCGCCGGGATGAAGCCCATAAAGCTGGACATCCAACATTCGCGAAAGGAATGTCATTGGCTGCCAGTAATCCGCGTCAAGCGCATCATAAAAAAGATCTGCCGAAAATGCCCATCGGATGCTTTCCCGTGTAAGTCCTTTGACCACATGCTGATTTTTTGCCACAAATACATCGTCGTCAAAATTCAGAAAATCGTGGCGGATGACGCGGCCATAAATGATCGGGATAAAAATGATCAGAAACAAAACTGCGAAATAATGCGTGCGGGCACGGATTGTTTTATTCATTGAAAAATAATTGGCGGAAGATAAACCCAGAAACCATTCACGGTTTTGGCGCGAGACGTTCGTCAAATTCAACGGTGGAATCAAGCGCCGCTTGAACCGTTGAAAGAAGCTCCTTCCCTTCAAACGGTTTTAGCAGAAAAAAAAGATATTGGATGTTTAAACTTTCGACGTATTGCCTTTTCCCTTTATAACCAGTCATCAAAATAATCGGAATTTCTTTTGTTTGAGCGCTGCTTCTCAAAAAATCGCATACTTCCAGACCGTTCAGCCCGGGCATTTTCATGTCGGAAACAACCAAATCCGGTTTCGCCAAACGAATTTCTTTCATCGCATCGGCTGCATTGAGAAAACATTTGACCTCATAATTTTTGGCTTCGAGGCGCTTTTTGCACAATTCCACAAGGTCTTCGCTGTCATCGATTACAAATATACGCTTTTTTATCATCTTATTTCCTTTCACTTCCTACTAAAATGCCACACGAGATTAGATTTTTGCGCCTTTCGGATTGAGAAGCTCATTCATGTCGAGCATCATTTCTGCCCGGCTATAGGCAGCAATATCCAAAATCTTTGTATCCATCCGAATAGCGTCTTCAGGACAAACTTCGACGCAAAATCCGCAATAAACACACTTGCCCAAATCAATGTCAAATTTTGCCGGGCGTTTTTCGATATTAGGATCTGGATGTTCTTCCGCCGTAATATAAATACAGCGGGCCGGACAAACGGTTTCGCACATCATGCACGCCACACAGCGCGGGCTTCCGTCTTCTCTTTTGGTAAGCCTGTGACGGGTCCTTGAACGAAGTGCGAGTGGTTTTTGCTCTTCCGGATATTGAGTTGTAACAGCAGCGGGAATGTGGCGGAAAAGCCCGAAAAGATGAAGCACGTGCAGCGTGAGATTGCGCAAAAAATGGCGCGTCGTAATCCACAGGCCGCGGACAATTTCGGTCACATATAACTTTTGCCAAAATGTCAATTTTGGCTGTCGAATGATTTGTGTTCGAATCATAATTTTAAGAGGGACAGTTCTTTATAAACAATTACTATTAAGTAAGTTACAAAAGAACTGTCCCTTTTTCTATCGACTCATTGAAAAATAAGAATAAGCACCGATGTCACAAATAAATTGATAAGCGAGATCGGAAAAATAATTTTCCAGCCAAGGCGCATCAGTTGATCGTACCTGAAACGCGGAAGCGTCCAGCGGACTGCCATAAAAAGCCAGCAAAAGAATAAAACTTTAAATGAAAAACTTGCAATTTGCAAAAGTGAAACTTGAAGAGAGGACAAAATCCAAACGGCACCCCACGGAAAATGAAAACCGCCTTGCGATAACCACGGAACCTGCCAGCCGCCAAAGAAAAGTGTGGTGGTGAGTGATGCGATCATAATGGTTTCCAAATAATCCGCAAAGAAAAACATGCCGAATTTCATGCCGCTGTATTCTACAAAATAACCGACAATTTCGGATTCGCCCTCAGGAGCATCGTAAGGCAAGCGTTTGGTTTCTGCCAATCCCGCGGCTAAAAATAGGAAAAATCCGACGGGTTGAAGAAAGATGCCCCATTTCGGAATCCAGCCAAAGATGGATTTCCCTTGCGCATGAACCATTGCTTGGAGGTCAAGCGTTCCGTAAACAATGACAAGACCCATAATGGTAAGCGCGAGCGCAACTTCGTAAGAAATCATTTGAGAAGACGCTCGCAAACCGCCCAAAAATGAGTAGTTGTTATTGGATGAAAAACCGGCCAAAACCACTCCGTAAACGCCCATTGACATCATCGCAAATATATATAGAAGCGCTACATTCAGATTAGCAGCCTGGAGATGGATTATGTGTCCGCCAATTTCGATCGTATTTCCAAATGGAATTGCCGCAAAACCTACCAAAGCAAAGAAAATGGAAAGGCAGGGTGCAAGCGCATGAAGAAAACGGTTTCCGGCGGGCGGTGTGTAATCTTCTTTCATGAACATTTTGATCGTGTCCGCAATGGGATGAAAAAGGCCGAGCAGTTTCATCCCAAATATTTTTGCGCGGTTTGCGCCAATTCTGTCCTGCATGACAGCGCTTTGCTTGCGCTCAAGCCACGTATGAAGCGCGGCCAGATTAATGACATTAAATAAAACAAATGCGGATAAAATTGCTGGAATTATGAAATGTTCCATTATTTCGAAACCTTTTCTTCAAACGGCTCTTGAAATGCAGGAGCGCTTGCTAAAATATTTTGAAACGCGGGAACTTTCTTTTGCATTTCGCTTGCAACATCTTCCGTATTAAAATAAGGCCAATCAAAATCCAGTTTTCGCGCAAGTTGACAAATAATTTCAACATCCGCCCTCGAATCTCCAATCGGAAGAAGCGCTTGAGAAAACTTTTGGACTTTTCCCTCAAAATTAGTGAAAGTTCCTTCCGTCTCAGCGTATGACGCGCTCGGAAGTATGAGATGACACATTTTGGAAGTTAAATTGCTGTTCGTTCCTTGGAATACGAGAAATTCTAATTTTCTCAGAGCCTCGGACATGTTTCGGTGCGTAAAAATAGAAACCAAATCCTGACCAAACAAATAAAGTCCCTTCAATTTTCCTGAGGACACAAGATCCATCAGTTCCTGGATTCGGCTTTCTTTTTCGGAAAATCCCAGAATTTCGGCGCCTTTTCGGTTCGGATTTTTATCCGCCTGAATGAGAAAGTCATCCTGGGAACCCTCAAGACTCGGTGACAAGAGATAAATTTGATCTAAGCCCAATTTTTCTGAAAATAGTTTTTTCGCAAGATAAAGCGATTCGTTTGAAAGCTGAGGCGAAAGTAAAATAGCAATTTCTTTCGAACGCTTTGAAAATCGTTGAAACCCACTCACGGTTTCTGTGATTGCATCTTCCCATGAAATGATTTCGGGCGGTCCGCTCGAACGGCGCGCAGGTTCCAAAATTCTTCCGTGATCGATTGGTTTATAGCCATATCGGCCTTCATCGCAGATCCACCATTGATTAATTTCAGGTTGATAGCGTGGCTTGATTCGCATCACACGTTCGCCGTGGCCGTGCTGCGGCCGTTCGGTGTTCACTTCAAGTGTGATGTTGCATCCGCGCGAACACCCATTGCAAACGGAATCCACTTTCCTCAAATACCACACGCGGCATTTGAACCGAAAATCGATGTCTGTCAGTGCGCCAACGGGACAAATATCCACGACGTTTCCCGAATACTTGTTATTCAACTCTTTTCCCGGATAAAGGCCGATTTCCGAATGGTCGCCGCGGTTAAAAATTCCGAACTCGTTTGTTTTCGTGATTTCATCGCAAAACCGGACACAGCGGGAACATAAAATGCAGCGTTCTGAATCCAGCATCACCGTCGGGCCAATCGGAACTGCCTTTTGCTTCTTCACTTTTGGTTCATCAAGCCTCGATTCATAAAGTCCGTGTTCCATATAATAATCCTGAAGCCAGCATTCGCCGGACTGATCACAAACGGGGCAATCGAGCGGATGATTCACCAGCAAAAATTCGAGGACGTGCTGGCGCGTTTTTTTCACACGTTCTGTTTCAGTGTTAACAACCATTCCATCGGCGCACTGAATGTGGCAGGAGATTTGAAGTTTTGGCATCTTTTCAACTTCCACAAGACACATCCGGCAGTTTCCGGCAATGCTCAATCCCGGATGATAACAATACCGCGGAATCACAAACCCAAGCTTCTCCGCTGCTTGGATTACCGTGGTTCCTTTTTCAACGGTAATGTCTTGATTATCAATCTTTAATGTTGGCATTTGTCATCTGACTTCTGTCATCTGAATTTCCAAATCACATTTTTTTTCTTTAATGTGGTACTCAAATTCGGATCTGAATTTTTTTAAATAACTGAGAAGCGGCATCTGAGCACCATCTGCCAATGCACAAATGGTGGTTCCGCCCATAAAACTACCGATATCTAATAAATTATCGATATCGCTTGGCCGGCCGTGCCCATCCACCATTCTTTTCAAAATCCGGCTCACCCAGCCGGTGCCTTCCCGGCACGGCGAACACTGACCGCAAGATTCATGGCCAAAAAACCGCATGGTCACGTAAAGCGCCTTTACCATGCACGCCGTATCATCCATTATTATCACGCCCGCCGATCCACCCATCGATCCAATTGCGCGCAGGGAATCAAAATCCATTTTCACATCAATTTCACTTGCCGTGAGAACCGATGCTGACAAACCTCCCGGAACCACAGCTTTCAGTCTTCGCCCTGATCGGACACCACCGGCATCTTCGATTAATTGTTTGAGCGGAATCCCAAGCGGACGTTCATAAATGCCCGGATTTGCGACATGGCCGCTCACACTAAAAAGCCGCAAGCCGCCATTGTTGGGTGAACCGAGTTTTGCAAACCACTCGCCGCTGCGCTTCAAAATAAATGGCAAATAGGAAAGCGTTTCGACATTATGGATTACCGTGGGACAACCGAATAAACCGACGGCGGCGGGAAATGGCGGCTTCAAACGTGGGAAACCTTTTTTTCCCTCAAGAGATTCTAAAAGCGCCGTCTCTTCACCGCAAATATAAGCACCTGCACCTTTGTGGACAATCACTTCCAGATCAAAGCCGCTTGCGAGAATATTCTTTCCCAAGTAATTTTTTTCTATCGCTTCCTGAATTGCTTGGTTCAAACGTTCGAATTGAATTTCATATTCTCCGCGGATATAAATGTAAACTTTGTGGATGCCAACCGCGTACGCGCAAATTAAAATTCCTTCGAGAAGCAAATGCGGCGCGTGCGTTATGACAAATCGATCTTTAAAAGTGCCGGGCTCACCTTCATCGGCATTCACCGTAAGATAAATTGGTTTCCCGGTATTTCGCGGAACAAAACTCCACTTCATGCCGGATCCAAAACCCGCGCCGCCAAGTCCGCGCAAACTTGACTTTTTGACTTCCAGTTCCACATCCTGAGGTTTTAAATTCTGAAACATGAACTTCGCAGCTTCATAACCGCCATGTTCCAAATAAACCGGCAACAGATGGGCATCCGGAATGTCAAAAAATTGTGAAATTAATTTTTCCATAAAATTTACCGGCCATCGCTTCGACTTCACCTTGCAATGACGTCACGCAGCTTTTGACAAAATTTCGTCTATCTTTCTTTCCGTTAAATTTCCAACATACTCTTTTTCAAATTGCATCATCGGCGCCATTTCACAGGCGCCAAGACATTCGACTTCGTTTAAACCAAATTTTCCATCCGCGGATTTTTCTCCGACTCGAATACCTAATTTATTTTCCAGAAATTCAATAATCTTTTCCTGACCGGCAAGCGAGCAGCTTAAAGTTCTGCAAACATTGAACTCATATTTCGCGCATGGTTTCGAATGATACAACGTATAAAATGTGATCACTTCTTTGATGTCAACCGGCGGGATTCCAATATATTCCGCAACTTCAAGTTCCGCTTTTTCCGAAATAAATCCATAAGAATCTTGAATCAAATGTAAAACCGGCAGAAGAGCGGCGCGGCGCTCTTCGTAATTCGCAACGATTTTATCTGCTTTCGCTTTTAATTCTGGTGCTAAAATTTCGTTTGGCATATTCTTTCCATATCCAGATCGGACCTGAAACCCCCGAACCTTTGAAATAAAAACTTCAATCTGCCGTTCATTCCCTCAACAGAACCCGAGGTTCGGAGGTTTCAGGACCGACCCTATTATCTGTCTAACTCTCCGCCGATCATATTGACCGAACCAAAGGTTGGAACAATATCCGCAAGCATCCCGCCGTTAATCATGAGTGGCAGCGCCGCCATAATCGGAAAACAAGGCGGGCGGACACGAACGCGATACGGGCGGTCACTTCCATCGCTTACAATATAAAAGCCAAGCTCTCCGTTTCCGCCTTCCACCGCTTGATACACTTCCCCTTTCGGGGGACGGATTCCATGGCCCATCATGACCAATTTAAAATGCTGCATCAATCCTTCAATATTTCCGTAAGCGTCTTCTTTTGCGGGAAGCGCCGCCCGTTTTTCACCCGATTGAATATCTGAATAATAAGATTTTGTGCTTCCTTCAAGCGTGGGATCAAGGAGGGGCGTACGACCGTGCGCTCCTACAGTCATTTCTTGAATTCCTTGCGTCCTGCCCATTTTCGCTTCATCTACCATCTCAGCTGCAGAAATCTCTTTTCCTTCCATATCAATGGCAACCGCGCCGCTCGGCATTTTTCCGAATGCCTGCTCGACAATTCGCATGCTTTGTTCCATTTCTTCCATTCGAACAAGGTATCGATCGTAATTATCGCCAACCGTCCCAACCGGAATGTCAAAATCAAATCGGTTGTAAACAAGATAAGGACAATCTTTGCGGACATCGTAATCGATTCCCGTCGAACGCAAAAATGGCCCCGTGATTCCATAAGCCAACGCATTTTCTTTTGAAATGACTCCGATATTTTTCAAACGATCCACGAAAATGCGATTTTTTGTGAGCAATGCGTCGCATTCCTTTAAAACTTTTCTGGTTTCTTCGATCGATTTTCGTATCGCGGATTCAAACTCCGGATGAAAATCGGCTTTCACGCCGCCCGGACGCATATAAGAAATGGTGAGCCGTGCGCCGGTTACCATTTCAATATTTCGCCAGAGGCTTTCGCGGGCTTTCATCATGTAAAGAAAAACGGTGAATGCGCCGAGTTCCATTGCGCTTGCGCCAAGACAGGTTAAATGATCGCAAATCCGTGAAAGCTCGCACATGATGACGCGGATAAATTGCGCACGCTCGGGAACTTTTAAATCGAATAATTTCTCAACCGCCATCGCATAACCGGCATTGTTGATAAGCGGAGAAGAATAATTCAAGCGATCCGTGTACGGAATGACCTGTAAATAACTACTTTGCTCGGACATTTTTTCAAACGCGCGGTGAAGGTACCCAATTTCAACTTCCGAACTTACCACTTGTTCTCCATCCAATTCTAAAATAAGGCGGATGATGCCGTGCATGGCCGGATGTGCGGGGCCCATGTTGAGCATCATGGTCTCTTGCCGAAGTGATTTTTCCATAATTAAATACTGCTTTGCTCAATCGTGTGTA
>OBEQ011270784.1_pt1 | contig 14999 bp, 14 predicted proteins | sample 1670901 | NCBI WGS metagenome assembly OBEQ01 (sample SAMEA104232315, study PRJEB22302) | groundwater metagenome | biome: forest; feature: aquifer; material: groundwater | place: USA | collected 2011-08-07 | depth 5.4 m | reverse complement strand
CGTCAGGCCGGATGCAGGCGTCGGCGTGGTGCGGCTCTTGGTCGCCCGATCGCCGAGCTGGCCCGGCCGAGTTGTAGCCCCAGCACTGGACCGCGCCGCCCGAAAGCATCGCGCACGTGTTGAGGCTACCCGCGGCGATGGTGGTAACGCCGCTCGTCATGCCGGAGACGGGCGTCGGCGTGGTGCGGTCGGTGGTCGTCCCATCGCCGAGCTGACCGGCTGAGTTGCCGCCCCAGCATTTCACGCCATCGCTTTTCAACACACACGTGTGCTCATCGCCCGCCACAATCGCCCCGACGCACGCGCTCGTCGTGGTCCCCGCCTCGCACTGCGCCGACGAGCAGCACCCGGACGAGCACCACATCGCATCGCAAGCGGGGCCCTTGGCGCTTGCGTCGGCCAGGGCGTTCGACGAGACGGAAGCGTCGAGAGTGCCGCCACAACCGGTCGCCATCCACACGGCGACGAGCAGACGGAGCGCCGAGAAGAATTGTCTCATTTTGGAAACCGCCTTCCAGGAGTGAACCAAGGGTGGAGAAAAAACGCTGGTCTCCACGTAGTCGCTTGCCGTGGACGCAAGGTCCGGCGCGATGCCACATGCGCAGTCGCGGACACGCTGTCGAATTCAAAGCTCAGCGATCGGAAAGCCGGACAGAGCTCAGTGTGCCCGCGCCCTTGCCCAGTGCCAACCGGAGGGCCGGCAACAAATGGTTACGTCGGCGGGAGCGGAGCCTTCGATGCTGAAGCCGTCGCGCCGCGGTTTTTTTCTTCTTCGTCTCGTGCGGGGGGTCGCAGGGCTTCTTGCGGACCCTGAACTGACTCACCGGTCAGGTACCCGCGGCCTCTTGCGACGATAGAGCGCGCGGAGTGACCGCGTCCACGAGGACGTGGCGGTCTTCGGCATCACCGTTGCCACGTTGCCCCGCGCGAGCTCGCCGCGCAAAATCATTTCGGCGATCGGTGCCTCCACCAGGCGCGCGATCGCGCGGCGCATCGGGCGCGCGCCGAGCGGCCGGCGGCGAAACGATCCTCATCACCAAGCGCGGCAAGGTGGTCGCGAAGCTCGCACCAGTCGTCGACTCACGACCGCAGGCGCTCGGATGCTTGAAGAGCGCGCTCGACATCGTCGACGAGGACTTTTCTCTCCCCGAGTGGACGGTGAGTCCGCGCAAGGGGCGGGCGTAGTGCTTCTTCTCGACACGCACGCGCTGGTATGGCTCGTGATGGATTCGCCGAGGTTGGGTAGTCTCGCCCGTCGCCGCGCGGCGCGCGGAGCTCACGTTTCGGCGATCACCTTCTGGGAGCTGGAGATGCTCACGGAGGTGGGTCGCATCCGACTGGGGATGAGCGTCTCCGAGGTGCGAGATGTTGTGCTCCGCACGAACATCGCCGAAGTGCCGATCGACGGCGTGATCGCGATGACGGCGGCCCGCCTGGGAATGCGCGGCGATCCTGGAGACCGGTTCATCGTTGCTACCGCGCTGACCCACGGCGCCACGCTGATGACGGTCGACGAGAAGATCCGGTCGATGAAATCCGTCCGGACCATCGATCCGACCCGCTGAACCGCTACGGGTGGCCGGCTTCGTCGCGGCAAAGCTGATTGCTGCCCTTGACCCAGACGTTGCCCTGGCCCGTTGCGCCCGAAGGGAACGTGGCTTCGACGACGATCGTTCGCTCGGGGTCGAGCGGTATCCTCATGCCGCCTGTCGCGGACACTGTCGCGGGCCCTTCGCCAAATGCTCTTGCCAAAAATGGGTAGTTCGCGTTCGGGCTGACGAAAAAAATGCCGGCCCCGAAGGGACAACTGCTCGAGCCAGAACGGTAAGCACGCATCGTGCTCCCTCCGTAGCGCGCGCCTGGGTGGGGTATTCATGTGGCCGTGAAATGTCTTGAGCCCGGCGATGGCGGGTGCAAGAGGGAGCTGACCGGTTTGCGTCCGCAGCTGAATGAGCGATAGATCTTCCGGCCGCGTGCGTTCGCTTCGAAGTATGACAGCATCACAGCGACCGAGAGCGTCACGCCGAACTGGAAAAAGAACTTCCCGATGACCCCCGTCATGAAGATGACTGGGAGGAAAATTGCAATGACCGCAAGCGTGGCCGCCAGCGCGGCGATGGTGATCTCTTTCGTGCCCTCCGAAGAGCTGCTCCAACCCGGCATCCGTCTCCGCCGATTGCCAGGCGATCGCGAGCGCTGGTGATTCGCAAGCGTGCGCGACTTGGCAGTCCACGAATGCCTTCCTCTGCCGCCCGTGATGCCCGTCACTGAGGCGAGCGCTGTCGCGTGGCAGAATGGGTGATCGCGCGCGCCCGGTAGACACGTGCGATCACGCTGGCCATCGCTTGAATTTGCGAGCTCGAGTAACCGATACCGTCGGTCGGCGCGGGTATTGCTTGGTACCACGATTCATGAAAGCGACTCGACTCCTCGAACAGCAACATCGCAAGGTGGAGGCGATTTTTGATCAGCTCAAGGGCCGCGGAGACCAAGCCGGGGCGCTCCTGGTCGAGCTCGCGAATGAACTGGCCGCCCACATGGCTATCGAGCAGAACATTTTTTATCCCGCGGTGCGGGAGGTCGACCCAGACCTCATCGCCGAGAGCTTCGAGGAGCACGCCGTTGCCGAGATCGAGCTCAAGCGACTTCTGCGTGCGGGACCGGACCATGAGACGTTTCCGGCGAAGCTGGCAACACTCCAGGAACTCATCGAAAGCCACGTCGAAGAAGAGGAAGAGGAGCTCTTCCGCTCCGTCGAGAAGACTCTCGGTGGCGACTTTTTGGAGCAGCTTGGTGCAAAAATGGAGAGCGCCTTCGTATCCGCCAAGGAAGAGGGATTCGAGCGGCTGCTTCCCGAGGGGTTCGGTCACACCTCGTCGGACGAATCGCTCAAAGCGCTCGCAGCGCAACGTCCGCTCCCTTCACAGGAAAGCCCGGGCGTAAGCCGATGAGACGGTGTGGCCTAACGAGCCGATCCCGCCTTTAGATGGCGCCCTAGAGCGATACTGTCCCGCCGCAGGGCACGTCCACGGTGCGCGCCGGGGCCGTTCCCGTTTTGATCGCGTGCTTTCCACACGTCAAAATGGTCGATCCGTTTACCTTGCGGGGCCGACCGTCGACGAGCATGCCGCGGACCGTTGATGGAACGCGGAGCACGCCTGTCTGCGGCCCACTCGGCTGGGCGATATCGCGTGTGGACTGCGTGACGAGAGCGTCTCTCTCCGACGCCGTTACCACGAGCTCCTTTTCCGCGCCTCGTGCGACCACTCGCGGCGAACCTGTCGAACGGCCGTGCGCGTTCGTGACCGGGCGAGAGAGGAACATGACGAGAGCGCCGACCGCGATGATGCCCATCGCCGCGAAGGCACCGGCGACGGCCGGAATCCACATGGCGCCGTCGCCCGGTACGCGCGGCACGAGCACTGTTTCGAATTTCTGTCGGGGCAGGTCGAGGGCCATCGGGCTTATCGAGCTCGACCCGGGGTGCGCTTTCGGCGCGTCGTCGAGGCGCGCGGCCGCGTTCTCCACTTCGAGGACGTCGTTGGCGTCGAGCTCCTGCGTGCTGAAGTCGTCCGCAATCTGCTTTTGCGCACGGTACGCCGACACCTCCAGCGTGCAATCGGCGTCGGAGAGGTCCAAGTCGAATTGCGGCAACGGAGCGGAGCTGTCGACCACGTCTTTCGCCTTTCTGTCCAATGGTTCTGCCGGGGCCAAGTGTGACTCAGAGCGCCGCGAATGCAACCCTCTCCGTTCCTCGGCCTTCGAGGGTTAGGGCGGAGCCACAAAAGGCGTGTATTAATAGGGTTCTTGGTCTCAACTGAAGGCCCACCCGTGAGAAGGTGCATTCTCTTTTTGAGCCTCTTCGCGAGTGACTGCACGCAGTGCAGCGAAAAGCCGATCGCCGTCATCCCCGACGCCGCCCCTCCCCCTCCCCCTCCTCCGCCTTGCCCGGAAGAGATGGTCCTCGTGACGTATGCGCGCGGAAAGGTCTGCGTAGACGTGTACGAGGCAAGGATACAAGGCTGGCCGCACTCGCACGCTCTCGACGGCCGAGACGCCGGAGCCCTGCGGGCGATCGTCGCGAAGGCAGCCAAGCCGCAGGTCAACGTCAACGCGCTCCAAGCCGAGGCGGCTTGTGCGAATGCATCGAAACGACTGTGCACCGCTACCGAGTGGGTCGCTGCATGCCGCGGTCCAAGGAACTTCGTCTATCCCTACGGCAACACGTACAGGCGCGGCGCCTGCAATGAAGGACGCCCCAGTCCGACGCGCGCGGTTTTTGGATCCGGCTGGGGAAGGCACGACGATCCTCGACTCGCCGAAGCAGACAACGCGATCGAACCCGGCGGAGCATTCCCCGCATGTGTGAGTGGATGGGGCGTCTACGACATGCACGGTAACGTGCACGAATGGGTGTCCGATTCCGCCAAAGATGCGCGATTCGGCGTATTTTTAGGCGGATTTTTCGCAGACGGAACCGAGAACGGCTTCGGATGCGGCTATCGCACGACTGCGCACTTCAAAGATTACCATGACTATTCGACGGGCTTTCGTTGCTGCAAAGACTCGATTTGAAGGATCCGTGCGTGATTCAAGATGCGGTGCGGCGAGATCTGACGATGGGGCAGCTGCGCCCACCTTCCTTTGCCAAACGAACGTTCCGGTCCGCCACTTCGAACAGAGTCGCCCACGAAGTACCGTCGTCAGGAAACTGGGCAATGCCGGCGGAGAACGTGACCACGGGCAGATCCGAAAGAGCCCACGCCCGGTGCGTGCGAAGCTTGGCGAGTGCGGCGCGCGCGCCTGCAGCGTCGCAATCTGGAAAGAGCACCACGAACTCATCCCCGCCGAAGCGGCAAACGACGTCGTACGCGCGGAGGCCGGAACGAAGCGCCTGCGCGAAGGCCCGTAGCGCGCGATCTCCGGCGGTGTGGCCAAACGTGTCGTTGAGCCCCTTGAAGTCGTCGAGGTCGACAAGAGCGATCGAAACCGTGGTCCCTCTTCGCGCGGCTCGTGCAATCTCCGCCGGCAGCCGATCATTCAAGAATCGTCGATTGTGCAGCTCGGTAAGAGGATCCAATAAGGCCAATTGTGCCAATGATTGGGAGCGAACAATTCGACCGATGATGCGATTGGCGGTCTCCTCGTTTTGCCTGCACGACGTGTCTAGGACATCAAAGATGTCGTCGACGCCTGCAGCGATCGCGTCGCCCATTCGAAAGCCTTCGCTGTTGACCGCAAACATAAAAACCTGGACGAACGCCAAGCGTTCTTGGCTACGAAGCAAGCGGACAACGCGATAAGGATCGGGACCTGGGCAAGGCGGGAGTAGAACGGCGACAGGAATTCGATCGCTTACGAAGTGTCCGGCGTCTTCTGCGGTTCGTGAGCGGGAAACGGTAAGACCTGCTGTCTGCAATCTCTGCGTGAGGCCAGATGGGAGATCAATCCCAACGATGAGAATCACGCCTCCCACGTTCGCGTGTAGAGAGAGCACATTCGGTCCACTTTCGCTCGCAACGAAGGCCAGGCCTTCTGGCATGTCCCGTTTGCGCCTCGTACTCTCCTGGCGGATGCGGCGCCCTTGTCGACCCAGCAGCGAGTACGTGGATTCGTACATGAGATGTCTCATGCGGTTGCGTACTCGCATGAATTTCGCCATCGCACGTCTTTGCTTTCGGGGACTGCGTATCCGTCCCGCCTCGCCAACCACCTCAGAACATCGAGAGCAGAGACGATTCCGACGACCTTGTTCGATGCGGATACGATGAGAACCCGGTGAACCCCCTCGCGCGCCATCACTGCAGCGGCCGCATCAATCGGGGCACTGTCCGACAGTCGAAGAACGAAGGGCATCATGATGTCGCTTACGCGAGCGCGCGGAACGGGTTCGAGATGGAAGCCGGAACGAAGCTCCCCATTGGACTCGCGTCTCATTTGCTTGCGCGAGCTGGCATCGTCCTCCGTCTCGCCATTGATGTAGCGCTCTCGGACGAGGTCGATCATGGATACATAACCGACGAGCGTGCCCCGATCATCGGCCACCGCGGCGCAGGTGACGCTGCGCTCGAGCAGAAACTTCGTCAAGAGCTCGATCGTGAGAGAGTCACGCACGACGGCAAAGTCGTGGGTCATGATCGAGGAAACCGGGCTACTGCCCGGCGAGGGATGGGTTCGTTCGTTCATGGTCGAGCTCCTGAAAGTGTTGAGTGTGGTCGGGCTCGGGAGCGCTTGAGCTCGGCGCTGTGGAAACGAGTATTTTGACCGCCGGCTGAGCTTTTTCTTCGAGTGCGTGCTCATGTCGACGATGTTTCAACCTTAAGGCTTGGTCCATGATTCGACTATTAGGAAATGTTGCGACGATCTGACGTAAAAACCGACGTATTCTTCGCGGATGGAATGGCTCAACTATCACCACCTCCTTTACTTCTGGGTTGTCGCGAAGGAGGGGAGCGTCACACGCGCGAGCAAGCAACTGCACTTGGCCCATCCGACGATCAGTGGCCAGATCCATCGGCTCGAGGAGACTCTCGGCGAGAAACTGTTTTCCCGAAAGGGACGAAACCTGGTGCTGACCGATGCCGGTCGCACGGCTTTCCGCTACGCAGACGACATCTTCTCTCTCGGCCGGGAGCTTCTGGACGAGGTCAAAGGACGGGGGGGCGGGCAACAGATGCGCTTGGTGGTCGGGGTCTCGGACGCCCTGGCGAAATCCATCGTGCATCGGATGCTGGAACCGGCGTTCCGCCTCAAGGACCAGGTCCGCATCATCTGCCGCGAGGACCGTTCAACGAGCGCGTTCATGCGCGACCTTGCCACGTATGAAGTGGACGTCGTCCTCGCGGACGCACCGGCCGGCCCCGGCACTCCGGTCCGAGCGTTCAATCATCCACTCGGAGAGTGTGGCTTGGTGTTTTTGGCGGAGCCTCGGCTCGCCAAGTCGTGCCGACCGGGATTCCCGCGCTCGCTCGACGGCGTCCCATTCCTTCTTCCGAGCGGTGACTCGACGCTCCGGAGAGCGTTGAATGAGTGGTTCGACACCCAGAAGATACGCCCGAAAATCGTCGCTGAGCTGGATGATGCTGCACTTGCCATGATCTTTGCGGAAGCAGGGCTCGGCGTCTTTGCAGCGCCCGATGTTGTCGCAACGGAGATTCGGCGGCGCTACAAGCTGCAAGTCGTTGGTTATCGTGGAGAGATCCGGCAGCGTTTCTACGCCATTTCGGTCGAGCGGAAGATCAGACACCCGGCGGTTCTCGCCATTTGCGAGGTGGCGCGAACGCAGATCTTCGTTTGAACGGCCGCGAGCGTTGACGTGAGCTCGTACGGGGCCATACCTTCGAAGGTCATGCGCGCGAAGGACTACCTTCTGGTCTGTGCCGCGGGTCTCGTCGGAGCCTGCGGTGGAAGCAAGAACCCTCCCGTCACCGCCGACACTCCGGCGAGCGTCGCCCCACCTCCCGCGGCGGTCGCAACCGCGGAGGCGAAGCCGGAGAGCACAGCCGTCCCGCCGTTTGCCAATCCCGCCAAAGATGCACCGGCACGGAGCACGGGCAGCAAGAAGGTTTACGAGGACCTGCACGAAACCGAGCACGGTGCGACGATCACGATGACGCCGCTCCTTCAGAAGGGGACGAAATCGGCCTTTCCCACCAAGACGGTTGGTGACCGAGAGTGCTGGCAGGGGACGATGCTCGCCGGAGACGCCAAGAAAGACTTCGATGATCTCGTCAAGAAGTGCGGGTCGCCGACTGGGCTCGTGGAGTACACCAAGCCCGTGCTGGGAAAGCTCCACCACGAGCACGACAAGCGCGACACCTACAAGCTGAAGCTCCTCGGCGGCATGTGTTACCGGTACTTCGCGGTGGCCGATGCGGGCATCAAAGACATCGACATCCTCATCACGAAACCCAATGGCGCGATCGTCGCCGACGACAGAACGACGCAGCCGGTGGCCATCATCGAGTTCGACAAAAGTTGGTGCATGGATAGCGACGCCGAGTACGACTTCCACATCGAGGTCGACGGCGTCGGGACCGGGCACTACATGTTCGGCGTGTGGGTGAAACCGAAAGGCTAGCTACTCGATCGCTTCGGCAATCAGGCCGAGATCGTCGGGTGGGACCTCGCCGAGGACGTCGACGAACACGTCTCCAGCTCCGGGTCTCGGGGTGCAGTTCCCCGCCTCGTTCTTTACGAAGTAGGTAGAGAGGTCGCGCGCTACCGTCCCCAGGCGATGCACGGCCCGCGCGCCGATCTCCGATCCGCACGCGTCCCCCGTGACCCGCATGGCGTAGGTGGGTATCGCGGCGCTTGGGCAGCCGGGGACACGTGCGATGCCGACGACTTCGTGGGTGCACTCATCGCCGTCGTAGGTGGGCTCCGCGATCGTCGCGGCATCGGCCGGCACGCAGCGATTGATGCGATCAGGAAATGGGTAGACGCGGCACGGCGTGCCCAGGTTGGTGTCGAAGAAGGTGTCGGGGCGCGCCGGCGCGAGCGCCGTACCGTCGTCGGTCGCGAGGGTCGGCACGGCCAGACGCCCCGGACCGAGCGGCGTGGTCCTGAGCTTGGGAAAGGTGCTTGCCGCGATTGGATCGGCAATCCGGTAGAACACATGGTCACGCTTCAGCGATGCGTAAAGCGAGGGTTGCGATCGTACGGGCGCACACGTTGGCGGAGAGGCGGTGTAGACATCGTCGAGCTTCACATCCGCGCCTGTTGCGAAGAATCGCGTGCGAACGCCGCAGTCCTCGAATGCGTAGTCGACGACGACGTCGGCCCGTGGGCAGCTCGTCCCGCTCTGCAGCTGATATGCTACGCGCTCTTTGCACGCGGGATCGGCCGCGTAGGTTGCCCACGCGACAGCGTCCGGAATGCAGCGATCCTCTCCGCCACCGAGTGCTCCGGCAATCGAGAAACACCGGCCGTGCGTAGCGTCGTAGAGACTTCGAGGTTGTCGCGCACCGTCCTTCGCCACCAGCACTTCCAACCCCAAATGATCGCTCTTGGGTTCGCGCGCGAGCGTCGCCTCGACCAGCTCGAGCGGATCCATCGGCTCGAGCGCATACGTTTCGATGCGCTCGTCCAACTTTCCCGACCGCGTGCAGCCCGCGCCCGCGCTGCCGCCCACGTACACGCGCTCCGTGATCGGCACGAGGAGCTCCTTGATGCGAAACGCGTGGGTGACGCCATTGCAGGTTTCGCCCGCCATCGTTACACTCGCATAAGAAGCGGGTGGGCCGCACGACGGATCGCGGGCGCCGATTGGCTGGGTGCACGCCGCGTCGAGGAATACGACGTCCACCCCTTCGGGAATGCATCGGGTGGCGCCGTCTTCCGCGGTGGCAAATCTACACGGCGCCCCCAACTTCGAATCGCGCCAACCGACGAGCAGGCGCGATCCCCCCTCACCCACGCGTACGCGCGCGCGAAGGCGCGTGCCCGACTCGAAGCCGAACGCTGGCCCCTTGAGCGGATTCGAAACGGTGCTCTCCGAGCAGCAGGCGACGGCCAGCGGCAGAAGGGCCGCTACTGGGGCGAATCGTTGCACTTCGGCTTGTTGGTCCCCGAGTCGAGTTGCGCCTTGGAGTTGACGTTGCTCTTGTCGTCCTTCCAACAATATTTGCCGCTTGCACACTGCGAGCCCTCGGCGATCGCGTGGTCTGAGCAGCGGTATCCCCCGGTGGTCACGCTGCAGTACCAACCGTCCGCCTTGTTCGCGCAGTTGTCCGTGCATTGGGTCGTGTCGCAGATTCGGTCCACGTTGGAGACGCAGCTCTGGCTCCACTGCTTGCCCGCCGTGCAGCAATCCGGATCGGCGGCGCACACATCGGAAGCGCACTTGGCGTTTCCGACTTGAGAGTCGCTGCAGTCGGACTTGAGCGGGCCGCCTGACGTGCACACGTTGTGATCGCAGGAACCCGAGTTACCGCTGGAGCTGCCACTGCCACTGCCGGCGCCACAGCCGTGGAGAAGATCCGGACAGGGTAAGCACACGCCGTAGTCGTCGACGAGCGCCTCGCAGTACATGTGCACTTTGTGGTCGCTCGGGCCGAAAATCTTGTCGAGGAGAATCTTCGACGCGATGCCCCCGATGGGGCCAAAAATTTGCCCCGCCACCTTGTCGATGTCGATCGGCGTGCAATCGGCGTCTCTCTTGCACGGCACGCATACCCCGCAGCTCACCTTGTTCAGGATGCGCACCGACGCGCACGCGTGCATCGGATACGGAAAGCTCCCGTCCTTGATGCTCGAGCTTCCCGTCGCGTCGCGCAAGAGCTTGCCGACGTTGAAGTCGGCGTTGATGCTGGCGCAGTCGCCGTCCCTCGAGCACAAATTGGTGACCTTGTCGAACGGGGGCGGCATCACGAGCACGCCTTTGCCGAGATCGCTGCATCCGTTTGCCTGCTTGACGCAGCTGCCGAGCCCTCCGTTGACCGGGAGATCGCAGTGGGTCGTGTTGGCTTTGCACGCCGCGCAATCGGCGTCGTTGTTGCATTTTCCCGGCGTCCCCTGCACACCGCACACGGTTGAGCACGAGCCGTGCTTGTAGTCGCAGGAGACCCCGTTCGCGCACGTTGTCGTCGCAGAGCACTGCGAGCAGCGGTGGTTGTTGCAGGCGTGCGACGTTCGTGCCCCGGTGCCGCACTGAGCGCAGTCCGAGTCAGCGTTGCAGCTGGTCGGGCACTTCGGTGCGCACGTGTTGTTCGCGCACGTATCGGTCGACTGGCAGTTGCTCGTCTTGCCGGGCAGGCACCCCACGCACTTTTGGCTCGTCGTATCGCAGACGCGATGCTTCGGATTGCACGGCTTGCAGTCAGCGTCCGTGGTGCACGTGCCCGTGGGATTGCCGTCTACGTCTTCGTCGCACTTGGTGCCGGTCGGAACACAGTCGCCATACTTCGTGCAGTACTGGCCCGATTTGCACGCGTCGTTGGAGCCGGGCTGGCACGCGATGCAGCGTCGCTCGCTCTGGAGGCAGGTGCGCCGTCCGTCGGTGCAGTTCGCGCAATCGCCGTCCACGTCGCAGTTGTTGAGCAGACAGATGGTGTCCGGCTCCGTTCCGTTCCTACCCGCGTCGCCAAGATCGCCAGCAACGGGATCCATGCCCACCGGCGTGCTCGAACACGCAGACATGCAGGCGACGACGACGGCCACGAGCCACATGGCGCTGAGCGCGTATTTTTTGACGGTCACCCGAAGAATGTTGGCAACAAACCGGTCGTCTCGCCAGTCTCCGTCGCAACTAAGTCACCGCAAGACTGGTCCATTTCCGATCCACACCCCCAAGCGCCCGCGGGATTTTCGTATGCTGCCAGCTTCGAGATTCACCCTCCTCGGGCGGACCATGTGCCTATACACCCCTGGCCGAGGGCGATGCCATCCGCAACCTCGTCGGAATCCGCCTTTTTCTCGGTGAAAGGCGAGCTCGACGGCGTCGACGGGGATTGGCCGAGGGCGAAGGAAGCGCTACACACTAAACCTCCAATGGCCCTGTCGCGGTTTGCTCGTTTTTCGTGGGGCGTGCTCCTTTACAACCTCGGCGTCATCGCCTGGGGCGCGTACGTTCGCGCGAGCGGGTCTGGCGCTGGGTGCGGGAGCCACTGGCCGCTCTGCGACGGTCAGGTGATGCCGCGCGCCAAGTCGGTCGAGATGGTGGTGGAGCTTTCGCATAGGGTGACCAGCGGCATTGCGCTGCTCCTCGTCATCGCGATGTCCGTATGGGCCTTTCGCGCCTACCCGCGAGCGAGCAACGTCCGCCGTGGCGCAGCCATGTCGGTGGCGTTCATCCTGGCCGAGGCGCTCATCGGTGCGTGCCTCGTGCTTTTCGAGCTCGTCGCCCACGACGCGTCTCTCAAGCGGGCGCTGTCCATGTCGTTGCATCTTACAAATACGTTTTTCCTTCTCGCATCGTTGACGCTGACCGCCTGGTGGGCCTCCGGTGGTGCGCCCGTGCGGCTCCGCGGCCAAGGTGCGGTTCGATGGACCTTGGGCGCTGCCATGTTGGCTACGCTGGTTCTCGGCACCAGCGGCGCGGTCGCGGCCCTGGGCGATACACTCTTCCCTGCACGGTCGTTCGTGGACGGGCTCACGCAAGACGTCTCGACCACCGCGCACATTTTCGTGCGCCTGCGCCTGCTGCATCCATTCATCGCGACCGGCACCGCGCTCTTCGTGATCGGCGCCTCCGCCTCCGCGCGCTGGCTGCGTCCCTCTCTGCGCGTGCGGACGATGTCCCGTGTCGTCGCGGCGATGTTCGTCCTGCAGTACGGCGCGGGACTTCTCAACGTGGTTCTTCTCGCGCCGATAGGCATGCAGCTCCTGCACTTGCTGCTCGCGGACTTGGTGTGGATTTCGCTCGTGCTTCTGGGGGCTACGGCGCTCGCGGGCGAAGAGCAAACGTGCCGCGCCAGCACCGTTTTCCCTGAGTCCACGGCTCGTGTAGCCTAGCGATGTGTTTCGTCTATCGTAAGCTGAAGCCATGACTCTGCGCGACGGAGACGATGCCATCACCGAGATGAGTAGTCGGAGCACGACGCTTCGGCTGGCGCAGATCCGTCTGGTGGTCGTGGACGGTCCTGATCGCGGCGCCGCGGCTCTGCTCCCGACGGGAAGCGCGCGCATCGGCACGGCGCCCGGATGCCATTTCCAGCTGACCGATCGAACGGTATCGAGGATTCATTGCGAAGTGCGCGTGACTCGCGAAGGCGTTCGTGTCACCGACCGCAGCAGCACGAACGGCACGTCTGTCGACGGGGTTCGAGTCTATGAAGCCGAGCTCCTGGCCGGATCGGTCCTGCGCCTCGGAGGTACGAGCTTGCGCGTCGAAGTGGCTGCCAGCGCCCTCACCGTGCCCCTTGCGCCCATCGACAGTTTCGGGCCGCTCATCGGGTCGAGTCCTGAGATGCGAGCCATTTACGCGCTCATCCCGGCTGTGGCAAAGGCCCAATCGACGACGCTGATTCTCGGCGAGACAGGCACCGGGAAAGAGCTCGTGGCGGCGGCAATCCACGGGGCGTCTGCCCGCGCGTCTGGCCCTTTCGTGGTGCTGGACTGCGGCAGCGTTGCGCCAGGCGTGATCGAGAGCGATCTGTTCGGACACGTGCGCGGCGCCTTCACCGGCGCTTTGTCCGATCGTCCCGGGCTCTTCGAAGCGGCGAATGGCGGGACCATCTTTCTAGACGAAGTGAGCGAGCTGCCCCTGTCGCTTCAGCCGAGGCTCTTGCGCGTGCTCGAGAACCGTGAAATTCGCCGCATGGGGGCGAATCGGACGACCAGCGTCGATGTCCAGGTCATCGCCGCGGCAAACCGCTCTCTCGCCGAGTGCGTGAACCAGGGCATCTTTCGGGAAGACCTTTTCTACCGCCTCTCCGTGGTGGAGGTCGCGCTGCCGCCCCTCCGTGCCCGAGGAGACGACATCGTCGCGCTGGCCCGCCATTTTTGGAAACGGTTCGCGCCCCCCGAAATCAGCATGCCGGAAGGATTCGAAGGCGTGCTACGCCAAAGGAGCTGGCCGGGGAACGTGCGCGAGCTGCGCAACTTCGTCGAGCGCAGCGCCAAGATTGGCTGGGCCAACTCCGAGACATCGGCCACGCTTTCCGGGGCTGGCGCGGCCGCCTCGGGACCGCTCGCCGGTTTGTTTCACCTCGCGTCGGGCGACCGTCCACTCCAAGAAGCGCGGAAAGAGTGGAACGAGCGCTTCGAAGCGGTCTACGCGAATGCCCTGCTGGAAAAAACGCGCGGAAACGTCACCCAAGCGGCCGAGCTGGCGGGCGTCAATCGCCGGTCCTTCCAGCGCATGTTGGCCCGCCTAACCGGCGAGGCCGAGGACCCCGACGAAGGCGCCCCCCGGGGTCTACGCGCCCCCGATGGGAACATGATACGATTGAGCTAATGTCATCCGCCTCGGCGCCTGGGAAGCCCGAGCTCGTCGCGGGTCGATACGCGCTGCACAGCCGGATCGCCTCGGGGGGGATGGCCAGCGTCTATTTCGGACGCATGGTGGCATCGGGCGGCTTCGCGCGCATCGTCGCCATCAAGCGGCTGCACCCACAGTATGCGACCGACGCGAACTTCGTGGCCGCATTTCTCGATGAAGCGCGCCTCGCATCCCGCGTCCGGCACCCGAATGTGGTCCCCGTTCTCGACGTGGTCTCCGAGAACAACGAAGTGTGGCTCGTGATGGAGTACGTCCATGGCGAGAAGCTGTCGTCGATGCTCCGCCTGAGCGCGCGGAGAAGCGAGCGCATTCCGCTGCCGATCGTCGCCGCGCTGATTGTCGGCACCCTGCACGGTCTGCACGCGGCGCACGATGCGACGAGTGAGTCGGGCGAGCCGTTGAATCTGGTGCATCGCGACGTTTCTCCGCAAAACGTCATCGTGGACAAAGACGGGCTCGCTCGCCTCGTCGACTTCGGCGTGGCAAAGGCGGTCGGGCGTTCGCAGTCGACGCGGTCCGGCGAGATGAAAGGCAAGCTCGCGTACATGGCGTACGAGCAGCTCGTGGGCGGTCCGGTGACGCGACAGACGGACGTGTATGCCGCATCGGTGCTTCTATGGGAGCTGCTCACCGGCGTGCGTTTGTTCTCCGGCGATTCCGACGGCGAGATCTACAACAAGATCATGCAACACCAGATCCGGTCTGCCCGCGCGATCATTGCCGACGTGCCGCCGGAGCTCGACAACGTGGTCACGCGGGGACTCGCGCACGGCCACGATCGGAGGTACGCCACCGCGGCCGAAATGGCCGATGCCGTGGAGGCGGTCGTTCGCCCGGCAACTCCGTCCGAAGTTGCCGCGTGGTTCCGGCGGTTGGCCGGAGAGCTCCTCGAGCAGCGCTCCAAACAGCTCGCGGAAATCGAGCGCGGCGCAACTCCGGCTCCCTCGGCCGTGACTGCGACGCGCGCATCGCCGGACCCTCTCGACGTACCGATCCAAGTCGAGCACGCGGCGTCTACGCAGTTTTCGAGCATCAGCGCCATGCAGGCCGCTGCCGG
>OBEQ010959059.1_pt1 | contig 15001 bp, 16 predicted proteins | sample 1670901 | NCBI WGS metagenome assembly OBEQ01 (sample SAMEA104232315, study PRJEB22302) | groundwater metagenome | biome: forest; feature: aquifer; material: groundwater | place: USA | collected 2011-08-07 | depth 5.4 m | reverse complement strand
GCGGCACTGAACGGCGTGTCCTTCTAGCGTTTCTGCTTACGGCTGGTTTTATGCTGGTGGAGGCGGCGGGGGGCTGGCTCACCGGATCGCTGGCGCTGCTAGCGGATGCAGCGCATATGCTGGGCGATGCGGCGGCGCTCGCGCTGGCATGGGCGGCGTTCCGCATTACCGGACGGCCAGCCGATGCGCGGCGCTCTTATGGCTATCACCGGTTTCAGGTGCTGGCCGCCTTTGTCAATGGCTTTGCCGCAGTCATGCTTGCGGGATGGATCGCCATTGAGGCCATTATGCGCCTTACCCAGCCGGTACAGATCGTGGCCGGGCCGGTGCTGCTGATTGCGGTGCTAGGTCTATTGGTCAATCTCGGCAGCTTTGCGCTTTTGCATTCGGGGGATCGCGAAAATCTGAACATGCGCGGCGCAGCGCTGCACGTATTCAGTGATGTGCTGGGATCCCTTGCCGCGATTACCGCCGCGATCATCATTCTGTACACCGGGTGGATGTCCGCCGACCCGCTTTTGTCGCTGCTGAGCGCAGGTCTGATACTACGCGGCGGCTGGTCCATCCTGCACCGTTCCACACATATACTATTGGAGGGCGCACCGGAGGATTTCGATGGCGATGCGGTGCGCCGCGCCTTGACCGATGCGATCCCCTACGTTGAAGATGTGCATCATATCCATGCCTGGTCGCTGGGCGATGGCAATACCCTGATGACGCTGCATGCGGCGGTAAAACCCGGGACTGGCCAGGAATTGCTGCTTTCGCAGATCAAGTCGCTGCTGGCGGAACGCTTCGGCATCCGTCATGCAACCGTGCAGATTGAGACCCGCGCCTGCCCGGACCGGCAATAGGGTGCTTGTTTTGTCCCGTGAACTTCCCGGATGCGCTATGCTATCGAATGCGCTAAGATTTCCTCAACTTATCAACACATTGAGGCGGGAAGCATGTCGAAACAGCCAAAATTCTCACCAGCGCCAACGCCGGAAACCCAGCATTACTGGGACGGGACCAAACGTGGCGAATTGCTGATCCAGCAATGTGACGCCTGCGCCAGCTACTATTTTCCCCCGCGCCCGTTCTGCCCGAAATGCGCCTCGCGCAAAGTCAGCGTGAAAAAGTCCAGCGGCAAGGCCACCCTCTATAGTTATGTCATCAGTCATCAATTGCGCCCCGGTCAGGAGCCATTTGCCATTGCCGTGGTTGAACTGGCGGAAGGCCCGCGCATGATGACCAATATTACCGGCTGCCCGCAAACGCCGGAGGCGTTGCAATTGGATATGCCCCTTGAAGTGGCGTTCGAGGAATGGGACGAGAACATCACGCTCCCCAAATTCAAGCCCGCCAAATCATAAAAGGGAGCAAATCACATGAAAAGCAAATCAATCGCCATTGTTGGCGCTGCGGAAACCACCAAGCTGGGCGCCATTCCGGATATGTCGGAAATCATGCTGCATGCGGATGCGGCGCTTAACGCCATGGCGGACGCAGGGCTGAAACCATCTGACATTGATGGCGTCGCCACCGCTGGCCTGTGGCCAACCGATCTGGCCCATTATCTGGGTATTACGCCGACTTGGGCCGACGGCACAATGGTAGGCGGGTGTTCGTTCATGTTGCATGTGCGCCATGCGGCGGCGGCCATCAACGAAGGGCTGTGCAATACGGTGCTGATCACCCATGGCGAAAGCGGCCGGTCCCGCATTGGCGCGGCAGGCTTTCCCGGCGGCGGGCGTCAATCCTTGCTGGCCCAGTTCGAGCAGCCCTATGGCATTATGGGGCCGACCACCATGTTCACCATTCCCGCATTGCGTTATCTGAAAAAATACAATGTGCATCTGGACAAGCTGGCCAATGTTGCTGTGGTGCAGCGTGAATGGGCGGCAAAAAATCCCCGCGCTACCAACAGGGAGCTTATAACCCTGGACGATGTATACAATGCCCGCATGATCGCCTGGCCGTTCACCAAGCTGATGTGCTGCCTGGTGACCGATGGCGGTGGGGCGCTGATCCTGACTAGGGCCGAACGCGCCAGGGATATGCCGCAAAAGCCGGTGTATATTGCAGGTACCGGCGAAAGCGTCGAAACGCCGCTGGTCAGCCAGATGGAAGATTTCACCAGTTCAAAAGCCTTCCGTGTGTCCGGCAAAAAGGCCTTCGAAGAAGCCGGTATCACCCATAAGGATGTGGATCATCTGATGATCTATGACGCGTTCGCGCATCTGCCGCTTTATGGGCTTGAAGATCTGGGCTTTTGCAAACCTGGCGAGGGGGGCGATTTCATCTGGGAACGCAACACGGCGCCCGGAGGAAAACTGCCGGTTAACACCAATGGCGGCGGCCTAAGCTATATGCATTCCGGCATGTACGGCATGTATGCATTGCAGGAAAGCGTGCGTCAGGTGCGCGGCACGGCTGCGGCGCAAGTGCCGGACGTCAAACTTTCCATCGCCCATGGGGTTGGCGGCATGTTCGCCGCCAGTGGCACCATCATCATGAGTAACGAGGCCCCGTGAACACAGAACAGGCTCCACCACTGGAAGTAAGTTTCGAAAGCGGTGAAGAGGTTTGCCGCGCTTGGCATTTCCTTCCCCAGAACGAAGATATGGCGAAGTATCATCGTACTCCATGCATTGTGATGGGGCATGGTTTTGGCGGCACCCGCGATGCGGGATTGGTTCCCTATGCACGGCGCTTTGCAGCAGAAGGGTTTCATGTCGTCATCTTTGATTACCGGCACTTCGGAGTAAGCGATGGGGAACCGCGGCAATTAATTTCGATAAAAAAACAGTTGGAAGACTGGTCAGCCGCAACAGCATTTGCCCGTGAAATACCGGGCGTTGATCCATCGCGTGTGGCGATATGGGGATCATCATTTTCTGGCGGTCATGTTATCGAGACCGCTTTTACCGACGGCCGGGTGGCGGCAGTGATTTCACAATGTCCTGCCCTGGACGGGGTTTCGATCCTTAAAGCCTATTTGCGTTATGCCGGCATTATGTCCGGCATCCGGCTGCTGTGCGCAGGCATTAAAGACAAAATCCGGGGGCTGCTGAAGCAGACGCCGGTAATGCTGCCAATTACTGCAAAGCAAGGGAGTTTGGCATTTTTATCGAGCGCCGATTCCGAACCAGGATACAGGGCCATTGCGCCTGCCGGCTGGCGCAATGAAACGCCGGCGCGCATTGCGCTGGAATTTCCATTTTACCGGCCAATCAAACACATATACGACCTCACCTGCCCGCAGTTACAGCAACATTGCCAGCGCGATGTCATTGCCCCCCCGCCCAGTCTTGATCTAAACAAGCAGCGGCGCGGGCGAAAAAATATTATTGTAAAAACCTATGATTGCGGACATTTCGATTTGTATCAGGGCGAGTGGTTTGAAAAAGCTGTCACCGGCCAGATCGCATTCCTGAAGGCCGTATTTTCCTGAAATCTGCAATTATTTGATCTGAATCAAATACCAGCAGAACCAGCCGCGCTAGCCTCCAGCCTTACATTCTGTAGACGGAGGATAAAGACCATGAATGATGGCGAACTGTTATTCGCGGGGTTAACGATAGTGGCGTTCGGTTTATACAGCGCCGTCCTGTTGTGGCTGACATTGACGTATCACGATCAGCAAAAACAGCTGCCCCATAATTGATGATGCACCGCCGGTCCGGCGGCTATTTTTGCTCAACTATTTCCACGGGGCCGCCGGCGGCTTTCCATTCGCCAAAGCCGCCGCGCATGTGCGCCACTGGCTTTAGCCCCATTTGGTGCGCCGCCAGTCCGGCCAGCGCCGACCGCAAACCCCCAGCGCAAAAGATGATGAATTTCTTGCCCGATTGAAAGCGCTCCTTCGCATAGGGGCTTTCCGGGTCAATCCAGAATTCAAGCATGCCGCGCGGCACATGCCAGGCGCCCGGGATGGCGCCATCGCGCCATAATTCACGCACATCGCGAATGTCGATCAGTTCGACATTCGGATCATCCTTGACCTTCATCACCTCCGCCACCGTCATGGTCTCGATAATGGTTTCGGCTTCTGCACAGAGCTGTTTGACGCCTTTTGTGATCATTACCGCCGGCTCCCTTATAGCTGTTTGACGCGATTGGCCATTCTACACTTTTTATGACCTAAATCCATTGTTTACCCGTGAAGCATATATAGATAGCTTGCAGCCTTCAGAATGCATCGGAGAAATTGAGTGAAACAGTTTGCAAAAATTGCCGGGATTAATCTGGGTATTCTGCTGGTCTTGCTGCTGATCGGCGAAGGCGTTGCGCGCTATTCTGTGCGTTACAATCCGTCCTATTACACCAGTGTCGCCGCTACCGATGCGGTCATCGAATATCCGTATGGGATCATCAAGCGCAATTCGCTTGGCCATCCGGATGATGAATTTGATCTTACCGATCCGCGCCCGCGCATTGCCTATGTAGGCGATTCCGTCACCATGGGTGTTGGAGCCGGTCATGGCTACCGCTTTTCAGACATACTGAAACAGCGATTTCCGCAATACCAGCATATGACCCTGGCAAGCATCGGAGACGGATTTAGCAGCAAAGAATATATGGACAGCCGTGTGGCCCAAGCTAAAGAACTGGGCGTGGATCAATTTATCTATTTCTATAATCTCAACGATACTTTGCCGACGGTCATCCCGAAAAATGGCAAAACAGTGGAGATGCCCGTATCACAATTGGCTGGTATTATTTGGTATCTAAAAGATAAAACCGAATTTCTGCGCGACAAGAGCTACCTGTTCAATTGGATCCGCTTCAAGGGACGCAATGCGCTGGCCCGTTTTGGCATTGGTTATCGCGGTGAACCGAGCATTGAATTATTTCCCGAACAGAACGAGGCGGTGTTTGATGATGTGGCGGAGCGGATCAAATATCTTGCCGGAAAACTGAAAGAGAATGGCATGGTCTTCACGCTGGTGCTGCTGCCCTATGAGATGCAGATATCAAAAGACGCCGAAGATACTTACACTAGGCTCGGCATTAAATGGAGTGAAGGGTTTATTGCCGGGAAAACCCAGGATGAGATCAAGGCGCGGCTGGATCCGGGCATTATTGTTCTTGATGCGCGCGGCGCATTCGTTCAGGCCCCCGAGGACCGTTTGAAGATTAAAACCGGCCAGTATTTTGTCTATAACAGGGGCGACGCCCTGGACTGGAACCATCCGAACCGGGCGGGACACGCTCTGATCGCCGATTTTCTGGAGCGCGACGGATTATTCAGGCAATTGCAATAACGTATAGCGCTGGTATCAATCGGTCAGAATATGCGCTAAACCCTGCCTATGACCTCTATATCCGGTACCGATAGCCACAAACCCCAGCCAATTTCCAGGAGTCTCAAAGGCATACTGCTGATGCTCGTATCGGGCATCGCTGTCTCCTGCATGTCTGGTGTAATCCTGCATCTGGTAAAAACCCAGCATCCATTCGAAGTGGCGTTTTTCCGCAACGCGCTGGGGCTGATCATGTTGCTGCCACTGTTGGCGGGCAAAGGCGGTATGATGCATTTACGCACCGGGAAGCTGGGGCCGCTTGTGTGGCGTGGTCTGCTAAGCACCGTCTCGATGATGTGTTATTTTTATGGTGTGTCACTTGTGCCGCTTGCTGAAGTGACTGCGCTGTCTTTCATGGGGCCGCTGTTTGCTACGGTTATTGCAGTGATTCTGCTGGGCGAACGTATTCGTCTGCGCCGTACTCTTGCACTGATTATCGGGTTTTTGGGCGCGCTGATCATCCTGCGCCCGGGTTTTAATGAAATAGGTCTGGGCACCGTACTTATCCTGGGATCGGCGGCGTCGTGGTCGATCTCCATGGTGATTATCAAGGTGCTGACCAAGACGGAATCCGCCTTAACCCAAAGCCTGTATACCCTGGTCATGCTGACCCCGATTACCGCCATTGCCGCCCTGCCCTATTGGCATATGCCGAACATACAGGAATTTGGCTGGATGATTGTAATGGCGGGGCTTGGCACGGCTGCGCAACTGGCCTTTACCGAAGCCTTCAAACTGGCGGATTTAAGCGCCTTGCTGCCGCTGGATTTCACCAAGCTGATCTGGACCGCCATGGTCGGGTATCTGTTTTTCGCCCAGACGCCTGATATCTGGGTATTTATCGGCGGCTCGGTGATTTTTGCCTCGACGACCTATATTGCCTTGCGGGAGGCGCAAATCAAAAGAAAGGCCATAGCAGCCGCGCCCGAAGCGCCAGTTTAAATCGGGTTTCCCTATACCGCTGCTGTAGGCCTATATAAGACCATTGTAATAGCCGCATTGCAAAAGGGGAGCGGATCAGATATGCGCGATCTATTGGATTTTACCGGCAAAACGGTCGTTGTCACCGGCGGCTCCACCGGCATTGGCAACGGCATCGCCCGCGCCTTTCGCGAGCATGGCGCAAAACTGATCATTACCGCCAGCCGCGAACGCGCCGCCTATGATACCGACATGGATGGCATGGACTATCATCAGGTCGATATCGCCAATGACGACGCCATGCAGGCCTTCGCGGCCCAGGTGCCTAGCCTGCATGTGCTGGTCAACAGCGTGGGGACGGTGGTGTACAAACGCAAGGAGTTTCAGATGCCGACCTTCCGCCATGTGGTGGATGTGAACCTGAATGGGGTCATGCATGCCTGTGTGCTGTTTCACGACAAGCTGCTGGCCACCGGGGGCAATATCGTCAATATCGCGTCTGTCGCCAGCTTCCGCCCCACCCGTGGCAACCCGGCCTATAGCGCTTCCAAGGGCGGGCTGGCGCTGCTGACCAAAAGCCTGGCCGACGCCTGGGGGCCGGAGGGCATACGGGTCAACGGTCTGGCGCCCGGCTTTGTGGCCACCAAAATTACCGCCGTCAGCTATGATAATCCCGAGATCAACGAAGGCATTATCAACACCCCCCCGCTGCGCCGCTGGGGAACACCCGAAGAAATGGGCCAGGTCGCGCTGTTTCTGGCCTCCGGCATGGCGTCGTTTATGACTGGCCATACGATTCCGGTAGACGGCGGGCAGAGCCTTTAGGGATAGTATAAAAAAAGTTGGCTAGGTGGAGGTAGAAGAGAAACCCCAGTTCGTGGCGGGTTTTGACTTTCAGGTGCAGATTTCCTAGAATAATACTATGGACGTGGTTATTCACATTCCCGACGATCTCGCGCAGCGCTTTGGCGCAGCGGGGGATTTGCCGCGCCGTGCGCTAGAAGCGCTGGCAGTTGAAGAATACCGGTTGGGCCGTTTCACCAAATCGGAACTGCGGCGGCTTTTGGGTCTGGCTACACGCGACGCCCTTGATGGCGTACTTAAGGCGCATGGCCTCTACGTCCCCTATACGCTTAACGATCTTGAGCAGGAACGGTCAGACCTTCAACGCCTTGGATTCTGACGATTGATGCAGATTGCGGTCGCCGATGCAGGCCCCATCAACTATCTGATCCAGATCGGACAGATCAATTTATTGCCCACTTTATTCGAGGCCGTGTTTATCCCGGAAAAAGTGTGGGACGAGTTGCGTCACGAAAACGCCGCGTCGCTGGTGCGGCAGTGGGTGAGCGCGCCACCTTCCTGGGTTGAGATCGCAGCAGCGGATTCCGTAGTTGATGATCCCGCCCCTGACCGGCTGGACGATGGCGAACGGGCTGCAATCCAACTCGCTGTGCGAATATCAGCAGTACTTATACTGATGGATGATCGTGATGGTGTGTCCGTTGCGTGAAGCAAAGGATTTGCCTCACTGGAACCTTGGGGATACTCGATCTTGCCGCCAAGCGGGGTTTAATCCAATTACGAGACGCCTTTGAACGCCTCAAGAAGACGAACTTCCGCTGCCGTCCTGAAATTATGGAAGCCATACTGGCAGGGCATAAACCATAATCTGAACCTATCTAATGAAAATGCTCTACGGTGTTTAGCAATAATATTAAATAACAGGTCCAAGGGGCCGCAGAAGGGGGAAAAACCATGCAAACAAATATTGGCGGATTACTGGCGAAACGCGCGCTGCTTAGTCCGAAACTGGAAGGGTTGTATGATGTCGCGAATGGGTTGCGGCTGAATTATACGCAGTTTAATTCGCGGGTTGATCGCGCCGCCAACATGATTGCGGCGCTTGGCCTGAAAAAGGGCGGCCGGGTTGCGCTGCTGCTGATGAACAGCATTGAATTCGTGGAAAGTTTTCTGGCCTGCGCCAAGCTGGGGTTGGTGGTGGTGCCGCTGAACTGGCGGCTGGTGCCGGACGAACTGGAATTCATTCTCAAGGATAGCGGCAGTGTGGTGCTGATATTTGGCGGCGAGTTTACGGCCAATGTGGATGAATTACATGCGCGCGGCGCAAAAACCGATCTTACACAATGGCTCTATGTCGGGCCGGATGCAAATTGTCCGAAATATGCCCGCTCATATTCCGCACTAACCAAGGCCGCAGCCGCTACACCCATAAACATCACTGCTGGCGAAGACGATACGCTGTATATCATGTACACATCCGGCACCACCGGCCTGCCCAAAGGGGTCGTGCATACGCACAATACCAGCTTCTGGGCTGTCGCCACGCTTTCCGCAACGGCGGATATGCGGTTGTATGACCGCTTTCTGCTAACCCTGCCGATGTTCCATGTAGGGGCGCTGCTGCCGTTAATGGCCGCCATTTATAAGGGCCTGTCCTGCGTGATGCAGCGCGCCTTTGATCCCGCGACGACCTGGAAGCTGATCGAAGCTGAGAAAATCAACGTCGCGGGGCTGGTGCCCGCCATGGCGAATTTCATGTTGCAAGTACCCGAGATAGAAACCGTCGACGCATCGTCCTTGCGCTATTTCTTCTGTGGCGCGGCGCCGGTGCCCGATCATCTGGTTTTATCCTATGACAAGCGCAACATTCCGGTGTTGCAGGTCTATGGCCTGACCGAAACCTGCATGCCCGCCTGCATGGTCAGCCTGGATGATTATATGGACAAGCTGGGTTCAACCGGCAAAGCCTTCATGCACACCGATGTGCGCATTATCGATGTGGAAACCGGCCTGGACATGCCGGTGAATATGCCCGGCGAACTGATCACCCGTTCCAAGCACAATATGATCGAATATTGGAACCGCGAAAAGGCCACGGCGGAAACCCTGCGCGATGGCTGGCTGTATACCGGCGATATCGCCCGCATGGACGCCGACGGCTATGTGTTCATTGCCGATCGCAGCAAGGACATGATCATTTCCGGCGGCGAGAATGTTTATCCCGCCGAGATCGAGGGCGTATTGCTGACGCACCCAAAAATCCGCGAGGTAGCGGTCATCGGCCAGGCGTCCGCCAAATGGGGGGAATCGCCCCTGGCCGTGGTGGTTAGGGCCGACCCGTCGCTGACCGAGGCCGAGGTGCTGGGCTACGCCAATGGCAAGCTTTCGCGCTTCAAGCTGCCGAAAGCCGCCGTTTTTATTGACGAAATTCCGCGAAATCCGTCTGGCAAGGTGCTAAAGCGCGTGCTGCGTGAGCAATTTCCAGATGACGCGCCGGAATAGACGCATTAAAGCTATTCCCCATCAGCATTACATAATGGAGTAACGATCATGGTGACCCATGCCGAAAAAATGCAGGAAAAATTCAACAAGGAGATAGGCGACAGTTTTATCGCCAGCAGTGACAAGCAGACCGGACTTGGCGCGTATCTTGGCATCCGGCTGATCGCGTTCAGCCCCGGCAAGCTTGTCGCCGAACTGAAAGTAAAAGACGAACTGCTGACCCCGTTCGGGAATATGCATGGCGGCGTGATGTCGGCCTTTACCGATCATGTGCTGGGTTGTGTATGCTATCCGCATATGAGCAAGGGCCAATGGGCGGCGACGGCCGAGTTCAAGCTCAATCTGCTGGCCCCGGTCAGTAAGGGCACGGTCCGCGCAGTGGCCGAAATCATCAACATGACCCGCACCACGGCGGTCGTGCAGATCAGCATGGACAATGACGGGCGTCCCTGTGTTGCAGCGCAGGGCACCGTGCTGATCATGGATCCGCGATAATTAACCCGGTGAATGCGCAAGACCTGACGGCGCCATCGCCGCAACGGCATATGTTTGCTTTGCCGGACGGGGCGCTGTCCTATCTCGATTGGGGCGGGCCAGCGGCGGCGGCGCGCGTGGTGATGTCGAACGCCAATGGGTTTAATGCCTATACCTACCGGCAACTGCTGTCGCCACTGAGCGGCCGCTTGCGCATTCAGGCAGTCGATGCGCGCGGCCATGGGTTCAGCACCGCCACAGCCGATCCGGAAGCGCCGCTGTCGTGGAATGTTTTCCGCGATGATCTGATCCGTTTTCTGGAAGCGGGAACCAGTCCCAGCCTGCTGGTGGGGCATTCGCTGGGGGCAACCACAAGTCTGTTGCTGGCGGAAGCGCGTCCCGATCTGGTCAGTGGCGTGCTGGCGGTGGAACCAGTTATCCAGCCCTATTTGCGATCCTGGGGAATGCGCATCAAGCGCCTGCTAAATCTGCCACATCAGGCCAATGGCCTGGTGGAGGGTGCGGCAAAACGGCGCGCCGTGTTTGCGGACCGTGAGGCGGTGTTTACCTCCTACAAGGGGCGCGGCGCGTTCCGCACCTGGCCGGAGCAGGTCATACGCGATTATATCACCGGCGGCACGCGCGGACGCGACGATGGCCAGGTGGAACTGGCCTGCGCACCGGCGTGGGAGGCGCATGTGTTCCGTTCCAGCGGCACCTATATATGGGACCGGCTGGCGCGCATCAAACCGCCCATTACCATCATTCATGGCAATGTTTTTTCGACCTGCTCGCAGCCCGTAACCCAGCGCCTGGCGCGGTTGCACCCGTCGGCGAAGATCACACTGGTGGACGGCGCCAGCCATTTCCTGCCAATGGAATTTCCCGATATTGTGCGCGAAAATATTCTGCGCATGTGCGGTTTAGTCTAACCCCTCATACGCCTATTCTTCCTGGGCGGGAAGGACACTGCCTTTCCGCGGGCCGTGAATCCGATCCCAAATCGCGTTACATCCCCAATGCAATGTCAAATAAAATCTTGACAAAAACTTGCCGCGCGTTGTCTTATTAAAGTCAGTTAACATAAAGTAATTTTTTAAATAAGTTATTTTATTTTGACCGGAATTGGTGAACGGGACCGTGCAGAGACAAGAATCTGGCGTCATGAAAGGCGTGCGGCGAATCAACTATAAGGGGAGGGAAAATCGACATGATTATGAAAAAGATGTTTTTCGCGGCGTCGCTGGTGGCATTACTGTCGTCAACGGCGTTTGCGGGCGTGCCGGCAGAGGTCGCAGACCGTCTTGGCAAAGACCTGACCCCGATGGGGTCGCAAAAATCGGGTAACAAAGATGGCACGATCCCGGAATGGACCGGTGGTCTGCAAACACCGCCCGCCAATGTGACTTATAAGATTGGCGACCGGCATCCTGATCCGTATGCGGACGACAAGATACTGTTCACCATTACCGCAGCGAACATGGGCCAATATGAAAAGAACCTGGGCGTACTGTCAAAGGGAATGCTCAAGGCCTATCCTGAAACTTACAAAATGAACGTCTATCCGCCGCATCGTTCCTGTGCGCAGCCGCCGGCGGTGTATGAGGTGCTGAAGAGCAATGCTCTGAACAGCGTAGGATCGCCGGACGGCTCTGGCTTTTCCGGGGCGATCCGTTCGACTGCGTTCCCTATCCCGAGCACGCCCCAGGAAATGATGTGGAACCACACGCTGAAATTCCGCAATTTCAAGTTTACCCGCCAGCTGGTGTTCGCGGCGCCCACCCGCAGCGGCGACTTCACCACCTATGTCGATCAGAACGAAGGGTATGTGCGTTATAGCGATCCGTCCAGAAAAGACGTGTCGGAGCTCGAGAATATCTCCTTCTACTATATTTCCAACACTGTCGCTCCGGCGCGCAGTGCGGGCAACGTGATCCTGGTGCACGATACGATCAACATTTCACAGGGAGCGCGCAAGGCCTGGGTTTACAGCCCCGGCACCCGCCGTGTGCGCCGCGCGCCGAACATCGCCTATGACAATCCGCTGAGCAACTCGGACGGCCTGGACACTACGGACAATTTCGGCGGGTTCAATGGCGCCACCGACCGGTATGATTGGACCTATCTCGGACGTCAGGAAACGTATATGCCCGCAAACAATTACCGTTTGGCGCAGCGCGATCTGCAGTACAAGGATATCCTGATCCCCGGCGGACACATGAAGCAGGACTATACACGTTATGAATTGCAGCGCGCGCATGTGTTTGAGGCCAATGTGCGCCCCGAGACCCGGCATATCTATCCAAGGCGCCAGTTCTGGATGGAAGAGGATAGCTGGTTCATCTTGCAAAACACCGCCTATGACGCGCGCGGCAATCTGTGGCGTCTGCACGAACAGTTTGCGATGACCTATTACGAAACACCGGTATGCGACCGGGTCGGCGCGACTACCAATGATCTTAACGCAGGCCGCTATCTGGCGGGATCTCTGGTCAACCAGGAGCCCCAGATCAGCTGGAACGCCGATGAACTTCAGGAAGACCGTTATACCCCGGACGCTATCCGCCGGCTCGGGGTGCGTTAAACCGCACCCCCCCGCGCCTTACGAATGCAAATGGGCCGCCCATGAGGCGGCCCATTTTTTTGCCTGATCATTTAATAGGCATATTCTTCATAGGCCGGGAGGACGCTGCCTTTCCACGGGCCATAATAGCGGTCCAGCATGATCTCGGCCGGGCTGCGGCCAGCTGCTGCGGTTTCAAGCAGCACATCCAGATAATTCTGCTCATCCAGACCAGTGCTGCCAATCCGGGCGCGGGCTTTCAGGCCGGCGGAAGAAATCTTCAGCACTTCCTGTGCGACGTCCTGCAACGTGCCGCCACGAAACGGCGTATGCAGCGCCTGCTTTGGTACGCCATCGCGCAGGGCCTGGCGTTCCTGTGTGGTCCAGTCTTTCACCAGATCCCAGGCCGCATCCAGCGCGCCCTGATCATAAAGAAGCCCGACCCACAATGCTGGCAGCGCGCAAAGCGAACGCCACGGGCCACCATCGGCGCCACGCATTTCCAGAAATTTTTTCATGCGCACTTCCGGGAATAAAGTCGTCAGATGATCTGCCCAGTCGCCCATGGTTGGTTTTTCACCAGGCAGGGCGGGTAAACGCCCCGCCAGAAAATCCCGGAAAGACTGCCCCGACGCATCTATATATTTGCCGTTGCGATAAACAAAATACATCGGCACATCCAGCGCATACTGGACATAACGCTCAAATCCGAAACCTTCATCAAACACAAAGGGAACCATACCCGCACGATCGGGATCGGTGTCGGTCCATACATGGCTGCGGAAACTGAGATAGCCGTTTGGCTTTCCCTCGGTAAACGGCGAATTGGCGAACAGCGCGGTAGCGAGGGGCTGCAACGCCAGCGAGACGCGGAATTTGCGTATCATGTCCGCTTCGGATGAATAATCCAGATTCACTTGCACCGTACACGAACGATACATCATATCGATCCCGTGATCGCCGCGCTTGGGCATGTAATTGGTCATGATGCCATAGCGCCCCTTGGGCATCACCGGAATGTCAGTGCGTTTCCAGTCCGGCGTAAAGCCCAGGCCCAGAAATCCGATGCCAAGTCCGGTCGCCACTTCGCGGACCTGTTTCAGATGGGTGTTCACCTCGCCACAGGTCTGATGCAGATTTTCCAGCGGCGCGCCGGAAAGCTCAAACTGTCCGCCCGGCTCCAGGCTGATGGCGCCGCCATCCATGCTCAGCGCAATGACATTGCCGCCTTCCAGAACCGGCTGCCAGCCAAAGCGCTGCATGCCTTCCAAAAGGGCGCGCACCCCCGCCGGACCTTCATAAGGCAGGGTGCTGCGATCCGACAGGCGGAAGCCGAATTTTTCATGCTCCGTGCCAATGCGCCACTGATCTTTCGGTTTGCAGCCGGAAGCCAGGTAATCGGCAAGGTCTGCTTCGCGCTCGATTTGCCCGCTGGCTGATTGTGGTCCCGACATGATACTTCCTCCGCAGCGGTATATTTTATTGGATATAGTCTACACTGGCTGATGCGCGAGTGCTACCGGGCCGTGATCCCAGTCGCCGCACACGGATTGCCACAGGGTAAGGGCCGCAATCGCCGCCGTATCGGCGCGCAGGATACGCGGCCCCAGGGAAACCGCAAGGCTTTGCGGCATGGCGTGCAGCCGTTCGCGTTCCGCAGGGCTGAAGCCGCCTTCCGGGCCGGTCAGCACCGCCCAGGGTGTGCCGAGTGTGGCGGCCTGTAAACGGGACAGCGCACTGCTTCCCGCCCCGGATTCATCGCAAAATAAAATTTGCCGGCCGGCTGGCCAATTGTCCAGCACAGCATGCAGTTTTTCCGGCGCCTGCATTTTCGGGATGCTGACCAGCCCGCACTGTTCCGCCGCCTCGATGGTGATCGCTGCAAGGCGATCTACATTCACGCGCGGCGCATGGGTATAGTCGGTGATCACCGGGTGAATTTCACGCACCCCAAGCTCGGCTGCTTTTTCGGCGATGATTTCCAGCCGTGTGCGTTTGATGGGGGCGCATAGCAGCCACACATCCGGCACGCTGCTTTGCGGTTGAAGCTGTTCGCGCAGTTCGACCAGGCCCGCCTGTTTGCCCAGATCAATAATGCGGCCACGCCATTCCCCGCTGCGGCCATTGAACAGGCCAAGCATATCACCCGCAGACCGGCGCATGACATTGCGCAGATAATGCGCCTGTTCGCGGGTCAGCGCGACCTCGGCCCCGTGGGCAAGGTCCGTGTCGATATACAGACGGATATGTTCGCGCGCGTTGGCCATAGGAACGGTCTTCATACTTATGCTAATTCTGTTACATGACAGAGCTTATGGGCAAAGATCAAGCAGGCGCAATTCTGGATGCGCCGGGCAATTGGGTGGACCGGCATGCGCCGGCTTGGGCGCGCCCCTATTTGCGGCTGGGGGGGCGGGGCGCGCCGCTCGGGGCAAGGCTGGCGGTGGCG
>OBEQ011696886.1_pt1 | contig 15003 bp, 11 predicted proteins | sample 1670901 | NCBI WGS metagenome assembly OBEQ01 (sample SAMEA104232315, study PRJEB22302) | groundwater metagenome | biome: forest; feature: aquifer; material: groundwater | place: USA | collected 2011-08-07 | depth 5.4 m | reverse complement strand
CTCATTCCGCAGGTACTCAATGTACCGGCGTTCGTCGCTTGTTATCTTTTTTGCTTTTTTCATGCCCTCAAGTATATGAGGGTTCGGATTTAGTTTTTAATTTGCCCTCCAACAACTACGCCATCTCGTGAGAGAGTACACTTGTACGCAACCAACCCATCTATGTTCTTGAATGATTCCATCGTCTCAGTGTCCTTCTCAAATGTCGCTACCAGTTGATAGAGTGAAGCGAGCTTTTCTGCCCCTGCCTTGCCGAGCGATTTACGACCTTTGATAATGAAGTAATCCTTGCCTGCTATCAGAGCCGGAAGAATCTTTTCTCTAAAGCACCGCCTTTTCTCAAGCAAGGCATCAACGCCTAGCTTGAACTCCTCTATGCCGCCTGTGGCGACTGTTACTGCTGTTGTCATAAGATTTAATAATTAATGTTAATACCGCACGTATCGGACTTGATATCGGTGAAAATATCGCACTGGTTTCGGGATTCGTTTGATTACTTCGCCCTCTTTATTCCTTACATTCTCAAGCCGAACTCCGCGTAGGCTCTCGGCCCCAGGTTTAATCCTGTAGCCGTCAAAATGCCATCGGGAAAAAGTTTTTAGATCCTCCTCCAGATTCGTCTCATCTGCGATTTTCTTGCCGAACTTCTCTCGGATCTGCATGCGAAGGAACTCTCTACCCACTTTTGAAAGGCAGGTCTCTATCGGTGAACCGCACAGCAAGTCTATGAGGGCTTTTTTCATACGGGTACGACCTTACGAATAACAATAGTGTTCTCGGAATAATGAACCTCCACAGCATCGCCGATATTCATTTTCGCGATGTCTCTCAGATATCGATTCCCGATGCGGAGGAACGGGACCGCAAAAGCGAAAGACCTCTCTGCCTTGTAACTTATCTTCATTTTTCGCGTAATCATTTTATCGGGCTTACTTGCTTGTAATGGAAAAGCCAGATTTTCTTCGGAAACTTCTTAATGACTTTTCCGCTTTTGTCTTTCTTTTCCAGTATGACCCACGACCTTAAACCACGTTCACCTTTGTTGACTGCCATGGACCGTGACAGCCATCCCCGAAAAGTTCTAGCGTCAAACTCTGGACGGAACTCGTCTGCTGTTTTTTTGCCAAACCTTTTCTCCACCTCGGACTTTACGGCCATATAGGTAGCTTTACTGCCGCTCCAAGGTGTCCGATCATCTTCGGATAAGACTTCTCGTATACTTTTCATAACGTATAGGCATGTTAAATAAACCGCGCCCCGACAAGGTGCGGAAGAAGTTTGTCTCTATTAAATTACCTCTTCAAAAATATAGTGTTAAAGATTGAAAGACAGAGAATGGAGGGTATGGGGACTTGTCTTTCAATAAGTACTGGCTCGGGGTTGGGTGGTAGGTATACGTGGGGATTCTGGTTTTTCTTCCTTTTCAAAACGAAAAGCCCACAAAAAAATTCTAAAAAATCTATAACTTTTCACGCACTTCCCGAAAACAGAGGTAAGGTATAGAATGAGGAAACAAAACTGAATATCGCCCGAAAGGGAATGACCTAAACCAAGCGGATTCGCTCGGCATGGTCAAAGAGACAGGTAGTGCATAGAGAACCCTCACGGGGTTGCATTACCTGCCACGCTGGGAAACTGGCGCGTCCGCTTCGGCGGAGACCCGTGGGGGCTTTTTGTATGTCAGAAGATTCACTCACAAAAGAAATACAGGATAAAGGATTGGTCTCTGCTTCACAGGAATTCTTTACGGATGAAGCCAAATATTCTTTAAAAGCAAATCTGCTTGATCTTTGCGGCAGGCATGGTGTGACCCCCCAGAGCCTATGTGATTTTATTGAAGAGACCAGCATAGAACATGAACAAACAGGTGCAACCGAATCAGATAGTTACCCTGCAGACTACCTAGATCTCGGAGAATCTCTGGGTGAGACAGGAGAGACGAATATGACCCTCCACGATGTGAAGAGTGACGACATACTGCCAAATTCAATGTCACCCTCCATATCGCCGTATCCTGAAGAAGATTCATTGGAGCATGAAGAAGATCCAGGGGACATGCTTGAGCGCCATCAGGAAAAAGAACAACAGCGGCAAGAAAGGGAGGAGGCCGTAGAAGAAGAACAAAAACGCGCGGAGGGAGAAGTTGGCTACGAAGAATATCTTGAACGTCTTACAAAGGATCAGACTGAGATTGATGCTGAAGTAGAGAAACATTTCCGTAAAATCTATGACAACATAATATATTCGACCAACAGAGGAGGAGATAAAGGGGGGAATGCGCGAGCTATACGAGAGATCAACGATCCAATATGGGCAACAAGGACTAGGGAGAGCATAAGAAGAATAGTTGAAGAAGAAAAGCTCCAAATTGAAGAAGAGAAGCGACATCCACCAGGATGGGAGAAACCGCCTTCCATCATTCGTGAAAACATGGCCGATCTTTTTGGACCAGATAAGTCAGTTTCGCAGCAAGAGCAACTGGAGACAAATCAAGAGTTCTTAAAGGCGACAAATAAAGCCCTAGCTAAACTTCCGAGAACAGCTTCAACGAAAGAAAAACTAAGGGCGACTGGTATTCCCGTCACCAATGAGACAACGAAGGACTTCGAACTACTGGTTAGTCTCGGTGTATTCAATAGTGGCCTTATGAACGATGCAGTCCCTGTTGAGAAGGTTTTAGGAAAGGAACATAGTAATGCAGAGTCCGCAGGTGAGTATTTCAAAGCCATTAAGAATAAACTTCTTTCTGATAAAGGGAGAACTCCTACAGATTTGAATAAATCTCAAGGAATAAAAGATTTTCCTTTAACAGTAGGGTTGTCTAGTGTACTGAAGTCGAAAGGATTCTGGATTACTATTGTGGTACTTTACTTAATTTGGCTCGGGTATCATCTCGGTACTATCGATAATAGAGAATTAACCCCACAGGAAGTACAAGACAGTGTTAGTATCTGCAAGAAATGGGGAGGTGAAGTACTCTACGATGCTAACGGTCAGTATTATAATTGTGCAATCAATGGTCGTGTAGAATAAGCTAAGAGTAGAGAACTTACCTTTATGGAACCTAATATCACAACGACAAAAAAGAACAAGGACCTCATGTACGCCTTCACTCTGGTCTTGCTTGCGTGGATACTGGAGCGATACGGAGCTGACCTCTCCTCTGTCTTTGACCCTTTCCTCGCCCTCCCGTTCATGGCCAGGCCCTATACAGCCCTGCTCTACTTCTTCTCTTGGCTCGGCCTCCAGATTGACCCCGTACTCTCTCTATTCGCTCTTGGACTGCCGCTTTTCTGTGCCGTTTCCGCCATTTATTTATCTGTGCGTTGGGGGAGAAGAGTAACGGCGGAAGAGGGCAAGAGAGGATTCCTTGGCTTTATCCCCTCTGGTAGACGGGGGATAGCTCAACGGCTTATCATCGTCGCTGCTATACTTCTCATCTTATTGCTCCTGCATGTCTTTTGGGTGCTCAACCTCTTTGAGCCGAGCATCTTCCCTGAATTGAATTATTAAACCCAATATAACGAATCAAAAAAGGTACTTTAGTATACTTGGTCGTATGGCCAGAGAACTTATAGAGAATTGTTTTGAATTATCGCCGACTATCGTCAATCGCAATTACAAGCGTTTCCGAAAGATCGATGCCCCTATCGATGAACGGAGGCCAGATATTAATTACTACTGGAACGAAGAAGATGGGGATGGGACCAGCCTTTTTGTGACCGTGGGAACGAGTGACGAGCAGAAGATTTCGCTTGAAGAGGTAGAGCTACCCTTTACCCGCCGAGAGTACTTTCTGTGCCCTAAATGTCAGAAGCGAGTGTATAAGATATTTCTTTTGCCAAATGGTCACGAGTTCAGTTGTCGGAGATGTCATTCTTTACGATACACCCTTACGACGATAAACAGGAAGACTCCGCATGGGAAAGTCCTGTACCAACTGAACAGGTTGGATAAACTATCGCGACAAAGAATGAACATCCGCACGCCAATTTACCGAGGGCAATATACACAAAAATTCCAGCGCTTTCTGCGTATGTGTGATCGGGCGGGGTTGCACAGCGTAGTGGAGGACGCGCGTGGACTGATGGAAGCGTTAAAAAACACTGAGACATCCCCGACTATTTCATAGAAAGCCCGAAGATTCTTGCACTAAAACTACCTCTGTACTGGCCGCCTTCTCCCGATTTATCGGGAGAGGGGCCTGTCCCTATGCCCGGGCTGACACATTTCTACAGATTCCACGCATCTTTCGGGTATGTAAGGTAATCGAGGAATTGTGATTTGGATACCAACATACGCATTAGTTATTATCGAACCCCATTGTGTCCTTTCGCGCACCAAGTGTGTTGGAATTTTCTTTTACGATACGCTGTATCTCGGGAGAATATCCCCCCGGCATTGTCCCCGATGCACTCAGTTCAATGTCCACACTTCCTCCATTTTTCAGTAGGTGGTCTATGACTTCGTTGTAGATCTTCGTGTAGTCCGTCTTCGATGACTGCTCTGAGCTTAGCTTAAACGTGGCAAAGAACTTTTTAGGGTTCTTATGCCCGACCGAAGGAACAGGGGTAGAGCCCATTGACCCCGATGCGGGGAAGATAGTGGGTGTTGCCTCCGATCCATGTGGTGGTAACGCGACTGGCGCACCCTGCTCCGCCTGTGGAATGAGGACTCTGTTTTCGGTACCTTTTACGAAAATCAGGCCGTCTGGAACTCCTTTCGCCGAAGCCGATTCAAGCACTGCTTTTTCGCTGAGCCGAGGCATGTAGCAGTAGTGACACATCTTCTCCCAGAGCTGATCTATCGAGATCTCGCTAACGCTCTTTGAAAAGAACCAGCGTGTCGCGAGGTCCTTCAAAAATTGAGGTGCCCAGCGCTCAATTACGTACTCGGAGGAGACGAGCGTACGCCAAATAGCGTTGAGCTGGACTCTATCAACGCGAAAATCAATCTCTCCAACACTGTCTGCCGTCGTACTGCTTTGCGTTGGCACCATCATCCACACACAAGCATTTGCAACGACGTTCTCATATACGCGACGCGTGCCTTCAACCTGTGTACGGGCCATCCCCACATCAGACACCATAAGCTCAATACGGTTCTGGTCCGCGTCCTCAAGGATGCTTTTCCAGGCAAGATGCAATTGAACTGCCCGCGCAACCTGATCAATTCCACCTTCGTCGAAGGCAAGGAAAAGGAGTCTGTTCTGATTCAGTCGTGGTGTTGTCCCTCGATACTTCAAAATATCATTCGCATAAATCCGGGCACCGCCCTCGCCATCACCCCCCGTTTTTCGAGTTGCATCATGGCTCATTGGAAGCACCGCAAGCCGCAATTCATCGTCATCAGGAATATCTTCAGATTCGACAAACACGTGGGTTCGAAAGTGCGAATCGTGTATTGCTCTGCGCAAATATTCTTTTACACATTCGGAAATTTGATCAGCCGAAATCTGTTGTGACCTGCCCCGCGCCTCTTGGTTCAAGTTTGGCCTTACGCCAAACCACAAACGGTCAGTGCTCGATGAGAAATATCGAAGCTCAGCAAGTTTATCCACGGCATCGCGGTATGGACCTGGAGTATCGCCAACACGTAATGTCCCGAGCAAAACATGGGATCGCAGCAAACCGTGGTTGCCAGTATCTTGCGAACGCCCCATTGGCGCACTCCCGAGAAACACCGTTCGGGAAACACGCCGACAAGCACGGACCTGTCCAAAGCGTGCGGGTTCAGAATTATCAATTCGAACTGATGCTGCCCCGTCTCCGTCCACCTCACTGTCAATCACTGCATCCCACCCTGGCGGCAGGTATGCGGTCATAATGTCTTTTACCTCTGTTGTATCAAGCGGAATATCCGCCGGCATGATGAAGGCATCCTGATGATCGCTTTCCCACAACTTTTGCACTACTTCAGAAAGCAGCTGCAGCACTCCGCGTGTACGCTGAAAACCTTCGAGAGTTGTCCAGTCCTCATAAAGTCGGTCAAATAATTCAGGATGGAAAGGGTACGTCGCCTCCATCTTCTCGAGGTACGATTGTTCACGCACTTCTTTTGGAACATCATCCGCGATTCCCGCCTCTGCATACCGCGTAAAGAGAACTTTGCATGCGGCATCGCGTGCTACGGTATCGGTAATTGGATCAAAGAGACGACGACGCACTATGGCATACCCCTCTTCAGGAGTGACTGGCTTCCATAGGGCCTGTACTCGTCCGAATATAGCCTCAACACTGCGCAATACTCGCGCACCAACATCACCCCCTGCCTGTACGCCACCATCGGAGGCCGGGAGCGAAGCAAGGATGACGCAATTCGAAACACCCTGAACTGCTACGGTGAGGTTTTGAATGAAGCTCAGGTTCTGATCAATGGTACCGCCGGTCATTTGCCCCTGCATATCTCCTAACTGTCGTAAGTAAACAACTATCTCATCAAGTAAAATAACGCAAGGACCATAATCCGAAAGCATTTTAGCGATTTCGCTTTGACTTACTGCGGTGCCAGTTTCATCGGCTGCCTTGACACGGGTATATCCTTCTTCGCCACCGAGTTGCCATGCGAGCTCTCCCAATAATGTTCTCGCCTTGATAGCTCCGTGCTCACGTGGCTGATTTGGAGAAAAATCTGTTCCATCCAACACCACGACCTTCCCCTCTGGGATATCTTTCATGTCGAGCTCTTTCAAGATCTTCTTGAGGTCTTGGTTCACCGCAAGTTTCGTGCCTGAACGCACAAGGTGGTATACGCACAAAAGCGAGTGGGTCTTGCCTCCACCGAATGCCGTCTGAAGCTGAATCACTGGTTCGCCACCCTTTCCCGTCAGTCGCTTCAATACAGCCCTTAGCAGCCCCTGAATACCCTCAGTGATATATGTTTGCGCATAGAACGACTCGGGGTCCTGGTATTCCTTCGGAGCCCTACCAGCGACCACGAGTGGAAGATTTGCGGCAAACTCGTCTCGACGGATGCGACCCGAACGTACGTCTTCTCGAGGAACTGCAACTGATCGCCATGGTTTTACTTCTGAGGGCATAGTTTCGATGTTATGAAATAAATAAATCTTTCTGGGTTAATGTCGGAATGGCTGCGTCCACGGCATGAGTGCTGATATCTCCCCACGCTTCCATGAGCGTATTGTACACCCCCGCATCGCTCGCCCATCCCTTGCGCTCGCAAAAAACATACAGGCGATAAGCGAGCTGTCTTAAATCTTCCGTATTGAGTCCGCGAGTATTCATCTTGGCTAATAGCGCACCGGCAGTACGCGCATCATTCGAATACGCGAGCGCGAGTCGGTGCAAGGCTTCCCACTGCGGTAAGTTTTTATCTTTCTCCACATCCCAATCTTTTTCATATTCATTCTGTCGTAAAAGACGCACTTGGCCACCGCGAGAGATAAGAATGCCAGAATTCGCTGCATCTTGGATAGTAATTCCCTTTGCTCTTGCCAGAGTATCCGCATCTCCATAGGGACCATCGAGCCATCCATGTTGTTCAAACCATACAAGCGCAAAATTTGTTTGTGGATCACCGAATGAATTGAGGTATGCGTCGAGCTCCTTGTTAATCATCGATAATGCATCTCTCACACTCATCGGACTACCGTCTGCCTTGAGTACCGCACTATATGACGAGAAAATACCCATGCCAGGACCAATTGCTGCCTGTTGGAGGTCAACGGGACCTACGGGAGAACGCCCGTCTCCACCAGAGATCATGGTGTCAAAGTGCTCCGGCATCTCTTTCTTGAGGCGCTCTTCAAAGTCGCGACGCGTTACCGAGAGCGCATCTGCGGCGCGTTTCCGACAGACGAGAACGATGCTGGAGGCGAGTGCGTTGGTGCCTGATCCAATCATGCGATTGCCCATTTCTGTCCGCATGGGCCAAGTGCCCACTACAGAAAAGTCGGCTCGGATTACAGCGTCAAGAAAAGTCTCCCAGCCGGTATTTGTTGTACCATCATCACCGTCGCTCTCAGCTTGCTTGAAGGCGTAGTAGATAGTGACTGGAAACGCTGGGTGCGCCTGCATAGCGAGCCGATGCATCGCCTGCGTCATACCATTGAGGAAAAAGGTCTCGGCCTTCTCTTTACTGCCGTGACGGTAGGGTGTTGCCACCAACTCTTCGGATTTGGGCACGGTGAGAGTAGCAAAAAGATCTGGGAAAACTGACTTTAGCGATCGACGCATCCATACGTAGAAGAAATCCGACAGGTCAGCGTAACCGATGTTGTCGTAGTAGGGAGGGTCCGTTGATACGACTTTTTGATTAGAGGTAACTTGAGTTTGTGCATCAGCCTGAACCGCCGCCCCGAGCGCATTGCCGGGGAGTTCCGTCACCACCCTTCGCACCTGATCTACGCAGCTCAAGAACCCCCCAGTCGAGTCAGAAAGCACGTTTGCTTCGGCGTAGTCCCACACCATCGGGATTGCTTGCCTACCGAAGGTGTTTCGCATTGTTTGTCCACCAGAAATCCAAGAGCAGATTGTTGAGTTGTAATCGGATAGTTTGCCCGTAGCGCACCCCAAATAGACTCCTACCGCGTCGGCATATGCTGTCGCGCCAGCACCGGCTTGATCCAAGACTATGTGATCGTCTTTCAGGCCGGATTTGATGGTATCGCGCTTTACCCGCTCGCGAGCTTCCTGCGCCAAATCAGAGAAAGTTGTTAACGCAACGAGTTGGCGGGAAGTGAAGATGTCAGCAAAAGTGGTTAGTCCATAGTTCGGCGTCTTGAAATCGCGAGTATTCGCGGGCAACGAGGCGTCCGGTTTCCATTTAGGTTCTGCGGTCAGTGCTATCTCCTCCATCTCTTGTGTTGGTGTGAGGTAGACACGCCCACGGTCGCCCTCAGCGACGATTGCCATCAGCCGTGTCCCCATGCGCCCTGCCTTTCCTTCGGACCTGATGTAGTCATAAGAAAGTGGCGTGCCGGACATGATGCACTTAAAGGCTGCTCGCTTGCCCGCTGATGTCCCGCTGTTAGCCGCCTCCTCATTCTTGGGCTTGCCCATCTTTACCATAAAGCGATAACTGCCCACTTCGATAACTGGCTCGACATACGCCTCCTTGTCCGCTTTGGTTGAGAGCATGAAGGTTGAAGCGAGAGGAACGTCGATGTTGGCAAAAGCAGGGTTTGGACTCTTCACTGTCCGTGCCCAAAGCCAGGCGATTACCGTGAGTTCCTTGCCCACATATTTCTTCAAATCAGTACGCTCCTTTGCCATCGTAGCCGTAATCTCGACTTTCGGATAAAGGTGTCCGATCCGCCTCTCTGCTTCGTCACGCATCCATTTTCCGTAGTAGCGCACATCTTCAGCAAGTCCTTGCGCACCATACCAGCTCGAAAGCTTTTTTTGTTCTGGACTGAGTCCCTGATAATCCGGATTTATTGGGGTCTTGTTTGCAAACTTCGGTGGTATCTCGATCATTGCCTTATTAATAAGCACCGCAACGGGGTTCAAGTCGGAAGCATAACTCTCAAGTCCAAGACGCTGCGCCTCAAGCGGCAGTGCTCCACCTCCAGCAAAGGGGTCGTGAAATGCAGGCAGCTGCTTGGGATTAAATAATTCTTTTGCTCGGGGGTGGTTTTTATTGATCTCGCATACTTCCTCCCAACTTTTCTGTATTTCCTTGTGTGCACGCTCAAACAATTCTTTGTTCGTCGTGTTTTCCCACCGCACCATATCCTCGATAAGGCGAAAAAGTTCATTGCGCTTTTTGGTGACTGCGCCCTTTTCGGCAGGAGTCGGGGCTTTACCTTCCATGGCAAACTTCCATCCTGGATCATTAACCATTTGTGCAAAGATGACAGCTCGTGCCGCAGCGAGCGGACGACGCGCCCACCATAGATGGAGTGTTGATGGGTGTCCGTGTCGTATCGACTTCTCTCGGGAACACGCGACATTGATCGCATCGAGCGGAAGTGAGGTTTCGATTAGTTTACGGGGAAGTTTTATTGTCTCGCTGTCGTTCATACTGTTTGGCTTGCTTGCACAGCTCGTTCTAATAGCTTCGGCACGTCCCAATTCACACTGGTTTCAGCCCAATCAGGCTCCTTAGTAAAAGGATTCCTAACATAGTGCGGACCATCAACGATATCACCGTCGACAAATACTATCGCGAGAAGATACTGGTCTCCCTGATTCAGCGCCGAAATAATTTCATTGCGAGTGACAGTAATCGTGGTCTGTCCCTTGGCGCGACCTTTTACTTCAATATGACGCGATGGAAGGAGTGAACCATCTTTGGCGTGTCGATTGGCAGTAATGTCCCAACCACAGTTTTCCTTAGATACATCCTTTACAGCATGGCCAAGGCCTTGCTCGGCATCGACAACTGCCTTCATCGCGAGTGACTCAACGCGCGCACGAGATGCGGCATCGGGAGAATTAGGTGCCGTAGATTCGCTCTGTATTCCTGGGTACACAATGCATGTGCCAATTACACGTGGAGGAGCGGATTCAGCAATGCGCATATCCTTCAGCTCTTGAAGTCGCTTCGCCTTCCTGGCCTCAAGATCATCAATGCGATTCTGGAAATTTGTAATGTGTTTTGCGGCATTCGCTTTATCCTGCCTCGCATCCCACTTTACGCGCTCATCATAGAGATATTTCAGCTCATGTTCGGTCCTCTCTTTTACTGCCGCAGTCACCTTGTCTACCTCGCGCTCACGGCGAGAACGAACTTCTTCTGTATGTCGTCGCGCAATATCACTTAGTGCGTGCTGTCGCGCCTGCTCTTCTGCATTCGACCATAGGGATTTTTCTTCGTTGGTGACTGCTCGAGTATCAGAAACAGTGCGAAGGTCAAGGTGCGGAGCATATCCGGCATCGCTTACGAAGCCGTTCTTGTCTACCCAGACAAACTGCAATCTTCGAGAAATCGCGGAGCCATCGCGCCCACGGACATCATGTTCAAAGAAAACTAATGCTCGTGTCTCTGTAATAGTTGGGTCTGTACTTTCAAACACAGTACCATTAGCAAGTTTTGCGAGGGCCTCATCGGTTTTTATCGCTCGAATGAGTGCCTGCATTAGTGGGTGGCCAGGGTGAAGCAGGTCGGCATCATTTACATTTTGCACGTGAATATCTTTCTTTTCAAAACAGACACGTTCGTATCTTCGCAGAACCGTATTCCTTCCTCCGCCTTGAGCACGATGAACAACCGCTGGGGGAACATGCCTGATCTCGTATCTTCCACTCTCCTTGTCGACGACAGTCCCACTGAGGCCGCGGAATGCTTCCAGGAAAAAAGAGCGCACAAAATGCGGCTGAAGACGCCGTGCATTAGCCTTATCCATGTCCTCCCGTACCGCCATGAGGCGCTCCTCGGTAAAAATCTTCTCACACAAGGCATTGTCTTTAATGATTTTCTCTATGCGCGCGCGATCAAACGCAGCATCAACCTGGGAAAGTGGCGATGTCGCCTGAAGATCTGTCTGTTCATTCCCATAACGAATTGCTTCCATCAACAGGTCACGCAGAGGCTTTTCTTCAAATACTTCGCCGAGAACATCGAACACCTTGCCACCGAGCGCAGCACGCATGATCTCCAGTTTTTCAAATAGTCGTTCAAACACTGCACCTTCACGAGTTCCGGAAGCAACCATGTTCCACATATGACAAATCTCTTTCTGTCCGATACGGTGAATGCGGCCGAATCGCTGTTCAATACGGTTTGGGTTCCACGGAAGATCGTAATTAACGAGAAGGTTTGCGACCTGGAGGTTCACACCTTCACCCGCTGCATCTGTCGCCACTAATATCGCTACATCGGGGTCATTTTTGAATGCCATTTGCCGAGCTCGACGTTCTTGACGATCAACTCCACCGTGAATAACAACCAATCGATCACTTCCACCCATAAGGTCGCCGAGCCTCTTTGCAAGGTAGTTGAGCGTATCTTTGTGCTCGGTGAATATAATGAATTTTCGCTGTCGACCCTGAGTATCTCGCATTTCCCGCGCTTCCTGAATGACCTTTGATAGTTGATCCCACTTCACATCATTCCCTATGCGTATTATTTCACGAGCCTTTGCCTCGAGGACCTTGAGCGCTTCGATCTCAAGCCCAAGCTGATGTTTTGTTTGTGCAGCCGTGGCCTCATCGAGTACCTCTTCCTCCATCTTAAGGCGCTCCTCATCCGGAAGCTCGTCGTCATCGTCGTCATCGTCAAGAATGTCCTCGTACGTACTATTTTCCAAAGATTCAACATGGAAATCTCGCAATTTCTCCTCGAGTTTTTCTTTGCGGCGACGTAAGGATTCGGCGATGGCAACGGGACTCGAGGCGAGTCGTCGCTGGAGGACTGTCACGGCGAAGCCGACTACATTCTTGCGCCTATTGCTCAAACGCTCCGCGCGATTCATCTGATCGCGGACATAGTCAGTGACTGCGATATAGAGGTCCATCTCAAGATCTGAAAGGCGGTACTTGACTGTATATGCCTTCCGCTCCGGGAATAGTGGTTTACCATCAAATGTAACAAGTTGCTCCTTTGTCATGCGCCGCATTATGTCGGACACATCAACCTTCGGCGCTCCTTCACGGTACCTTCCTGCAAATCGCTCTTCATCAAGTAGGGAAAGGAATAACTGAAAGTCCTCTTCCTTTCCTGAGTGCGGCGTTGCGGTCATGAGCAGGAAGTGCTTTGTGCTCTCACCCAGCACCTTCGCCATTTTAAAACCCCTTGTTTCTTTTATTTCATTTCCATACCAATGCGCTGAGTATTTGTGCGCTTCATCGATAATAATGAGATCCCAGCCCACATGAGCACATTGCTCAATGAGCGCTTCGTCCCGCTTGAGCTGATCTTTGCGAATGATGAGTTGCGTGTAGCGTTCAAAGGCATTTCCTTCGCGCGTGTCGCTTTGTAGTGCTCGAGAAAAAATCGTAAAATCGAGACCGAATTTCTCACTTAGTTCATCCTGCCACTGATCCACGAGACTTCCGGGTGCGATAACCAATATGCGCTGAGAGTCTGCCCGCATGAGAAGTTCTCGGATAAGCAGTCCCGCCATGATTGTCTTTCCCGCGCCAGGGTCGTCGGCCAAGAGAAAGCGGAGCGGTTGGCGTGGGAGCATCTCTTCATAGACGGCCGTAATCTGGTGAGGAAGTGGCTCGACATCGGCGGAGTGTATGGCCATCATCGGGTCAAACAAATGCGCGAGCTGAATGCGATGTGCTTCAATAACGAGTTTGAACTTATTGGGGTCCTCGGAAAAAGTCTTCTGTGCGTTTTTGTCTAATTGGAGGCGCGGGATGTCTTCTTTTGTGAGGACGCACTCACCGAGAGACCCATTGCTTTTTCTATAAACGAGCGTCGCTGAGCCATCGGCGTGATGGACAACAGAAACAACCTCAACAGGAAGACTACCGTCGATGCCCACAACCCTGCTACCCCTGTTTAGTTCAGCGAGTGATTCCATAGAATATAGTACCTAAAAATCTACCATATTTACGGCCGTGTGCCCATTACTGAAATAGCGAATATCATTCTGCGAAAAGGTTATCCACACCTCTACCAAAATTTATTGCGTTGTCCCTCTAGTGTTTGATATACTTAAAGAAACCGAAGCAGTAATTTGCTAATTTCATATCGTCTCTACTGGCAAGCAGAGACGGCAGGACGACAAGAAACTGTATACCAAACCACTAAAGAGGTGGGTAACCTTGTAGGGATGGATTCCAGCCCTACAGCTTGCCAAGACTTGTGGGGTTTTTCAAAAAAGAAGCAATTCTTTATGGAGGACCTGCAAGGTGCCCTGCCTTTTGAGTGGTTTTGTTTGTCCCTCTTGATTTGCACATCACTTCTACAGTCGTAGTGATTGGTGTGCGCACAGGCGGGATTAACAACGCAGTCTTGCGTACGAAAGATTGGTCAGAAACAACCTGTGGTCATATAACGCTACCAATATTAGAAAGCTCCCAAAGCGAGCCGACAATGGACGGATAGTCACCAAGCAATTTGCTAAGGCACATCCGAAGCTTGTCTACTTGCATAGCATAAAGAAAAGCCGCCGCCCTCGTTAAAAAAGCAACGACTTTTCCCTATATCTTGTGCTACATTCGCTACCCTGCGCTTGTAGGGGTGGCGTTTGTAGTTACTCTCAAATTATACCTCTTGATATAAGAGGCCGCACCAGTATACCTGTGGATGACCGCTGGTCAAGAATCGTGTTCAGCTTTTTCCGTATCTACTTGTTTTATAAACTTAGAAAAATATATGGACAAAAACAAAAATGAAAGTGCAGTAAAATGGGCCAATGCCCAGTTAGGGAAATATGTTCAGCCGTGCAAAACCGCAGGATGTAAGTATGCCGCTACGAATCCTGGAAGTGCGGCATGTAGTGCACCAAACCCAGTACCAGACGCAGACGATATTAAGAAAGGAAATGCGAAAGACGGTCATGCAGTTTGGAACTTCTACTGTATGCGTTTTGTACGCACGGTCTATGGTGCTCCAGCGGAGTATGCAAAGGCCAACGATATGTACCTCGCGTTAAAGAAAAAGGGAGAGATAAAGACAGACAAGAATATTCCGCAAGGTGCTCTCGTCTTTTGGCCATGGGAGACGTTCGGACATATTGGTATCTGTGTAGGCGACGGCAAGATAATTCACACCGGAGTAAATCCAAAGACAAAGGAGAACGGTATCAGAATAAGCTCCCTTGCTGATGTAACGGAGGTCATGGATGGATACAATAAATATCCCAAAACTGGGAAGAGCTACCTCGGATGGGCGTATCCACCCGCAAACTGGCCAGGAAGAGCATAAAACTAAACCAACGCTAAAAGCTGACGTACCTGACTGATTACCATAGCGGGATCCACTACGGCTTTCTTCCAGTCATAAGTTCGGAACGCGTCCCGCCAAGCGAGCAGAGAAGTCAGTGCAACTAAAACCCGAGACGACGCATCTCTATGGCCTGAAAGACCGCGGCACCGAGCGCCGACGATTCAGATTGTCCACTCAGACGGTTGAACTCCTCCATGG
>OBEQ011665841.1_pt1 | contig 15004 bp, 11 predicted proteins | sample 1670901 | NCBI WGS metagenome assembly OBEQ01 (sample SAMEA104232315, study PRJEB22302) | groundwater metagenome | biome: forest; feature: aquifer; material: groundwater | place: USA | collected 2011-08-07 | depth 5.4 m | reverse complement strand
GACCCATCATCCACCACAATAATCTCATCCGCCGGGCGGTCCTGCGACAATAACGCATCGAGCGCGCGAGGAAGATAGCGTGCGTGATTATAATTCGGCAGCACTACTGAAAGGGCTTGACCTGCAGCGCCTAAGCCCGTCGCGCGTTCAACCATGGTCGGCGGGTCCTACTATTTCAAAGTCCGTTTCGAAAATCATGAAGTATGCGCAATACGCCCGACAGGCCTGCTGACGGAGGCAGCTTAAAGGACAACACGTGCAGAGTCGATGGTAGTCGTAAGTCCATTTCCACACGCCGACTGCGCCAGCTCAACGCGAAGAAACGTTTCACGAATCAAACTCACGATTCAACGGAATGGGTAAACATAACTGTAATTCTTGCGCTCGCTCAATGGCGACCAAGCCAGCCGTAACGACTCATATCCCCACATCGACTGTCGGAGAATACACGCTCGATTGGCAGCAAGATTTGCCGCGAGGCACCTGAAAGCCTTCCGCAGCGATCGTGACACTCGATGACCGCCGGATAGAGTTCGAAGGCACATCCGTTCATTGATAGCGGCAGTGGCTTAACGTGTGCGGCCATTGAAATTTTCACCGACGTTGTAACTTCTCGCTTCGTCGGCCTCTGACGTTTTGACACTGCGGCATTCGATATTCACCTCTTTGGGGCTGGACTGGCGCCCTACCCGTTCGCGGTCAAACATGATTGGGCCCATTGGTATAAGCAAGGTGGCTTTCATTTCCGCACGCCGGCGATTGACACCACTCGATGGCAACAAACCGTCGGCAACAGGGACCAACGATAGCCAGAACGCGCCACATCGCAAATGAAATTAACGATCTCTCACACCAGCCACACACGCGGGCATCCCGCACTCTTCGTACAATCCAGATGGGTCGCGAACACACGCCGCTGCTCATCGGGCACAACGCTTTGGCACACATTCGTCCGTTGGATACGCTGCTTACAAGCCGTGCGCGATCGTTTGACCACTCTGGGATCGCTTTCAGCTAGCTCTTAAAATTGTGCGTCGACTCTAGTCACAGGGTCCTTTTCGGAATGGACTCTCAATTTTCACGACGATGACAGGCGACAGCCAAAAGATAGTGCGCCATCGGATAAAAGCCCGTATGCACCACCTCATCGTTCATTGAAAAAATAAATACGGTGCTAAAATAACGCTCAAGCGTTTGCTTCAACGCCTCGCCGGACTTGCAATTGACATGACCGGCCTTGCTCTGTGGTGACGCGTAAGCTTGCGACTCAAGCGACGGCATTCCGAAAATTGCCACCCCGGTTTTGCTCAGAGAGGCGATGATGTTCTTAATGAACTTATCTTCGTCCGCCTCTGTTATATGTTCGAGTACGTCCAGCGCATATGCCGCATCGAATTGCCCCGCCACCGGACCTTTCATCATGTCATGAACGAACACCTCGAGCGGCCAATGCGGATTCATCCGCTCTTTAACGTCATCGATAAAGAGCGGATCAAAGTCGACGGCGGTCACTTTGCCAACCGCTTGCTGCACTATACGGGTACCGAAAGCATCGGCGCATCCGACCTCAAGCACATGTTTGCGCCCAGCTAGCATACGGGAGACAAATTTGTAGCGTGCGAGCGTAAAAAGCGTCCGTTTCGGATCTTGGTTCCAGGATTCATTGACCATCAAGCCCAATCGAGAAATACCGTGCTTCTCTTTGACATCGTAGAGAAGCGAGTATTGTGGCTCCTTGGTCTCTTTGAATTTACTCATTTAGTGCTCCTAAGCCATTGAAGGCGGTCGGCTATGGTACCCAACGGCGCGCTGGACTATGCTGGCTGGTGGAAAATTCATGCATGAGCCATCAAGCGGAACGCCCACCATATGAACAAGATCGTTGTCACCGCGATTAGCCCATAAATCATTTGGGTGCGCCGCTGGCCGAAATATTGCTCGAGAATATCGTATTTTTGGATCGTGGAAACGATATCCCAACGCCTTGGTTGCGCGAAGCTTGTTGCGACTGCCGCGATTCTTGCTTGCCAAACATATGACAGCGCGACCATAATAAAAATGGCGCCGAAACCGGCAATCACCAGTCGCAACGGCTCCGTCATGTGGAAATAGCGGTAGACTGGCTGCGAAAACATTGCCGTTGCCAAATCTTGGTACAGTAGCAATGCCGAAGCAACGATAATTGGCGGCAGCAGTTTATTGGCGCCGGTGCTCTTTACAACACCGCACAATCTTGCGCGCGGAACGATCCAACACAGCATACCCAAGATGGTGCCGACCCAGGCGATGATAACTAGTATAGACGTAATCCATACATATTTCGAGAATTGCAGTATCCACACCGTCTCGATTTGGTGGAAAAGCCGTTGAACAATCTGCGACTTGGTCTTCAGCGGAAAATATTCCATCTCGCGTTCTGCACGCGTGCCATATTGAGCAACCGGATCTGCCGAGTGAACGCCCCAACTTTGAGTGCCGGGCACGAAGTCATTACCGGTTTTTATATACCCTTGCGTATTGTATCGGGTAGTGGCATAGCCCGGATCGAAAACGGCATGCCATAAGTTACGCGCCGAATATTGAACGATATACCAAGGATGTGACAGAGCAATCTCCTTAGCGATTGCCAGGCGAAATTGATCGTTGTCATCGATACTAAATAAAACGTTCCAATAATATTCCTCGTTCGGTTCCGTTGAGAGTTTCTCAATCAGCTGTTCAGGCGTGAACGCATAAAAGTACTTTTCCATAAACTCTGGCGGCGTATCGCCTACGTTCCGTCTTATTAATACTGACTCTCGCACAGTGGGGCGTAGTTCTTCTCGGATCTTTTCCAGCATTCGTTTGGTATTTGGTCCGATATCTGGCGATAGGCGATAGCCAAAGTCGCCGAGATAAAGATACGTGCTGTACAAAATTTGCATGCCGGTGCCGCTCGGCGTACTTTTTTGGTTACGCATGTCGAATATTTCATAGCGATGCAACTGATAAGCGCCCATGGCCAGGACGAAAATCAACGTACAAGCCAGATAATGGCGAAACCGTCCGCGCACCGTGATGAACGCAATCGTTAGCAGCACAGGAAACATGAGATTTCCGGCCGTGCGCGTGAACGATGCCGCCAAGGCCGCCAACGTGAAGAAATACAGCATCCGAAAGCGGCCGGTCCATAAAAACTCGATCAACAATGCCACTGCTAGAAGATTGAAAAAAATGTCGGCCTGATCGGGATAAAAGAACTTCATATAAGTATACGGTGAAAGTGAAATAATGCAGGCAAGACCTGAGTAAAATGCGATCCGCGGTGAAGCCCGCGCTATCGCCCAGTAAACTAACATAGGAATCAAAACTGCAAATACGGCTTGGATCAACGTGATTCCAACAAAGGAATGCGACCACGGGAATCCGCCAAGTATGTATAGAAGCGAGAACCCGACTTCGCGCTGGGCAACCACCGGGGGAAGCGTGGTGCCGCGCACGATTGCTTCCGCCCAATTGGGGTAATCTTGCGCACCGCCAGGAAAATTGTACCCCGCAGTAAAAAGAAAGAAGGTCGTAAAAATTACACCAAACAACGCCAGCTTTCCCACAGAAACCTGGACCGAGCGAGACGGAAGAAAGAACGTGGCGGGCGCCGCTACTAGCGAGACCATTTGCATTTATTCATACTCCTGGGATGTTTCGTAAGCTCGGCGTTTGGATCAAAAGGTATTTACCCGGGAATGGATACTATACCAAGAACTAGCGTGACCGGCCCCCGGTGGACAGGCCACATTCACTATTAGGCCATGAAATCATAAACACGCCGTCGGACCGGCTGCCGGGTCCGCTGTGCGGTCCATATTCTCCGCCATTGCCGTGGTGAAAACAGAGCTATTTTCTAACCCGGTGCCTGCGTACACTCGTGCCAGACAAAAATTCGCCCAGCGCCGCCGACTTCAGTGGGTGGGATCGCCTCAGGGATGCCACGCATGAGAAATCATCGCCGACGTCCACCATGCGAACAGGATGAAGTTCAGCACTATGAGTCCAACAATCAGTTGAACGCGCCGTTTGCCGAAATACCCTTCGAGCAGATCGTGATCTTGAATCGCCTGAGCGATGTTCCCAAATTTGGCCTTACCTGATTTTGCTTTGATTCTTGCCATCGCCATTTCCCAATACGTTTGCATTAATCCTATCGTCGTCCTGCAATGCGACTGCAAAGCGCCGACGATAAAGACGGCCCCGAAACCCACGATCACCAGCCTTAGCGGCTCTGTCATATGAAAATAGCGATAGAGCGGCTGAGAAAACATCGCGGTTGCCAGATCTTCGTACAGCATCAACGCGGACGCCGCGATGACCGGCGCCATCATTTTATCGATGCCAGCAATCTTTACAGTTTTACAAAATCTAGCGCGCGGAATGACCCAACTTAGTGCGCCTAGAACAGCGCCGATCCATGCCACACCGATGAGAAGCGATGTGCTCCATATATATTTGTGGAAATGGACGATCCAGCGATTCTCCACCCAATGAAAGAAATCCTGGACAATTTGAGATTTGGATTTTAGCGGGAAATATTTCATCTCGCCGACTGCGCGCGGACCATATTGCTCGACCGAATCTTCCGAGCGAGCGCCCCAGCCTTGTGACCCCGGAATGAAATCATTCCCGGTTTTTCCGTATCCATTGACGTTATATCGCGTCGTCGCATAGCCGGGATCGAAAACCGCGTGCCATAAATTACGCATCGAATATTCGACGATATACCACGGGTGCGATCGAGCAATTTCCTTTGCTACATCGAGGTAGAATTGATCGTTCGGATCAATCGCCATCAATATTGCCCAATACTCCTCGTTCGGCCGCGTGCGGATGATTTCGTATAATTCGTCTGGCGTGTATGCATAGACATGCTTATCCATGAACTCCGGAGGGTCGTCCGGCAATCCACGCTTGACCAGCACCGATTGCGGCGCGCCCGGCTTAAGCCCCTCCCGCAGTTTTTCCAGCAAGATTTTTGTATTTGGCCCAATGTCGGGCGATAGCCGATAACCGAAATCGCCGAGATAGAGATAGGTGCTGTAGAAAATCTGCATGCCCTTCCCGCTCGGGACGCTCGCTTGATGGCGCATGTCGAATATTTCGTAGCGGTGCCACTGATAGGCTCCTGTAGCCAGAGCGAAGATCAGCGCGCAACCTAGGTAGTGAGCAATCCGTCCTCGCACCGCGATGAACGCAATCGTCAACAGCACCGGGAACATGAGATTGCCGGCTGTGCGCGTGAACGACGCCGCCAAGGCCGCCATCGTGAAAAAATACAGCATTCGAATTCGGCCGGTCCACAAAAACTCAATTAGCAGCGCGACCGACAGCAGATTGAAAAACATGTAACCCTGATCGGGGTAAAAGAACTTCATGTAGGTATAGGGCGAAAGCGAAATAATGCAGACTAAACCTACGTAAAATGCGACTGTCGGCGACGACCGAACAAGTGACCAGTACACCAACGCGGGAATTAACACGGCAAACGCGGCAAAGATCAACGTGATGCCGATGAACGAGTGCATCCACGGGAAGCCGCCAAGAATGTAAAGAAGTGGAAAGCCAACCTCACGCTGGGCAACGGTCGGCGACAGTGTCATGCCACGCACGATTGCTTCCGCCCAATCGGGATAGTGGCTCCCCCCTCCGGAAAAATGATATCCCGCCGTGAACAGGAAGAACATTGTGAATAGTGTACTGATAAGCGCCAATTTTCCGGCGCTAACGTGAGCCGATCGGGACGGAAAAAAGAACGCGGCGGGAGTCGCGACTAACGAAATTATCTTCATCGATGCTCCGGAGACCAATCTAACGTCCGATTACTCGAACTCGTGATAATTTAGCCGATAGTACCGTATTGTGCCAGCTATTCGCGCCCCTTAAGCCGACCGATCCAGCGACGCGCACGCCGAACGCCAAATGAGATTGAATAAACTCCAAATCGCGCGAATTACGCCTTGCGCGCCATTACATCGATGCCGCTGGCCGTCACGGCAATCGGCCGCTCACTTAAACTGCGGGGTAGCAGCCTGTTGACTGTGCGAACCGCCCAGCTAACCCCGAGGACCGGAAATTTTTCAAAGTGTCCCGCGATGTAGTCGGCTGTTAGAGATTTGCGACCGCTATAAACTTGTAGGTCGTGAAATCCGGCACGGTTTAGCAATTGCGTCAATGATTTTGGATGAAAATAGAAAAGGTGTTCGGGTTTGAATTCCATCCAGGCCTTCCCCAAAAGCATCGCCGACCAACTCGCAGTACTCGGTGTGGCAATAAAAACGAGGCCACCCGGTTTAAGAATACGAGAAATGTAGGAAACGGTCGCGCGCGGATCCCGGACGTGCTCGATCACGTCGGCCAAAACACAGACATCATAGGTATTTGACGGCAGCTCGATGGAAAGTGTGGATCCGACTATGACGCGGTCGGATCCAAGCTTTTCATTGGCGTGTCTCGCTGCGTCTTGAGAATACTCAAGGCCCTGGACATCGTAGCCCTTGTTCTTAGCCTCAATCAGAAAATTGCCATGCCCGCATCCGATTTCGATGAGCCTGCCGCCGCCGGGCCGCCCGAACCGCTCCTGATAAGACGCAATGCGCCCCAATTGCATCCTGGCGGTACCGCGTTTGACGGCATCAAATTGAGCCGCCGTAAGCCGGCCGTCGGCACCGGGTCCAATGAAATAATCGGGCCCGTAGATTTCGTTCAATTCGTCATCGGACGGCTGCGGGTTCTGAAGCGCTAGCCCACAAGCCTCGCAGGTCTCAATCGTCATGGTCGGGAAACGGAACCGGCTGGCGAATGACCTTCCGTCGCACACCGGACATTGTTCAACCCGAATACGCGCACGGTTAGTGACGGTTTGACCTGAATCCATTCTCTTTCCCTGTATTATTTGTGCGGCAGTATCCGACAGAAGATCGAAGCGAGGCAAGGGAGGCAATACTGGAGTATTGGCTTTGTCATCTTGACAGAATAACTACCACCGACCCAATACATGCGAAACAAGACCTGAGCCCCAATCTCGCCTTGACTAAAAATCGAGGTCATTACTAATAGTCCGACCGACTTAAATCAATTCGCGTAATCGTAGCCCGGCCGGCTCATGATATAAGCAATAGACAGCCGACGGGACCCTCGAAAGGCACTATGGACAGGACCCTCGCATTCAAACAGCCGATCGGTGCGCAAATCGATTTCTTATGCCCAATATGTGACAGTAACACAGCAAATTACAGCTTCCGGACACGCGGCTTACGTGTGATGCGATGCGCCGGATGCGGTCTGACGTTCAGCGACCATCCCTTTAAACAATTGCCGCCCGACGCTCGGAAAACCGCGCCCATTTTTCTGGAGCGGAGTGAAAAGGACCACACCAGCCTGATCGCGGCTCTTGATGGTCTTTCAATAGCCGGCCCCGTGTTGGTGTTGTCCGACTCTGACGATGGAATTGTTAAGTTGCTCGGGAAACGGGGCCATCTCGTCGCTCGCGCGTCCAAAGTCGAAGAATTCAATGAAATTGCCAGCGAGCAACGTTTCTCCGCGGTTGTCGTCTCGGACGCCATTATGCGCGTCCCCAATCCGCGGACGGTATTAGAAATGCTACGCCGCAATCTTGCCGCCGGCGCACCGCTCGTTCTTAGCCTGCCGTTGCTTGACGGCCTGCAGGCACGCCTGATGGGCCGCAATTGGCACGAGTGGCGGGCTCCCAATCGATGGTTTTTTTCCCGCGAAACGTTAAGTCTTTTGTTGCTGGCAGCAGGCTTCGAACACATTTGGTTCCGCACGATCCGCCGTAATTACTCGTTCAATGGTCTGGTCAATCGCCTGCGCCTTGCGCACGAAGACAGCGTTTGGTTTCGCGCGTTTAAAGCGCTACGCGTTGTCTTTCCCGCTTTGGTCCGTAATTCTGAATTCCCGCTGCCGTCAGGTGGCGCCGTCGTTACAACATCGGCGGCGGCAGTTTCGAGCGAGACCGTGGTGTCAATTGTAGTTCCGGTCTTTAATGAACAAACGACATTCCAGGCCATGTTCAACGCTCTCCTGGCGAAGCAACTGCCGGGTATCCGCAAAGAGATTATTGTCGTCGAAAGCAATTCGACCGATGGCAGCCGTGATCTGGTACGCACTTATGAGAACCATCCCGACGTTCGTGTGATTTACCAGTCCGCTCCACGCGGCAAAGGAAATGCCGTGCGTGAGGGCTTGAATGTGGCAACCGGCGACATCTTGATGATTCAGGACGCGGATCTCGAATACGACCTTGATGACTACGATGCCTTGCTCAAGCCGCTGCTCGCATGCCAATCGATGTTTGTCCTTGGTTCACGACATAAGGGAGACTGGAAAATTCGAGACTTTTCCGACGCCCCTATCACTGCAGCAGTGTTCAATTTCGGGCACTCGGTCTTCCGCACGATGATCAACGTTGCAGTGCATGCGAAAATGGCCGACCCGTTCACAATGTTCAAAGTTTTCCGACGGGAGTCTATTTACGGCCTGAATTTCATTTGCAACCGCTTCGACTTTGATATCGAGCTGGTCATTAAGCTCGTCCGCAAGGGTTACACCCCGCTCGAGCTTCCGGTAAATTACCAATCTCGCTCCTTTGACGAGGGTAAGAAGGTCAGCGTGACGCGAGACGGCATGACCTGGATACTGACGATTCTTCGGGCGCGTTTCTCGCCGCTTGGTGACGGAAGGGCGTAATGCAGGATACTGGTGCCAATCCGACCGCCGCGGGCCGCAGACCGCCTTATGTCCGCTTCCTGTCGCTTGGCATCAGCGCGGCGCTAATCGTTGCCGGCGGATTTTTCATGTACCGCTGGCTCAGCGGACCTGAAATCATAAGTATGTTTCGGCGCATTAATTGGCATTGGCTGCCTCTTGCTGTCTTCAGTTACTGGCTGCAATACCTGATTGGCGCGGTCCGCATCGACCGCGTCATGCATTGGCTAGCACAGCCTAATTCGCCGAGGCCGCCGTCGTTTCGGCTGATTTTGAAAGTCACACTGAGCGGCGGTTTTGTCTCGGTGACGGCGCCCGTGGGATTGATGGCGGATGCCGCAAAAATCGGAGCACTAAAATATTTCGGTCAGATGGCGACATCGCACGCTATCCGATGCACACTATTCGATCGTGTGGTCTCGGTGCAGTGGATGTCGTTGCTTGGCCTCGCAACCTTACCGCTGCAATGGGCGCTAGGCGTTCCGCTGAATTCAATCGGCATACAGTTTCTCATATTCGCGGGCTTTTTGGCGGCGATCGTGGTGTTGCTCATTCTGCCGCACGTGCTTGGAATATTCGACCACAAGCTGATCGTGAGAATCGCCAAGATTTTTGTCGGTTATGAAAAGATGTTCCCGTTGCGCCGCTCGTCGGCTCAGATGGCAATCACGGTCGCGAGCCTAGTCCTCATTTTCGTCACGCTTTATTGCCTGCTACGTGCGGTCAATCTTTCGGCGAATCTGGCCGTGATCGCCTGTTTTGTACCTTTCTTGCAGGTCGTAAACAGCGTGCCGTTCCTCTACATGGGCTGGGGCGGACGCGAAATCGCCATGGCCGCGACTGTTGGCGTCGCTAGCAGCCTGACCATCAATCAAGCGCTATTCGTCTCTGCGATCTGGGGAGTGACCTTGATCCTTGCAGGCGCGCTCAACGGCGTGTTCCTGCTTGGGGATTGGCATTCTCATCGTACCGTTGGCCCGCGACCCGAGCTTCCCAAGCCGCCGGCGGTTTGACCGCACCCGGGCGATATTGGTAAGCAATATCGTCTATTCATCAATAAAACCTTCCGAACATCCGGATTCATGAATAACACCACCTATTTCATTACGGGCGTCGCTGGATTCATTGGCAGCAATCTTGCCGATCGCTTATTGGCCAGGGGTGACAAGGTAATCGGCTTTGACAATTTATCGACCGGCCTGCCACGGTTCGTTGAACAGGCGCTCAATCATCCCAATTTCAAAATGATAAAGGGCGATCTGTTTTCGGATCCCGCCGTTCTAACGCAAGCCATGCGCGGGGTGGATTTTGTGTTTCATCTTGCGGCGAATGCGGACGTACGCTTTGGCACCGAGCATCCGCGCAAGGATCTCGAACAGAATACGATCGCGACATTTAATGTTTTGGAAGCAATGCGCTCAAATGGCGTCAAGCGCATCGCCTTCTCCTCGACCGGTTCGGTCTATGGCGAAGCAAAGACCTTCCCGACGCTGGAAACTGCGCCCTTCCCCATCCAAACGTCGTTTTATGGCGCATCCAAGCTTGCGGGTGAAGGTTTGATCCAGGCCTATTGCGAAGGCTACGGTTATCAGGGCTACATTTTCCGCTTCGTCTCCGTTCTCGGAGAACGCTACACGCACGGTCACGTTTTCGATTTTTACCGCAGCTTGCGCAACGACCCGAACCGGCTGCGCGTGCTCGGTGACGGTCATCAGCGTAAGTCTTATATTTACGTACAGGATTGCATCGAGGCGATGCTGGTCGCGATCGAGAACGCGCAAGACAAAGTGAATATTTTTAATCTTGGCAACGATGACTATACCGAAGTCAATGGCTCGATCGGTTGGATCGTTGGTCACCTCGGTTTGAAGCCCGCGCTCGACTACACGGGCGGCGAACGCGGCTGGGTTGGCGATAGCCCATTTATTTTTCTCGATACTACCCGCATTCGTTCGCTCGGTTGGAAGCCGCGGCTGACGATCCGCGAAGGCGTGCTGAAGACAGTCGACTGGCTTGCCGCCAATGAGTGGGGTTTTGAGAAGCGCAAATGAAAGTTGCTGTCCTTGGCCTCTGGCATCTCGGCACAGTGACGGCCGCCTGCACGGCGGCCGCCGACGTTTTGACAATTGGCATCGATGATGACGCTGCGGTTGTATCCAGCCTTTCGGCTGGCCAGCCGCCTTTGTTCGAACCCGCTCTCGCCGAGCTTGTACGCGCCGGCCTCGACGCCAAAACGCTCAGCTTCACGACAGATAAAGCCGCGGTTCGCGAGGCCGACGTGCTCTGGGTCTGCCATGACACCCCCGTCGATGACGAAGATCGCGCCGACGTTAAATTCGTTACCAGCCGCGTTGAAGAAATATTCGAGTATCTGAAGGACGGCGCCATCGTGTTAGTATCGGCGCAGCTGCCCGTCGGCTCAATTCGCGCACTCGAAGAAGCCCATGGCGCGCGCAAGACCGGGCGGACCGTTTCGTTTGCATCGTCACCCGAAAATCTTCGTCTTGGACAAGCCATTCAGGTTTTCCAGAACCCGGGCCGTATTATAGTCGGCGTGCGCGATGACCGTACAAAGTCGATGCTTGAGCCGTTGCTGCGCCGGTTCTGCGATACGCTGATTTGGATGTCGGTCGAATCCGCCGAAATGGTCAAGCATGCGCTCAATGCATTTCTTGCCGTGTCGATTACGTTTACCAACGAAATAGCAACGATCTGCGAGAACGTCGGCGCCGATGCGTCAGAGGTCGAGGCAGGTTTACGCTCCGATCCGCGCATCGGACAGCGCGCCTACGTCAAAGCCGGCCCCTCTTTTGCGGGTGGGACGCTGGCGCGCGATGTCAACTTTCTCGGTAATCTTGCCCGCGAACACCATCTCAACACCCCCGTCATTAGTGGTGTGCTGTCCAGCAATCGCGCCCATGCGCAATGGGCTTTGCGTCAGTTGCGACGCGCCCTGGCGCCGTTTAAAAAACAGCATACGATTGCCGTACTCGGGCTGGCGTACAAGCCCGGAACCAGCACGCTGCGCCGATCGACGGCCATTGAGCTTATCCGAGTATTGGTCAAGGAGGGCGTGACCGTACAAGCTTTCGACCCGAAGGTTTCAGCTTTGCCGGACGATCTCGCCGCGTCGGTCACTTTCGCCTCGGATGCCCTGACGGCGATTCGCGGCGCTCATGCTGTCATCGTCGCGACCGAATGGCCCGAATTTCGTAGTCTCACGGCCAACGACTTTGCCACGGCGATGGCTGGCGATGTCATCCTCGATTCTGGGCGTTACCTTGCCGCTAACTTGGGAGCCAGCAAGCGTCTCAAGTATTTTTCAGTCGGACGGGTATTATGATACTCAAAGGCAGAACCGCCATCGTGACCGGAGCAAGCGTCGGCCTTGGCGCCGCGATTGCCGAGCGATTTGCCAGCGCAGGCGCGTCCTTGATGATTTGTGCCCGCAATAGTGCAGAGCTCGATAAGCAACGGACTCAATTGTCCAAAGCTTATCCCGAGGTTTCCGTGCATGCCGAGGTTATCGACATTGCAAAGAAAGATGACGTCGATCGGTTATTTGCAGAGGCCGGCAAGGCATTCGGCAAGGTCGATATCCTGGTCAACAATGCTGGCGTCTATGGGCCCATGGGTTCTATCGATGTGGTCGATTGGGCCGAGTGGGAACAGGCGATTGCCATCAATCTGCTCGGCACCGTCTATTGCGCCCGTAAGGCCGTGCAGATGTTCAAGCCCAACCGCTATGGCAAGATCATCAATCTGTCCGGCGGCGGCGCCACCAACCCGCTGCCCGGCATCAGCTCTTATGCCGCATCGAAGGCTGCTGTCGTGCGTTTCACCGAGACGCTGGCGCTGGAAGTGGTCGCGGACCGGATTGACGTCAACGCGCTCGCCCCAGGTGCATTGGCGACGCGGCTGACCGACCAATTGCTGGAGGCCGGCCCTGGCAAGGTGGGTGCCGCGCTGCACGGGCGCATGGCCAAGCTGAAGTCGGAAGGCGGTACGCCACTGACGGTTGGCGCCGATCTGTGCGTCTATTTGGCCTCGGCCGAAAGCGACGGCCTGACTGGCCGATTGATCTCCGCACAATGGGACCCTTGGCCGTTCACCGACGAAGTCAAGCGCGATATCGCCGGATCGGATATCTATACCTTGCGCCGGATCGTACCGGGTGACCGCGGCAAGCCTTGGGATAAGAAGTGATGAGGATCGCCATCGTCGGCTGCGGCTTGATCGGCGCCAAGCGCGCCGCTGCTGCCCACCCGCATGAGGTTGTCGTTGTTTGCGACCGGGAACGCGGCCGCGCGGAGGCGCTCGCGAGCAAGACCGGCGCGCGCACCGTCGAAGACTGGCGCGAAGCGATAACGGCTGACGTCGATGCCGTTATTGTTGCGACTACCCACGACCAGCTTGCCGACATTTCGCTTGGTGCCGTCGAAGCTGGAAAGCATGTGCTGGTCGAAAAGCCCGCGGGACGGCATGTCGACGAAGTCCGCCCAATTGCGGCGGCTGCGAAAAAGCGCCGCCGCATCGTGAAAGTGGGATTCAACCATCGCTTTCATCCGGCTTTTCAAAAAGCTCGCGAAATCGTCGATCAAGGCGCGCTCGGCCCCCTCATGTTCATCCGGGCGCGCTATGGTCATGGCGGCCGGCCGGGTATGGAAAATGAATGGCGCTGCAAGCCGGATCTGTCCGGCGGCGGTGAGACCATCGACCAGGGTTCGCATCTGATCGATCTATCGCGCTGGTTTCTTGGCGATCTTTCGCTGGCCTATGCCGCCGCGCCGACTCTGTTCTGGAAAATTCCGGTGGACGACAACTGCTTTGTCGCGTTGCGCGGGAAGCAAGGGGAAATGGCTTGGCTGCACGCGGGCTGGACGGAGTGGAAAAATATTTTTTCATTCGAGCTTTCGGGCCGAAACGGCAAACTTGCCATTGACGGCATTGGCGGTAGCTATGGCGTCGAACGTTTGACATTCTATCGCATGTTGCCAGAAATGGGCCCGCCTGAGACGACCGCTTGGGAATATCCGTTTCCGGACATGTCGTGGAAGGCAGAGTTTGCCGACTTTGCGGCCGCTGTCGCAACCGGGACTCGTCCCAATGGCGATATTGACGATGCAATAGCCAATCTTGAAATCGTAAAAAAGATTTATGAGACGCGCCGATGATAATTGCCCGTTCGCCTCTCCGGATTACACTCGGCGGCGGAGGCACCGATCTGCCTTCGTATTACCGGGACCAAACAGGCTTTCTCATTGCGGCTGCGATCGACCGATATGTTTACATTACAGTCCACCAGACGTTTATTGACGATTTGATCGTCAAATATTCCGAACTCGAGCGCGTCAGTAATATTGACGAGCTCAAGCATCCGATTATCCGGGAAGCGTTCAAGCTGGTTGGACTTGAGGCGCATGCGCTCGAAATCACTTCAATGGCCGATATTCCCGCTGGCACAGGATTGGGTTCGTCCGGCAGCTTCACGACCTCCTTGCTCAAAGCGCTGCACGCCCATCGCAAACAACTGATTCATCCCCGCGAACTGGCCGAGCAAGCTTGTGAGATCGAAATTAATCGCTTGCATGAGCCGATCGGCAAGCAGGATCAATATATTGCCGCGTTCGGCGGCGTGACCTGTTTCCGTTTTAACCGCGATGACAGCGTGGAAGCTTGGCCGCTGAAAGTGGATACTGAGACACTTTATAATTTGGAAGACAATCTCTTGCTGTTCTTCACCGGCTATTCGCGCAGCGCGTCGTCGATTCTTAAGGAACAGGACGACAAGACCAAGAACAGCGATTCAGATATGATCCAGAATCTGAATTACGTGAAGGATCTCGGGTTACGCAGCCTGGCGGCACTCGAAAGCGGTAAGCTGATCGAGTTTGGCAAGCTCATGCACGAGCACTGGCAGCACAAGAAGCGCCGCTCAGGCGGCATGTCCAATTCCAAGATCGACGAGTGGTACGATCTCGCGCTCAAGAATGGAGCGGTCGGCGGCAAGCTTATTGGCGCCGGCGGCGGCGGCTTTCTGATGTTCTACGCCGACGACAAGACCAGGCTGCGCCACGCCATGACCATAGCCGGACTGACCGAGGTGCGGTTCCGCTTCGATTTTGAAGGCACGAAGACCATCGTCCAATGACCGCGATGCCTCCCTTGGCGCTACTGGCGGGGGGAGGGGGTTCCCGCCTCCCGCCCCCCAAAAAAAAAAAGCGCCAGGGCCCTCTTGAAGTGGGGGGAG
>OBEQ011431944.1_pt1 | contig 15004 bp, 14 predicted proteins | sample 1670901 | NCBI WGS metagenome assembly OBEQ01 (sample SAMEA104232315, study PRJEB22302) | groundwater metagenome | biome: forest; feature: aquifer; material: groundwater | place: USA | collected 2011-08-07 | depth 5.4 m | reverse complement strand
GACTCAAAGACTTATCCGAAAAACAATACATTGAACGAGTTGAAGAAGAAAAAATTCCAGGAATCAATAAGCCATACAAGTACCGCATTGCAGTAAATGGTATAAGATTTCTTACCACCCAAGATTCCCAGGATTTATACCTCAAAAGGCTCCATCAGGAAAAAAGGAAATCAGAAAAATTCATAGGTAAATGTCTCTTTATAGCAGATGTTTATCTTAATCTTCTTGAGGAGTCGAGAACCAAAGGATATACCCTCAAATTCTATACTCAGACTGACTTTCCGGTAGACGGTGAAATACAAACCCTGTTACCAAGTTTTGCATATGTTATAGAAACAAAAGATAACCTTGAGCACTATGCGTGTGAGATTATTGAAGAGCATATGCCTCGCTTTGCCATGCGATGGCGTATAAAAAAATATATTGAGTATTTTACTTCTGATGACTCATCAACTCACATAGTACTTATCTGCCAAACTGAGAAGTCACGCCAGTATGTTGAAAAATTTACCAGAAAAACATTGGAAGAAGAAAGTGCGGATAACATACTAGTCAGTACAACAACACAGGATAGGATGAAAGTTAATGATATAGGCGAAGCATTAAAAAATAATTGAAAATAGCGAATTTGCGCAGCAAATTAAATCTTGTAATTTGATACAATAAAAGACAGATACAACGCACTAATTTTATGACTGAGCAACCACAACCACCAGTAGGACCACATCATGAATTGGAGTCTACTCATAGAGTAGATAATACATTTAATTCTTTAGAAGATGCAGTTCATACAGATCAATACGAAGTTGCACAGACAGCACTTGGAGAAGTACGAACTCTCAGATCATGGCGTGAAACGTCGAGTAGATCTCCATTTTCTCCGTTTTATACCCTTGTTGAGGCAGCAACAAATCTGAATAGGGTTGGCGCTTCACTAGATGAGCGAGCAATGATGGTAGACAGACTTACACAGCAAGCCACTGCCCTTTCTCCCCGAGTAAGGGATTTATATATGGGACTGTTGGCAACAATTGATAAAGAGACCCCATATACTCCGCAATATGAAATGACTCAGACACAATTGGACCTTCTCAGAGATTCTGGAGATTTAGCTGCCTTACAAGATGGATCTACTCCCTGGGACGTTAAATTGAACCGAATGCAAACTCGTATTGAAACAGAGTTGAGAGGTAGAAAGGCACTAGACAGACGAGAGAAAGAAAAACAAAAAGTTGAGGAAAAAGAGGTCTCAGATGATCAGCCAACTGCTCCTTCGCCAGCACAAGACGAGAGTAAACCAGGAATGGATGAAATGGAGCGATTAAAGGAAGGAGAACAAGCTACAGCAATTTGGACGATATCACCAGCATACGGAGGATACTATAAAGAGCAATCATTTGATACTTGGGATACTACTACGAATACCTGGAGACAATCCAAATATAGTTACGCACCTACCCAAGTAGGAAATGCCAAGATGTCCAGAGAAGGTTTGCTTATTTCAACCAATTTACCTTCATCCCATAAATTCCGTATTCCTATTCCCTATGCTCATAAGCTTCTAGCTACCGATGCCAAATATATTCTTACAGATCAAAACGGTGATCTTATAATTGATAGCAATTGGCCAGGTGAAGTACGTATCCTTTTTGAAAAGGACAGTTATGGAGTTCTGTTTGAACCTCGTCCGCAGGGAGTATTACATATGCCTGCGCAACTTTCCCCAGAAACAGAGCAAAAATTGAATCAAATTCAAACTACCCGAAAAGCAAATGTTGAGAAGGCTCGAGCTCTTGCCTCCTATACTATGCGCCACCTCATTTATTCAAACGACAGTTCATATAACGTCCTTTATGAGAACCATCAAGACGGATATGTTGGTGCAATTGACCAATTTAAAAAGGCAGATTGTGATGTTGCAAATACCTATTTTGCCGCACTTTGTTCAAAACTTGATATTCCTGTTCGTCACATTATCGGTCATATGGTGAAAGGAAAAGATAAATCAGGTAACTCACGGATTACCAGTGGCACAGGACATGCATGGACTGAAGTGTGGGATAACGCTCATGACATCTGGGTGCGCATCGATGCAACTCCTCCCGGAGATCCCAATATGGAACAGGATCAAGAGCAAGATGGTACGAGTGTACCTGGTGATTATGGAGAACAAGAGGCAATTGGCCCAACTGATGAGCAACTGGCTGAACTTGAGAAAAAACTCGCAGAGACCGCAGAAAAACTAAGTTATACCCAGGAAGAAAAAGAAATTGCAGAAGGCGCACATATTGAGCTTAAAGAGGCAAGAGAAATTGTAAAAGAGATTCAAGAGGCTGAGGAAACTCGTTTACCAAATGGTGAACGAGTGACTGATGTCATGGCCCAACTCTGGACACTTGTTGCTCGGTCGCGAATGACCACAACTCAAGAATATACTGGACCAATCAGAAAAAGAGAGGGTGGCGAGCGTATCGAAAATATTGTTGCTCATGCAATTGGCACCCACTCAGGAGAAGCTGATCCTGCATCCCGTCAAAAAGAAATAGAGCAGAAGCACGAAGAAATTGTTATGTCAGCACTTCAAGTACTTATTGGTGCAGATAAGTCAGGTTCTATGAGTCAAACGGTTGACGGAGAAGTGAAATGGCGATTACAGCGAAAAATGGACTACCTTATTCTCTCTTCCCTAGATCGCGCTCAGAAAAACTTGGCACGAATTCAGGCGCGGCTTACCACCCCTTTGAACATTCAAACTCAAATAGCCTCATTTAGAGGAGACAATGATATTGACATCGATAAGCCATTATCTGCCGAATTTACCCCTCAAGATAAGGTAGTACTATGGAGAAGCCTAGGTAATCAAGGATATGGAAATGGCGACAGAGCACTCTTATCCCGTTATCGAGATCAAATTGTGGCAGAAGAAACCGCATTAAAAGAAGCAGGTCAGAAGAGTGACATTTTAAGACTTTTATTTGTGTGTTCTGATGGAGAGCCGGATGATCCAACAGCAGTACGAAGTATTGCAAGTGAAATTGGAACCTACAACACCACAGTCGTTGGCATAGGAATAACCGAAGCTGCTGCGAAGGTGCCAGTAATTTTTAATACGCCAACAACACGGGGAGATTTAGCTCGAGATATTAATGATTTACCAGTAATTGTTGCAAAACATTTTGTCAGCAAAGCTGTTGAGTTAATTCCTCCCTCCCAGAGAGGAGTATACGCCAAATCTGTTGCAAATCTTCTTGCGAAGTTTAATTCTATAGGAGTACAATGACAACATGACAGACGTTACTATGGGAGAAATTTCCCGACCGCAACCTACAGATATCAAACCTCCGTTGAGTGAAAAAGATCAACGTGTTACCGGTATGCGAAAATGGGTTGAGGGAAAAGTACTTACTCATCCCTTTGAGAAAAAAGACCTATCTGACGCATTTGCTCCTCTCTCCCCAAGAGAGAAAACTGATCTTCTCTATGAAAAATTGATGGCTTATAATGTCACTGATCATATTATTCGAGAAGAAGCACAAGCAAATCCTGATGTTTCTCCAGAACCACCAGATCCCTATCTTCTCAATGAAATTAATGTGTTATGGAATGATCCAACAGTACAAACTACATTTCTCGATCGTTTCACAGATGCAAGAGTTGAAGCAAAACTTTTTAAGTCATCAGAGCTTGGCGGAAAATGGAAAGAAAACACTAAAGCAATAGCTGAAACAAAAGAGGCATTTGAATCTGAAATACGAAGTCTTCACTTAGGTCAAGTTGCCAGACCTGATCAAGTGGCAGCTGCTAAAGGTCGTGCTTCCAGATTTGCTAATAAACTTATAGAACTTGGGGTACAAAAAGAAGATGTTGTTCATCTTGAGGGCAAACCTCATACTAAAGAGAACACTGATGTTGCAGCCCATATTATGTATGAAACTTTATCTGCTTATCATGAGCAAGCAAAAGAAGGATTTGTTTGGCTTCCATCAAGAGAGGATATTCACGCAAAAACCATAGCTGCCCTCCAAAATGGCCGTTGGCCAGTTTTAACTGGGGAATCAGGAACTGGTAAGTCAGAACAAGCAGATGCAGCTGCAGTTGTTTTAACGGGAGAACAACCAACCCATCTGCCTTGCGGTCCAAGCACTGGTCCAGAACAGCTTATTGCTGATAAGGATATTGAAAATGGTCAAAGTTATCTTAAATATGGCCCAGCTATGCAGGCTGCAACTGGATATCTAGATTCGCGTCAAACTCAACCTGCACATACAACTGGTAGAGTGGTTCGTCTTGATGAATCAGGTAAGCTTGGACCAAAAGGATATAGTGAAATTAAAGAACTTAGACAAAAGCGGTCAGTAACACGAGGGGATTTAGAACGATATAGAAGAGGAGAAAACCTCGAACAAAGCAAAATCTTGTACGGCAAGCCAGTGCTTCCGGGGTTTGCTGCAATACTCACCACAAACCCTCCTGGGACTCGTTACCAAGATCGCACAGAACCTGATGCAGCCCTTCGTCGAGAATTGGCTCCTATTCCCGTTGACTACCCACCGATGACTACAGATAACCCAGAACTCTATGAATTTATGCTTGCAACTCTTATGGATCAAACCAATCATATTCCAGCAGCCAAAGCAGAGCTTGCACCAGCATATGAAGTAAAGCAACCAACTCAAGAAGAAAGATTGCCTGATGGAAGACGAGTTTTAGGTCACGAGACTCTGATTTCCGATCCCACTGATACTCGCCATGGAACGCTATATCGTTTAGCCTTCGCTGTCCGATCTTTACAAGATGCGTTTAATAATGGAAATGCGGAAAGTTTGCCTGAAAACGCTCTTCGTTTCACAACGGATGCTAATGGTCGTATCTCGGTTGTTTCTCAAGGCGGAGATCCATTGACCCTTAACAACTCAACAATTACCTTAGGTGAAGTTTCTAGCTGGATGCGGGGGTTTTTGGAGAGAAGGATGAAAGATGATCCTAAGATGCAAACTGAAAGTTTATCAGATTACTTAAAAGTAAAACTCGAGACATACCTTGACCAAACAGATATTGAGGATCGAGAAAAGATTCGCGCGATATTTGACCACTACAAACTCTTTAATCCTGCCCCTAACCTTAAAAACGCCCAACCAGTTATTCCTTCAGAAATTGGGTATCTATCACCTCGTGTCCCAAAACCTCTACAAGTTGAGGAATCGCTACCACTAAAGGAGGCTAAAAATACTGAAACAACTGCATTTATTATTCATACTATGCACGATGATATGCGGCTTCTTCTTGAGGATGGATCAAATGTTTTGGTAAATACAGGTGAGCTATTCTTTCCGAAAGATGGAAGACAAATTACTCTTCGGCCTGGTATGCGGTTTACTATCGAGGGAAATAAATTATGGTATGCAGGAACTACTGCAGATGGTAAAGTTGTTGCTCGTATAGATACGGGACGAGCTGATGAAGCGTTACACCAAGTAATCGAATTTTCTGTTCTACACGACTTTGCAGAATTCTCAAAAGCGGTCAGTGAGCAGGAAGCCAGAGAAATTCTTGGTACAGATTTTCTTGGTGTTGAGGAGGTTGAGAAGGCGCTCATGACCCGTATCGACAGGAATAAAGTTCCCGAAATCCCTTGGACCGAAGAGGAATTACAGAAAGCAAAATTACTAGGCGAGTATCTTGTCCTTCGTATGGATAAAGATGCAGCAGGAGCATCATTTACTATGCAAAATCTCCAACAAAAACTCCAAAGAGATTTTGACGCAAATGGGAAAGGTAAGATTTTTTACGACACTGACTGGTATAAGGGAGAAGATTTTTTCAAAAAAGACGCACCCAACGTAAAATGGGCATTAGTCAAAAAAGAAGTAATCCCTGATTCTACCAGTAAAAATTACTTACAACAAACAGAGCGCATCGCAGACTATCTTACGCATACTGTTTATACAGGGGTAGATTTACCTGATGGATATAGGATGGCAATTGATGAGTTTACTGCAAAAAAAGCACGGATACAAAGCTTAATGACCAGCGATTGGCAAGAGGCTGCACGACAGCTCGCAGATCTCTCATTAAATAAGCTCACACGGCAAAAATCTGTTGAAACAGTATATGATGCATTAGTGTATTTTCAGAACAATGGAGATCGACTACTGGAAAATATGTATACTTGGAACAATTCGCGGTCGTCGCATGGCTATCTTGTCTTGACGGGTCGCTTTGATTCGGGTGGTCTCGGCGTCGATGGCAGCGGGCCTGACCGTTCTCATTCTAGTGTCGGCGTCGTTCTTTCCCGGTAGTTTGGTTTCTTGATATCTTGGTTTTTGGATCTTTTGGTTCTTGTTACTTGGTTCCCGCGAAGCGGGTCGATTAAAATTTTTTACTCCGTAAGCCAAAACCAGATGAGATTTTGCAGTTTTTGTCGAAACTCATACGTATTAGCATGACCAATATAACCAAGATATGATTGAATCGTTTGATTTAATCTCTCATAGGTAATCTTTCCTGTCTTATACTCCTGAATTTTCGATTGAATCTTTTTGAGAAGCCTTTGCTTTGTTTTGGTACGAGGAAGAATATAGCGAGGGAAGATAATATATCCTAAAAAATCTACACCACTCGCAAACTTTCGATAGACAATCTTGTTCGGATGAAGTTCTAGATCCAATTCTTTTTGTAAATACATCTGAATTTGTCCTACCAATTTTTCTAGATATTCTTTATCTGGAGACAACAAGACAAAATCGTCTGCATAGCGAAGATAAAATGGTATTTGTAGCGTATGCTTTATATACTGATCTAATTTATCAAGGTAAATATTTGCGAAAAATTGAGAAGTTAAATTGCCAATAGGAATTCCCCGTTTGTTATTTAGGTCAGTCGTTCTGTCTGAATAAAAACTCTCGACAATTTTTTGCAATAAAGCCATTAAATCATCATCCTTAATTTTCTTGCGCAAAATGTTTAACAATATTAATTGATTAACTGAAGCAAAAAACTTCTTGACGTCACATTTTACTACCCAACAAACTTCTGTGTTATTTTTACCTACCTTAAGCGCAATCTTTTGAAACGCCAGTACTGCCCTATGCGTTCCTCTTCCTTTTCTACAAGAGTAAGAATGAGCGTAAAAGGTTGGTTCAAATATCTCCTCCAAAACATTACTTACAATATGGTGGACTACCCGATCAATTACTGTTGCCTTGTGAATGAGTCGGAGTTTGGGATCTGGCATGGGCAGCAGGGTTTGAAACAGTAGAAGATCTTGCTCCTTTTAGAAATATTGATAGCTTTTTTGAAATTCTTTCAGGAATGTATGGATTAGGGGCAACAAAAATTCGCGTCGATGTTGTTGAAAATAAACCCTTAGTTAGACTTCATGTCCCTCTTTCCTTCGGAGATGGAAGAGTTCTACTCGGATGTTGGAGAGAAAGCGAAACACAGATTGCTGCATTTCACGCCTGGTCACATCTTTGTGAACATCGAATGCCCTTAAGTAGATACGAGCCGTTTATTAAAAAAGACTGATTGCTGCGGTCAATAGGAAAATGTAGGTTGGAGCGGAATAATCAAAAAAGTGGTGGCTTTTTTAAAATGTTGTCTTCATTACATCACTCCATTCCTTGCTAAAAGGACCTATTCCTTCTTTCCAGACAAAGTTACCCTTTGACTGCTTTGTCAGCAGACCGCTTCTTATAGCTTGGTCAAATGAATTTTTATCAGAATACATAACACCAAGATCTTGAACTGGAAGAGCTCCTCTTTCTATAGCCACCCCCATTGCAGGCATAATATGCCAATATCCGGCATAATCTAGCAACTTTCCTCCATTGTCATAATTCGAACCAAATGGAGAAGGTTTTCTTGGATTACCATACAGATAAGCGTTTGTAACTAGAAGATCTGCTAAGGGAGCTTTGGCTGAGGTTGTGATATCAAATCGCCCAGTGATTTCATTGAATAGCATATCCTTTAATTTGTTCATGTATAAAAGATGAGAAAACTCTTTGACTAACAGTATTTTCTTGGCAGTACTGCTTCCTAAGTAAATACTATTCTCAAGTCCCACCTGAGAGAAAGCAATATTACTTGGGTCAACTAATACAGTCTTTTGTATATTTCCGGTCTTTTTATCCTTTAGTGTAACCTCAACTCCGATACCCTGAACATCATTATTAAAATGAGCTATAGAGCCTTCTTGTCCAACTAAATCAGCAAGACCCACTTCTATGGGTTTGGTAAGTCGCGGGTAAAATTGATCAAAGGAAGCAAAATCTGTTTGAGATCGCTGGATTATTCTTCCAACCTCACTAAATCCTGGATAGTCTGACCCTTCAATATTTTGTCCTATTTGTAGGATAAGGCTTAATGGAAATCCTTTATTTTGATATTTCTCCCAACCCTTATAAGGTGCTTCCTCTTGTGCATCTACCTCTGCTTTTATTGCAACACCAACCAGAGTTAATCCACCCACAACGGCTGCACCTTTTATAAAGTCTCTTCTTGTTGGGTGATGAGGGGGTTGAGAACGGCCAGAAGATATATTTTTAGTCCATTTTACCTGCTGCTTTTTACTCTCTCTCTCGTTTGGAGAAGAAAATCTGTGAATCAAAAGGCTGCCCTGTAACTAGTTCTGACATAGGTGGATTAGTAATCTAATTTAATCTTTTTTCTAAAACTGCCTTAGCTAGTTCTTGCATTCCATTAGCTACAATTTCAAGATATTCCGGATCGTTTGTCTTTTCTGGTTCTTTCTCTTCTATGCCTTTTTTTGCATATTCTAGAGCTTTCAAGCGATCTGCAGTCAGAATTTTTAAGGTTTCTGTGTCTAAGCTGTCAATTCGGCTTTTATATCGCTCGTCGTTAAGAATGTCATCAGTAATATCCATATCAAGCCCTATTGTATCAAAAAATCAGGTTTAAACGCAAACTATCTCGGAAAGATGTATAATTTACCCAGAGGTAAACAATTATGGGGTTCAAAGAAAATGTTGGCAAACTGTTTAAAGAGGCTCGAAAAAAGCAAGAGCTAACTCAGCTGCAAGTGGCAAAAAAGGCTCAGGTTTCTGTCAACTATTACGCTCGAATCGAAAGAGCTGGTCCAAAAGGTCCAGAGCCAAGAGGAAACATTCTAGATAGGGTTGCAAGAGCTCTTGGAGTTAAACTACCTTTAGGAAAGTAAGCATTTGCTTTGCGAATCTTTCATCCTCAACCCTTCTCATAATCTCTAAGCTAGACTTATGGGATAATATATTTAGGCTTCCTTCCCAAAGAATCGTTCTATCAATAATGGCTATTTTTCTATGGTGATTTCCAGTAAGAAATACTACTTTTATCCCAATATCCATACACTTAAGCATTTCATTGCAAGCCTGATCTCTAAAATATTCATCTTCATGATCAATCGGATCTCTTGTCACAACAATGACTTTGACTTTTTGAACCAATAATTTTTTTAAAATAGGATATAGAACTTCCATTCTGTTTGCTGTAACGTAGGGACTCTCAATTATGGCTTCTTTACTACATTGTTCCAAATCTTGAATAAATTTTCTGTAAAAATCATTTTGATTGAATAGGTTAGATTTAAAAGGTTTTTGTTGTCTAAAGAACATATCTGGTTTTCTCCTTTCGTTTACCTAAATTTTTTCGTATAATAGGATCTGGAATACCTGATGCCATCTGGTTTGGATGACCCATTTTCAGGCTCTTCTTGCTCTTGGTAGGCAAGTATTATTTTCCAGATCCAAGGCAGAAATGGTTCAAATAGAAGTGCATCAGGGGCACAGAATGATTATTTGTCCGAAAGTTTTTTTCCTGCCACAATAGCTCCGGCGGCGGCTCCTAAAGCTACTGCTATCTTTAAAATGTCTCTTTTTGAAAAACTAGGTGGTTTTGAATTTCCTGGAAGAGTGGATCTATAACCTCTATATCTTCTACTCCATCTATAAGAAAAAAATTGACTGCCATCCTCTACCTTTGCCATATTTATTCTCCAGAAGTAATTTGAGCAAGCTCCAGGCCTTTAATTGCAGGCATTGAGGCTCCGGCTTTCCCTTGCATATCTCCAATTATGTTCGCTGTACTCATGATAATTCTTTCAGCTTGAGCTTCTCTTTGTTTCCATATTCTCTCAAAAACACCCCTCTCTTTTACTATTTGATTTTTTATTTCCGCATATGCCTCAACGATATTTTCTACTTGCTGCTTAAACTCATGGCTTGTTATGTATGAGTATAAAAGTTCTGCTTTTTCTCCTCTATTTGCTTGTACTGCTTTTTGATATCCAACATCAAGTAAATTTTTCCTAAGCAAATTCGCTATGGGGGGTACTAATGAGTAACTACATATCATGACACCATCTAGAATTCCAAACCCGTTTTCTGCTTCTTTGGGTAATGCAGTCGATACAATAACAGGAAAATGGGCTTTTTCATTCCTTAAATCTTCTTTGAGTTTTGCAATCCATTTCTTACCATCCCAACTCTTTGTCTGTTTCGATTCCCACAGAATAATTCCGCATATAAATCCTTTGGGGCTTTTGACTATTTGTTTTACATCTGCGCCTGATACGCCCTTGCTTATTGGTATTATTTCATCACTTGGGAATGAGGATTGTAAAAGGTGTTCTAGCTCCAGCTCTACTATTTCTCCTTGCATCTGTTGAGATTTTTGATCAGCTTTTCTCCGAGCGTCCTCTAATGCTTTTTTTGTATCTTCTAATTGTTTACGTATTTCTTGTACTTCCAAATTTGATTTTTCTTTTTCGGTTTTGGTTATTTCTTCTTGCAATTTTTGTCTTTCGAAAATTAGCTTCTTCTGCATTTCAATTTCGCGTTCTTGATCTTTTTGTTTTAGAGATCTTGCTTCCTCGTTTGATTTAAGTACATCCTGAATTAATTGCTCATTTCGTTTCCTTATTTCTTCTTTTTCGTTATCTATATCTTTTAATTTAATATCCAATTCCTCTCTTATTCTTTTTTCTGTTCTTTCCTCTATTTCTTTCTTCTTTTTTTCAAGATCTTTCTCGTGCTCTGCTAATATCCCTTTCTCTAGCTGGTGTTTTAGAGCTTGGTTAATCTCAACTATTTTTCCGCAGTGAGGACAAATTAGAGTATCCATTTTTATTTATACAATAATAGTTCTTATTGGCGTTGGTTGCAAGATGTTTTTGGAAATGTTAAGATTTTAGTGTGAAAACACTCCTTCGCAATACCGCAATTAACGGAGTTTCGCTTTTTATATTAACCCAACTTTTTAGTGGGGTTAATATTTCTGGAGGATTTATCACTTTCGTTATTGGAGGAATAGTTCTCTCTTTAATGACAATAATCCTCCGTCCTATTTTAAATCTCATTGCTTTTCCTATAAATCTTATTACATTTGGTCTTTTTTCATTTGTAATTAACGCAATTATTCTTTACTTATTAACAGTTGTTATTCAGGATATAAAAATAACTGCATTTGTTTTTAACGGATTCTCATTTGCCGGCTTTGTAGTCCCAAGTGTATCTTTGAATACTCTTTTTGCTTATATCCTGTCCTCTTTTGTTCTTTCAGTTACGGTCTCATTCATAAATTGGTTAATAGAAAAATAAATGAATATGCTGACAGATAAAAAAATCGTCTGCTTGGGTGGTGGTATTGGAACTGTAAACCTTATCAAAGGTCTTAAAAAGTATGTTAAAAACATAACCGTAATTGCTTCTACCGCTGATGAAGGAGGATCTGGAGGAAGATTAAGACGTCTTTACAAAATTCCTCCACCTGGAGATTTTGTTAACTGCATGGCTTCCCTTGCACCAGACTCATTTACGTCTGACCTTCTTACCTATAGGTTTCCAGGAGACAGGTATGGGAAAGATTCGGAAATCTCAGGACATAAGTTAGGGAATTTTATACTGACTGCACTAGCTAACAAAAATGGAAATTTTGAAGAAGCGCTTACTCAAATGCAGAAAATGTTTCAAATTATGGGAAAAATTCTTCCAGCAACTATCGGGAGTGTTTCTATATCGGCTAGAACTATCGAAGGAAAAGAAGTTTTTGGGGAAGAAAATATAGATTTAGGTAAATATAACGGTGAAAGAATTTTGGAAGAAGTATTTTTACACCCTAAAAACCCACGCACACCGTCTAATGTACTCTCCGCAATGAAAGAAGCAGACGTACTGATAGCAGGTCCTGGTGATTTATATACAACAATCTTGCCTGTTTTAATTGTTCCTGAAATTTCAAAATTAATTATAAAAAGAGATGTCCCTAAGATTTTTATTATAAACGTTGCTAATAAACCCTTCGAGACTAAAGGTTATGCCTTATCTGACTATATAAATGCTATAAAAAGACATTTAGGTGTTTTTCCTTTTAATAAGGTAATTGTTAATAATAATTTCTCTGTTAAAATTCCGCAAGAGTATAATTATTCCTATGTTGATTTTAATGGGGAAAAAAACGAAGGGTATGAAATAATTAAAGACGATTTAGTAGATGGAGAGTTTCCTCTTTATCACAGCGCAGATAAGCTTGCAAAAATAGTCAGTAAAGTTCTATAATATACCCATGATTCTTCAAATCCTTTCAATTGTAATTTCGATACTGCTTGTTGGCTCTATTCTTTTACAGTCTCAGGGTAGTGGGCTTTCAAACGCGTTTGGTGGTGGAGGACAGGTATATAGAAGCAAGAGAAGTGTTGAAAGACTACTTATCTGGGTAACTGTAGTACTAACTTTCTTATTTGCGATTTTATCGATCATACTTCTCCTTCCTCACTAAATAAAATATGATTTTTTTTAGAAAACGCCTATTTTTTTGGCTTATTAGAGCATATATCAAAAGATGGGGGAAAAGAATCTTTCTTTTTTTCTTGGTAGGTTTAATTGTTTTTTTTGTTTTCTTAAGATTTATACAGTTTGTTATACCTAAAATTCCCTTTGGACAAACACAGTCAATTGGAATTGTGGGAGCGTATACCATAGACAATTTACCACCTGAAATTTTACATAAAGTTTCACAAGGATTAACTATTGTTTCATCAGACGATAAAGTAATTCCAGCCCTGGCTTCTTCTTGGAAGATTCAGGATAATGGCAAAACATATATTTTTTTATTAAAACCCAATATTTACCTTAGTGATCATGAAAAACTTACTTCCTCAGACATAAATTATTCATTTTCAGATGTGAGTATTCAGAGGCCCAATAAAGATACAATAGTTTTTAAATTAAAAGACAGCTATAGTCCTTTTTTACTTACGGTTTCTCGACCAATTTTTAAGAAAGGATTTATAGGGGTTGGAGATTATAGACTTAAAGATATTAGGTTAAATGGAAGTTTTATTCAATCTCTTGCTCTTTCGTCAGTGAAAAATCAATATAATATTGAATATTATCATTTTTACCCAAGCGAAGAAGCTTTAAAGACTGCTTTTGCCTTAGGTGAAATATCAAGTGCGTCAGGTCTTACAAATCTTCAATTTAAAAATTCCAGTTTTGACAAATTCCCAAATATTAAAACTAATAAATATATCAATTATAATCGTCTGGTAACCCTATTTTATAATACAAGAGATAACAATCTTTCTGATGAAAAATTAAGGAGTGCTCTTTCATACACGCTTCCCGATAGTTTTTTTTCTGGAAAAAGAAACTATTTTTCCTATTCTCCTTCTTCCTGGGCGTATCCTCAAGATTTAACAGAAAAAACTCAGGATATTACACATGCAAAGTCAATTATGTCTCAATCAAAAAGCGCTTCAGGAAGTAGTGAGATTACTCTTACTATTAAGACTCTTAGTAAATATATGAATACTGCAAAAGAAATTGCAGATTCATGGAAAGAGATTGGAGTTAAAACAAATATAGAAATAGTTGATTCTGTTCCTAGTCAGTTTCAGATATTTTTAGGAGATTTTAGAGTTCCTAAGGACCCAGATCAATATACTCTTTGGCATAAAGATCAGGAAAATAATATAACAGGTTATCAAAACCTTCGAATCGATAAACTTCTTGAAGATGGAAGAAAAGAAACAGATCTTGAAAAACGCAAAAAAATCTATACTGATTTTCAAAAATATCTTCTTGCTGATTCTCCCGCTTCTTTTGTTTACTTTCCGTACGAATACGAAATTACGAAAAAGTAATACGGGAGCGGAGTTTGCGGTGGTAAGTAATTGCAAAACGGTGCGCTTCGTCGCGAATTCTCATCATTAAATGAATTGCCTCTGAATCTTTTGCGAGCGATATTTCTTTAAAATCAGACGTAATTATTGTTTCTTGTCTTTTAGCTAAACCAATTATTGGAATGGTAAGATTTAGTTCGCTTAGAGCTTTCATAGCTGAAGATACTTGCCCCTTTCCCCCATCAATAATTATTAAATCTGGAAATTTCCATTCATCATGCTTGAATCTTCTTTTAAGAACTTCAGCAATCATTGCAAAATCATTAGGAGTGTCTTTAGTCATATAAATCTTAAAACGTCTATAAAGAGAAGAATCTTTTTCTCCATTTATAAAAACAACCATAGACCCAACTGCATTTTTTCCAGATGTGTTTGAAATATCAAAGCATTCAATTTTGTACAACTTATTCACCATAACTCCTTTTGTGTTTAGTTCGGTTATTAAACTACTTATTTCTTTATCTCTTAGGTCTGCGCTTAAGTTAGGATTTACTACGTATTCAAGCGGTCCATGAACTTTACTACTAACATATTCTATTGCACTTATTTGTTTTTGCAGACGTGATGCTTCTTCAAATCTCTCACTTTGACTTGCTATATCTCTTTCTTTTTGTAAGTCATGAACTACTTTTATTCTTTTCCCTTTAAGAAGTTGAATTAAATGCTTAATGTTTTTTTTGTAAATTCTTTTCAGTTCATACGAATCAAAAACTGGTGGACATATACAAAGGTTTAAATGATTATAAAGGCAGCGTTTCTTTGGGTGATTTAGAACTGTTTGAAAAGGAAAAATTCTTCTCAAGAGTTTCAAAACGATTCTTACGT
>OBEQ010970320.1_pt1 | contig 15004 bp, 17 predicted proteins | sample 1670901 | NCBI WGS metagenome assembly OBEQ01 (sample SAMEA104232315, study PRJEB22302) | groundwater metagenome | biome: forest; feature: aquifer; material: groundwater | place: USA | collected 2011-08-07 | depth 5.4 m | reverse complement strand
TGATTTTATTTTTTATCCCTGTGATGACCGGCAACCCTAAATCCCCATTGAACACTGGGGGAATATAATTAAACCCCAAGTCCAGATTCAATGAGTGTCCCCAGTCACGCCATTTGAATTCCAGGAACGCTGGAGAGGACTGCACAGCGATCCACGGGGTGCGGTAGGCGTCGGCGGCTATTGCGCCATGCATGGCCTCGGTAATCAGACAGGCCGAACCAGCTATACTGGTAATGATCTGGCGAAAATCATCGGCCGGAGAAATATAATGAAGGCCTGCCCGTTCGCAGACGCTTTGCCAGTCACCAGTGCGATGGGAGTCCTCATGAGGCATGAAGGAAACATCATGAACTTTCCGCTGCGATGGGGCAAATAGCTCCGGCAGTAGAACAGCAGGGTCCGTAATAGCCAGCTCTAGCGGCAAATTTAGCGCTTTTGCTGTCCCGGGACCACGTACACAGATAAATTCCCAGCTTTCATCTATGTGCGGCTTTTGTCCATAACCAAACCCGCTGCCGCATACGATTTTGCGCCCATTGGATGGGGCGCGATGATTTAATAAGGTGCCTATGCCAAATAACAACTCAGCTTCGTCAGAATCGAAAAAATCCGGGAAAATTTGATCCCAAAACCATGGATTGATGTCGTCACCGAAGTTACCCCCATCGCTTCTATAGTAATATAGCTTCATCCAGGATGCCCCAAGTGCACTGGCTTGCCCCAATGGTGTGCAAGCGAGAATGGTAATACAAAATATGTCCAGAAATATAATTAGTGAATCAGTTCGATCCAAGACGTTCAGTAACAAGTCTGCTCAATGCCCGTTCTGCCCCAGGCGGTTTACCCGCAACCAGCCATAGCAGCATTAGGCTAGAAGCATACGCCAGGCCGCCGGCGGCAATGCGTAAAATCAGACGCACAAGGATTGGCGTCTCCATATCCTGCGGCAGCACAAACAGCAGAACGAGTATCATGACAGATACTGCAATGGCTGGCCGCCAAAATACTTTTAACATCTCAATATACCGGATCATAATCATATTTCGTACACAGATTAAGGCAACCGGCAGCGTTAGCATCGCGGCAGCCAATCGCACCCATGCAATATCGTCAATGTTTTCGAAACGCGCCTGAAATATAAGCAGGCCGCCGAGAAGCAACAGTGCTTGCAGGTAAATCAGGGCTGCCGACATCCGTGATTTGCCTAGCACCTGCAATACCGGCGTTATTGTAGAGATAATGGCAACCGCAAACGAGGAAATAGCAATTAATTCCACAACGGGGATCATTGGAATCCAATTTGCGCCGTAAATTAACTGGACTGCATCGCTTGCCACCATGGCAAACCCAATGCTAACAGGCAAGCATATGATGATAGCAACGGCCAGGGTATGGAGATAGGTATTGGCAAGCTCCTTAGGCTCGCTCAAAAGCCGCGCGTATGCCGGAACCAGAACGCGATCAATCGGCATAAACAATTCAACGACAGGCATACGGGCCAGCTCCGACCCGACGTGATAATGACCAAGCTCGGTGGCGTTCCCGACGGCGGGTACAAAGAATTGATCAATCCGCATGGTGCTAAAAAATGCGAATTTTTCCGCCACCACCCAGATAGAAAAAGACCACACCTCGACTATATGTTTAAAACAAATCCGTGGCCGGTAATCAAACAGCATATAACTCGCAATGATTGCGCCGGCATATCCGAGAATGGCGCCAAACACCAAGGCCCAATAATTACGTAAGTAATAGGCTGCTATAATCGTAAAGACGGAAGGGATAATTTTTTCAAGGAAATTGAAAAGGAAGTCCTTGCCAAAATTGAAATTTTTTCTGTTAAGCGCATTGCCGATGTTTTGGAAACCCATAATAAAGACGCGCACCGAAAGAATATAAATCAGAACTATTGCGCGAGGCTCATTGAAATATTTGGCAAACAGCGGCGCCAATGAAACCACGATAATACCCAGCACCACACCGGTAATAATTGACGCTGTCCAGGCCGAATCCACATATTCACGGTCTAAATTCTGTCTGCGTATGACAGCTAAATTTTGTCCCTCTTTACCGATTGTTTCCGCCAATCCAACCAATAGCAGGCAGATCGCAACCAGACCAAAATCTTCCGGCGCCAGCAGGCGCGCCAGAATTACAGTGCTTACAATGCCAATACCCCGCATTGACCAGCGGGCGAAAAAAATCCATAGGCCGCCCTGCATGATGGCCTGACGGATGTTGACTTCTTTCTGCGCAATGGGCTCTGCAGGCAACTCAGGGTTCATATTAATTCCCAATGCGGCATTACAGGAAAAACGTTACCGGCACTGATTGCGCCAGTGACACATGTTGCGGCAGGGGTTTTACCGTGTGCACAACGACCAGGCCCAAACGCCATTATTTCGCAGGAGCGGGGTTGCCAACGCTCCAGCGGAACGGGCGGATGTCGATGCTGCCAAACAGACCGGCCTTGGTATAGGGATCACCGTCCGACCAGGCCCGCGCCTGCGCCAGAGTGTCAAGTTCCAGCACCAGCACACTGCCGGCCATGCTTTCATTATCATCCCCCAGAATGGGGCCTCCAATCCGCACACAGGTTGAGTTTTTCACATAGTCGAGATGCGCCTGCCGGTTGGCAAGCCGCAGATCCAGACTGTTAGGTTTATCTTTGCAATAAAGTATGAAGTGCATGATGTTTCTCCCTATCAGGTTGCTTATGCTTCTTCGCGCGTGAACGGCCGCGAAAGAAGTTCCGTAATTGCGCTATCTATATCCGCGCCGCCGTTCAGAATTGCATCAACCGCGGCGCAGATCGGCATATCCGCCTGGGTACGCCTGGCAAGCTGTACAGCAGCGCCTGCCGTTGTTGCACCTTCAAACACACCGTGTGACTTAGAAATAATACTGGCGAGAGTTTCACCCTGCCCCAAACGCAAACCCAGGCTGAAATTACGCGACTGACGGCTGTTACAGGTTAGCGCCAGATCGCCTATCCCCGCCAATCCCATCATGGTCTGCGCCTGTCCGCCCAGCATTACCGCCAATCGCGTTATTTCGGCCAGCCCGCGCGTCATCAGCGCGGCGCGCGCGCTTTCGCCCATGCCGCGGCCCTCTGTGACGCCACAGGCAATCGCGATAACGTTCTTGAGCGCGCCACCAACTTCCACACCTATAACATCAGGCGATAGATAAGGACGGAAACTTTGCGTGCCGATGGCCTGCACCAATGCAGCGCCAACACCGCTATCCGCGCAAGCCAGTGTCACGGCCGTGGGCAGCCCGCACGCAATATCAGCAGCAAAGCTGGGCCCCGAAAGTATCGCCACAGGATGGTCCGGGGCAATTTCGCCTGCTATCTGATGCATCAGCATATTAGTGCCAGTCTCAACACCTTTGGCGCATATCAGCAGTGGCGCGTCTGCACGCAGATGCCGAACCAGCCCAGCCAGCACCTCACGAACAAATTGTGCGGGAACCGCCAGTAAAACGGCGTCTGCATCCCCCGCCTCGGTCAGATCGGTGGTTGCAGTAATGGCTTCGGGTAATGTAATGCCAGGTAAATAGGCTGGATTTACGTGGCCTTTGTTGATCGCCACAAGGATCCCGGGATCCCGTACCCATAAGCGGACCTGGCGCCCGGCGCGATCCGCCACACAGGCCAGCGCTGTGCCAAAACCCCCGCCGCCTATGACTGAAAGCCGGTTCAACTGCCCCACCGTGACGATTTATTATGGAAATATGACGTATGCGTGACCATATGGATAAATAATTTATTGATTGTTCAGTCTTTACGATTATGATCGTGATTGGAGGAAACGTGTCAATGATAATGCCCGTGGAAACGGATATACGCACGAAAATTATCGGTGCGGCCCATAATCTTATCGCCCGCTATGGCTATGGCAAGACCACCATGGCCGATCTGGCGCAGGCATGTGGCATGTCACCTGGTAATTTGTACCGCTATTTCCCTGGAAAACTCGACATTGCCGAACGGCTGGCCCAGCACGCTTTCGATGAGGAGCTTGCGGCTTTACGTGAAGTTGTGCGTAAACCGGGCCTTAGCGCGGCCGAACGTCTGAAAGTTTTCTTCTGCACCCAGCTTCATGTTACCCATGCAAAATTAAGCGAAGATTCAAAAATCTTTGAAATTGCTGAGATTATCAAGCGGGAGCGGCCAGAGCTGTCCAATCAAAATCTGGCGCGGATACGGGCGCTATTGGCGGAAATCCTGTCGGCAGGGAATGCAACCGGTGAATTCGACATCCCTGATGTCGTAAGCGCAGCGGAAATGATTCAGTGCGCCACAATGAAATATCATTACCCTCAATTATTCACCAAATTGCCATTGGCCGAGCTGGAACGCGAACTGCGTGGAGTTATCGGGTTGATTTTACAGGGGATTTCGTGCTCTAAAGCACCTCAGACGGCGGCAAAAGCCTCCCCTCACAGATAGTTTTCCGGCCGGCTTAACACCTCTAACAAAATATTTTTTGTTTTATTCAGAAAAAATTTGTGCTCTGGCATATTTGCAACAGCGCGTGCCGGCCCCAAAAATTCTCTTAAAATTATCTAACTAAATCAATATCTTAATTCGGCTCTCTCCAAAGTTTCCATGCTGCATTACCATACGCTGACCGGCTGGGACAAAAAAAACATCTCTGCAGTAAATATTTTTCGTTTTGTTCATTGTTTTTTCAAAATAGATGCCCTATATAGAATTCATAGCAGCAAATGCTGCAGCGCTTGGTGGTTGATTATTGCAGCGCACAATTGAAAAACCTGCCGATGGAGGGTGACATGATTAAACATTTTCCGCAATTGAATGCCAATGAGGTCATTTGGATAGTGCTTGGTTTTGGCATCGCGGCTTACGCAGTGGCGTTAGTAGTGCAGGTGCTGCAAAGCTACAGCCTAATCTAGGAACGGAAAAATTTTGCGGCAACGCAATATAGAAGGATACGGAAAATGAAACACTACATCATTCGCAAGCAGTTCGAAGAACTGGCGGTTATTGGTGGGCGCGCAGCCTTGGTGGTTTATGCCATTGCCGCGCTGTTGCAGGGTGCAGGCGGGGTTCTCGCCTAACGGGCTGCCACCCAATTTGATGAAGGAGCGTGTTATGGCTCAGGGAAAAACGAGATGGAGTGAGTTAGCCCGCGCGGCATTGCCGGCATTAATGGGCGGACTTTTATGGAGCTATCTGGCTGCTGCCATGTTGTACGGGGCCATTCAGGCTTAATAGCCTGAGAGTTTACCTTCGCGCCCCCCTCCCCCCTCGGGACCGAAGGATACTGTAACGCCGGAGTGGATTACCGCTCCGGCGTTTTTTTTACGTCTGACAGGCCCTTCTAATTTGAACTAGCCGAAAAAGACGGGGTTTGATAGTGTCCTCACCAATTGGATCGCAATGAATGACGGTCCTTTTTCATCTTTAACACCCCCTCAGGGAAGACGGAGAAAATCATGGCCGCAAAGACACTCGAAGACTGGCAGAAAATGCGCGACGGGCTGAGCTATCGCAATCAGGCGTTTATCGATGGCAAATATGTGGATGCGGTTTCCGGCAAAACCTTTGAAACCACCAGCCCCATCGACGGGCGGGTTCTGGCAAAGATTGCAGAATGTGACAAGGCTGACGTTGATATCGCGGTAAAGTCCGCACGGCGCGCGTTTGAGGCTGGCAAATGGTCCGAAGCCGCTCCCGCCCATCGCAAGGCGGTATTGCTGAAACTGGCCGCACTGGTCCGGGAAAATTCTGAAGAACTGGCATTGCTGGAAACCCTCGACATGGGCAAGCCCGTGATGATGGCCAAAAATGTCGATATGGTTGGCGTCGCCAATAATTTTCAGTGGTATGGCGAGGCCATCGACAAGATTTATGACGAAATTGCGCCAACCGGGCCCGCAGGCCTTGGCATGATCACCCGCGAACCGGTGGGCGTGATCGGCGCCGTGGTGCCGTGGAATTTCCCGCTGATGATGTCGGCATGGAAACTTGCGCCCATGCTTGCCACGGGCAACAGCGTCATTCTGAAGCCTGCCGAACAATCCCCGCTGACCGGGATCCGCCTGGCCGAACTGGCGATGGAAGCGGGCATTCCCGAAGGCGTGCTGAACGTGCTGCCGGGTTATGGCGAAACCGCCGGTCAGGCATTGGGCATGCATATGGATGTGGACGTGATCTCGTTCACCGGCTCGACCGAAGTTGGCAAATATTTCCTGCAATATTCCGGCAAATCCAACATGAAGGCGATATGGCTGGAATGTGGCGGCAAGTCCCCCAACATCATCATGAAGGATGCGCCAAATCTGGACGCCGCCGCACAGGCCGCAGGCATGGCGATTTTCTTCAATTCCGGTCAGGTTTGCCTGGCCAGCTCACGCCTGCTGGTCGAAGAAGGCATCAAGGACGAGTTCCTGGAAAAAGTGAAAGCCGTTGGCCAGTTCATGCAGCCGGGCGATCCGCTTGATCCGAAAACCATGATGGGCACCATGGTCGACAAGTCGCAGACCAAGCGCGTGATGGGCTATATCGAAGCCGGTCAGAAAGAAGGCGCAAAGCTGGTCATGGGCGGCAAGCAGGTCCGTCAGAACACCGGCGGCGAATATATCGAACCGACGATCTTCGACAATGTGAAGACCGACATGAAGATCGCCCAGGAAGAAATCTTCGGCCCCGTGCTGTCGACACTGACCTTCAAGGACACCGAAGAAGCGCTGAAAATAGCCAATGATTCGATCTATGGCCTGTATGCAAACCTTTGGACCAATGATCTGACCAAGGCGCACAAAATGGCCCGCAAAATCCGCGCCGGTTCGGTCAATATCAACAACACCAATGGCGGCGGTCTGGTGATGCCGTTCGGCGGTTACAAGCAATCCGGTCTTGGCCGCGACGGCTCTCTGCATGCGCTCGACAAATTCACCCAGATGAAGGCGACCTATATCCATCTGGGGTGAACTGCTTGGCCAAAATCACAGGCCGGTCTCGAAAGGGACCGGCCTTTTTTGTGGTCGTTTATTTAACTGTGATGGTAACCACTTCCGATGCGACCGGAATCTTGTGCGGGATATGATTATGATCTCCCAGAAGTAATTGCAGCGTGTGTTTTCCGGGCGGCAATTCCACGATCGCCTCGGTCTGGCCGCCGCCAAAATGCAGATGCTGCGCATCCTTTGCAATCGCTTCGTTCAACGCCGCACCTTCCGGCAATGGCGCATCTACAAACAAATGATGATGCCCGGTGTTTGCTTTTTCAACACCGGCAGGCGCCACGCCCATGCCGCGCAGGCCAAACACTACCTGCACCGGCGATGCGACCGGCGCGCCATCGGCCGGGCTGATGATATAAAGCTTCGCCCCATCCGGTGCGGGGGTTTCCCCGGCCTGTGCCGGGGCTGCGCACAACAGGGCTGCCCCAATCATCAGTGAGCGCATAAAATACTTCATTGCGTTTTCTCCTCATAATCGATCAGCGCCAAAGCGGCGCGAAATCCGGTTTCAGGGCTGCTCCAGATGGGTACAGTAATATCCGGGCAATGTACAATCGCCCCTGCCATGGAGGCCTGCGCAAGAATGATGAGATCAGCGGTCAGCGCCGCGCCGCGCAGGCCACGCGCCACTTCGCGGTGATAGGCATCCATATCCCCTTGCTGAAAATATTTCCACGCGCTGGCAAATAGATGATCCAAAACGGTTACGCCACTGCGGCCCAGATAGTCAGCCGAATCCCGCACCAATGCCACAGTCGAGACAAGCGCCGTGGAAACTGCGCCGCATACGGCGATATGGCTGCCCTGCATTACTGCATTGTCCGCCATCGGACGATCAATGCGCATGACGGGGATGGGTGCATCCGCATCAAAACTTTCTGCTACTGGCCCCAGCGTGGAGCAGGTGCAAACGATAACCTGTGTGTCCTCAGCCACTATTTCACCCAGCGCAGCAGTGGCCGCTGCCTCAACTTCTGCTGTTAGCCCCCCTTGCGCGATCGCCCGTTCCAGCAGATCTTCGCGCACCACATGGCGTATCGCAAGATCGGGCGCAAAACGGTCCCGCAGCCCGTCAAAGGTGGCGATATGCACCGGTGAGGTATGCAGGAAAACAATCACGCTTTCATTCCTTGCGGCCTGGATATCAGATTTTCTGTCCGCTCTTTTCCCAATCGGCCAGGAACGCGGCAATGCCCGCATCGGTCAGCGGATGGCGGATCAGCTGGCGCAACACATTGGGCGGAATGGTGCAGATATCGGCGCCAATGCGCGCCGCTTCCAGCACATGGGCCGGATGGCGCACCGAGGCGACCAGAATTTCCGTCTCCAGATCAGGATAATTGTCATAAATATCACGTATGTCGGCAATCAGCTCCATGCCTTCCTGACTGATATCATCCAGGCGCCCGACAAACGGCGACACAAACGCCGCGCCGGCCTTGGCCGCCAGCAGCGCCTGGTTGGCCGAAAAGCACAAGGTGACATTGACCATCACGCCCTCATTGGCCAGTGACCGGCAGGCCTTCAGCCCGTCCCAGGTCATCGGCACCTTGATGGCGATGTTTTTTGCGACAGCGCGTAATTTTTCCGCCTCGCGCAGCATGCCGGCCGTGTCCAGCGCCGTCACCTCGGCGCTGACCGGCCCCGGCACCAGCGCGCAGATTTCCTTCAACGCTTCAATAAAATCCCGCCCCGCCTTGGCGACCAGACTGGGATTGGTGGTCACCCCATCCACCATGCCGGTGACGGCAAGATCGCGGATTTCGGTCAGATCGGCGGTGTCGATAAAGAATTTCATGCTGGATCGCTTTATGTTTGTTCGTGATCGCGCAATATAGACCATGGATTCGCCCATTGCCAAACACTCAACCATGAACCGGGTCGCCGTGCTGCTGCCGCTGCCGCTGGTGGGGCCGTATGATTATGCTGTGCCGGATGGCGTAAGCCTGTCGCCGGGGGATTTTGTGACAGCGCCCCTGGGGGCGCGCCAGATGGTGGGCGTGGTATGGGGCGCGGGCAAAGGCGGCATTGATCCGGCAAAGCTGAAAGAGGTTCGTTTAAGGCCTGATCTGCCGCCCCTGCCGGAGGATTTGCGGCGCTTCATTGACTGGGTGGCGGACTATACGCTGGCCGCGCCCGGCGCGGTGTTGCGGCTGGCGATGCGGGTTCCGTCCGCCACGCAGCCAAAACGGCCACGGCGCGCTTTGTCTTTCGATGCGCCCGACGCCAACCATCCCGGCCCGCAACTCTCAGCGCAACAGGCGGATGCGGCGCGGGCCTTGTGTGACGCCGTGCAGGCGCAAAACTATTCCTGCACCCTGCTGCAGGGCGTCACCGGTTCCGGCAAGACCGAGGTGTATTTCGAGGCCATTGCCGAAGCGCTGCGTCAGGGCAAACAGGTGCTGGTGCTGTTGCCGGAAATTGCACTGACGGTGCAGTTTCTGGAACGCTTCAAAGCGCGCTTTGGCTGCCTGCCCGCCGAATGGCATTCGCAATTGCAGGATGCCCGCCGCCGCACTATCTGGCGCGCGGTGGCGTCTGGCGAAGCGCGCGTCGTGGTGGGGGCGCGTTCGGCGCTATTTCTTCCGTTCACGGAGCTTGGCCTGATCATTGCCGACGAAGAACATGATGCGGCCTATAAACAGGAAGACGGCGTGATCTATCACGCGCGGGACATGGCGGTGGTGCGCGCGCATCTGAAGGACATTCCCATTGTGCTGAGTTCCGCCACGCCGTCGCTGGAAACCGTGGTGAATGCACAGACAGGGCGTTACGGGCATCTGATTCTGCCGGACCGGCATGGCGGCGCGCAACTGGCCAGCATCGAAGCGGTGGATATGCGCACCGCAGGTCTTCCTGCAGGCCAGTTTATTTCCCCGCGCCTGCTGCACTTAATGGACGAAACCCTGGCGCGCGGCGAACAGGTGCTGCTCTATCTCAACCGGCGCGGCTATGCGCCGCTGACGCTCTGCCGCGCCTGCGGACAGCGCATGGAATGCCCGAACTGTTCGGCCTGGCTGGTCGAGCACCGTTTTCATAACCGCATGCTGTGCCATCATTGCGGGCATGAAGCGCAAAAACCCAAAGCCTGTCCTGCATGCGCCGTCGAAGATAAAATGGTGGCGCTGGGCCCCGGCATTGAACGGCTGGCCGAAGAAGTGGGGGCCGCATTCCCGGAATTCACCCCGGCCATACTTTCCGGCGATCACAGTGTCGATCAGGTGCGTGACACCCTGGCGGCCTTCACCCGGGGAGAGACAAAATTATTAATTGGTACACAGATTATCGCCAAAGGACATCATTTTCCCGATCTTACCCTTGTCGGTGTGATTGACGCCGATCTGGGGCTGTCCGGCGGCGATCTGCGCGCGGCGGAACGCACCTTTCAGATGCTGCATCAGGTGTCGGGCCGTGCGGGCCGCGCGAGCCGCCCCGGCCATGCGGTGATGCAGACCTATATGCCCGAACATCCGGTAATGCAGGCGCTGATCAGCGGCGATCAGGCGAAATTTTTGGCAGCCGAATCAGACGCGCGCCGCGCGCGCAACCTTCCGCCGTTCGGGCGTCTGGCGGCGCTGATCATCTCCGGCCCCGATCAGATACAGGTGCGCGACTTCGCCACCCAGCTTGCCCGCTTTGCCCCCCACGGCAAGGATGTTCATGTGCTCGGCCCCGCCCCCGCCCCTCTGGCGCTGCTGCGCGGGCGCCACCGCACCCGCCTGCTGCTGATGACCACCCGCCAGCACAATGTGCAGGCCCTGCTGCGCCCCTGGCTGGCCCGCGTCAAAGTTCCGCCGAAAGTGCGCCTTGCCGTCGATGTCGATCCGTACAGCTTTATGTGAGCGTAGGCGGGTGCCGCTATCGGCGTTGGCAAGCTGTTGGAGCGTCCTTTGTTGTTCTTTTCTCCATCCCTTGTGGGGGAGGGAGGCAGGATGCGGAAACAAAGTTTCATATATGATAGCCGCGCGCTCGACATAAAAGCGCGTGCGGGCAAGAAACTGGAAGCGGCGCCCCGCCACATCATGGATGAAGTTCTTGCCAGACTGGCCCCGCTGTTCGAATAAAGCTACCCCCAAACCGCCACATGCCCTTGCACCCATAGCGTCGGTATGTTAGGACACGCGCGGCTTTGAGGGCATGGTTGTTGCGGGTTTACCCGTTGCCCTAAAAAGCCGTTCATTTTCATGCGGTTAGTTTTTGCCTGCCCGATTGTGGCGGGCGCGATTGAGGGGCCTCAATTGGCTGAACAAACACAACAGGTTGCGGGCGTGTCCGGGTTGCCGGGGCGTTATGCGACCGCTATTTTTGAACTGGCGCGCGAGGCGGGGACGCTGGATGCGGTGGCGGCTGATCTGGCCGCGCTGACAGCGATGCTGGGCGCCAGCGCCGATTTAACGCGCCTGGTGCGCAGTCCGGTATTCAGCCGAACGGAGCAGGGCAAGGCCATGGCCGCCGTGCTGGCGCGCATGAAGGCGCAAGACCTGACCACGCGCTTTATCGGCCTGGTGGCCTCAAAGCGCCGGTTGTTTGTGCTGCCGGCCATGATCACGATATTCAACGCCCTGCTGGCGAACCATCGCGGCGAGGTGTCGGCGCGGGTGACATCTGCCCATATGCTGGACGGCGCGCAGCTTGACGCGATCAAATCCGCGCTGAAACAGGCCGCTGGCCGCGAGGTGCAGTTACAGGCGGACGTGGACAATTCCATACTGGGCGGGCTGATTGTGCGCATGGGAAGCCGCATGATTGACGGCTCGCTGCGCACAAAACTGAACAATTTACAGATTGCTATGAAAGAGGTTGGCTGATGGACATCCAGGCTGCGGAAATTTCCGCGATCCTTAAACAGCAGATTACGAATTTCGGCGTTGAGGCCGAGGTTTCCGAAATCGGCCAGGTTCTGAGCGTTGGCGACGGCATCGCGCGCATTCATGGCCTGGACAAGGTGCGCGCCGGTGAAATGGTCGAATTTTCCGACGGAACCAAAGGCATGGCGCTGAACCTGGAAAGCGACAATGTCGGCGTTGTGATTTTCGGCGATGACCGCAACATCAAGGAAGGCGATGTGGTCAAGCGCACTGGCGCCATCGTGGACGCACCCGTGGGCAAAGGCCTGCTGGGCCGCGTGGTCGATGGTCTGGGCAATCCGATTGACGGCAAAGGCCCGCTGGTCAGTTCCGAGCGCCGCCGCGTGGAAGTCAAGGCGCCCGGCATTATCCCGCGCAAATCCGTGCATGAGCCGATGCAGACCGGCCTGAAGGCCATCGACAGCCTGATTCCGGTGGGCCGTGGCCAGCGCGAGCTGATCATTGGCGACCGCCAGACCGGCAAGACCGCCATCGCCATCGACACCATTCTGAACCAGAAGTCGATCAATCAGGGCACCGACGAATCCAAAAAACTGTATTGCGTCTATGTCGCCATCGGTCAGAAACGCTCGACCGTGGCGCAGATCGTCAAGACGCTGTCCGAAGCGGGCGCGATGGAATACACCATCGTGGTCGCCGCCACCGCATCCGACCCGGCGCCGCTGCAATTTCTGGCGCCCTATACCGGCTGCACCATGGGCGAATTTTTCCGCGACAATGGCATGCATGCGCTGATGATCTATGACGATCTGTCCAAGCAGGCCGTGGCTTACCGCCAGATGTCGCTGCTGCTGCGCCGCCCGCCGGGCCGCGAAGCCTATCCGGGCGACGTGTTTTATCTGCATAGCCGTTTGTTGGAACGCGCCGCCAAACTGAATGATGATAATGGCGCGGGTTCGCTCACCGCCTTGCCGGTTATTGAAACCCAGGCCAATGACGTGTCGGCTTATATTCCAACCAATGTGATCTCGATTACCGATGGCCAGATCTTCCTGGAAACCGGCCTGTTCCACCAGGGCATCCGCCCCGCAGTGAATGTCGGTCTGTCGGTGTCGCGCGTGGGATCGGCGGCACAGATCAAGGCGATGAAACAGGTGTCGGGTTCGATGAAGCTGGAACTGGCGCAATATCGTGAAATGGCGGCGTTTGCGCAGTTTGGTTCCGATCTGGATGCCTCGACGCAAAAACTGCTGGCGCGCGGTGCGCGGCTGACGGAACTGCTGAAGCAAAACCAGTTTTCGCCGCTGACCGTGGAAGAACAGGTGATCGTGCTGTTCAGCGGCTCCAAGGGCTTTCTCGACAGTATCGCCGTTGAGGCCATTGGCCGTTATGAGCAGGGTCTGCTGCGCCTCATGCACGACAAGCATGCCGCCGTGGTGGCGGCGATCCGCGATGAAAAAGCCATTTCGGAGGCGACCGACGCCAAACTGCGCGAAATTCTGACCGCGTTCACCAAATCGTTCGCTTGAAGATAGCGCACTCACAGGATAGCTGATGGCCAGCCTCAAGGAACTCAAAAACCGCATCGCCTCTGTGCGTTCAACGCAGAAGATCACCAAGGCGATGCAGATGGTAGCCGCGGCCAAGCTGCGCCGGGCGCAGGATGCGGCCGTGGCCTCGCGCCCCTATACGGAGCGTATGGGCCGGGTGATCAATAATCTGGCGAGCGGCGTGGCCGGGCGCGATGGCGTGTCGCCCCTGCTGGGCGGCACGGGCCGTAATCAGGTACATCTGCTGCTGGTGGCGACCGCCGAACGCGGCCTGTGCGGCGGCTTTAATTCCAGCATTGCGCGTCTGGCGCGCGAGCATATTATCCGGTTGCAACGCGAAGGCAAGACGGTCAAAATTCTGTGCGTCGGCCGCAAGGGGCGCGATGCGCTGCGCCGCCTGTATGGCAATCTGATCATCGACACGATTGAGCATAACAATATCCGCAATATTGGTTTTGTGAATGCCGCCGCAGTCGGTGACCGGGTGCTGGCCATGTATGAAGCTGGCGAGTTCGATGTGTGCACATTATTCTTCAGCCGTTTCCGTTCCGTCATTCTGCAAATTCCTACAGCCACCCAGTTGATCCCGATTGATCTGACGGCGGTTGCAGGCGGCGCGTCCGATATGGGCGGCGCATCCTATGAATATGAACCCGACGAAGCCGAAATTCTGGCCGATCTGTTGCCCCGTAACGTCTCGGTGCAGATTTTCAGCGCATTGCTGGAAAATGCCGCCAGCGAACAGGGCGCGCGGATGAGCGCCATGGACAGCGCCACCCGCAATGCGGGCGACATGATCCAGAAATTGAACCTGACCTATAACCGCACCCGTCAGGCGTCGATCACCAAAGAACTTATCGAAATCATTTCCGGCGCAGAAGCGCTGTAAGCCAGATACGAGGATTAGAACATGAGCAGCAATGTTGTTGGCCGTATTTCCCAGGTCATCGGCGCCGTCGTCGACGTCACCTTTGATGGTGGTCATCTTCCATCAATCCTGAACGCGCTGGAATGCACGAATGACGGCAACCGGCTGGTGCTGGAAGTAGCCCAGCATCTGGGCGAATCCACTGTGCGCACCATCGCCATGGACGCCACCGATGGTCTGGTGCGTGGCCAGGAAGGCACCGACACCGGCGCACAGATTACTGTGTCTGTGGCGCCCGAAATGCGGGGCCGCATCGTCAACGTGATCGGCGAGCCGGTGGATCTGCGCGGCCCGGTCAAGGCCACCAGGTTTCGAGGCATTCATCAGCCTGCGCCGCCCTTTGTCGATCAATCAACCGAATCCGAAATTCTGGTCACCGGCATTAAGGTTGTGGATCTGCTGGCGCCTTACGCCAAGGGCGGCAAGATCGGCCTGTTCGGCGGCGCGGGCGTGGGCAAGACTGTGCTGATCATGGAACTGATCAACAATATCGCCAAGGGCCATGGCGGCTATTCGGTATTTGCGGGCGTCGGCGAACGCACCCGCGAAGGCAATGATTTGTATCACGAAATGCTGGAATCCGGCGTGAACAACCTCGAAGACACGGGTTCCAAATGCGCCCTGGTCTATGGCCAGATGAACGAGCCCCCGGGGGCCCGCGCACCGCCTCGTCGACCGGCTCGCCGATGACGTTGATGATGCGCCCAAGCGTCTCGTCGCCG
>OBEQ011456730.1_pt1 | contig 15007 bp, 16 predicted proteins | sample 1670901 | NCBI WGS metagenome assembly OBEQ01 (sample SAMEA104232315, study PRJEB22302) | groundwater metagenome | biome: forest; feature: aquifer; material: groundwater | place: USA | collected 2011-08-07 | depth 5.4 m | reverse complement strand
TCTTTTGCGGACAAAAGCCCTCAATGAGTCTTGCGGAGCTCTATGTATTCGCTCCTCACCCCGCGCCGCGAACTTCATCCGCTTGAGCGAACCCCTTAGCACCCCTCTCAATTTTTACATTTGACCTGAACCTCTTGGACTGCTTGAATCCGATACAGAAGTCAGGAGTTCATCCTCCCTACGGAAAAGGAATTTCCCATGAACGGTCATCTTTCTGTGTGGGTGGCAACAGTACTCTGCGCCGCCTGCAGTGTAATTCTGTCTAAAAAACTGGGACATATTCCCGCGATTTACTCTGTCCCCCTTACGGGCGGAATATTCTGGGCTACCTCACTTGTCTGGCTCGGAGTGAATGCCTGGACAGGAAACTTACCGAGCACAGAGAGCGTTCGCGCGAGCGGAACTCTGCCGCTGACCCTCGCGCTCATGATCATGCTCGTCGGCGTTCTCTACTACATCGCGAACATGCTCATCATCGGTGCATTCAACGCACACGTCTCTCTCCGCGTCGTGGCGACCATCTCAAGCACCATTCCTCTTTTCGTCACGATCATGGAGTGTGTCATCGACGCAAAGTGGCCGACGACCAGGCAAATGGCCGGGCTTATCCTGCTTCCCTTTGCGGTGTGGCTCATCATCCCCAGCGGCGTAACCTCTGTCCGTTCATAAAAAGGAGTAGCTCGTGAGCGCACTACTCTCCGCCGTCATCGCGATCTTCGTGGTCTGGCTCGTCGCCTATGATCCGGCGAATCAGCCGCCACCGCCCACACCCAGAGTTGCTCCGGCGACCTGAATTCAAAAGCGCTTCATCCGAAGCGCTTTTTTGCACAGAAAAAGCCGTCGCATGCATGCGACGGCTTTGTTGTGAAAACTGAAAGTTACACCCATGCACCGCGGCAATTCGCAGACTTGAGCTCGGCGAAGCGATTGCAGACCGCTTGGTGGTAGATGATGCGCGCAACTGCGGCCTGTATCGAGTCCGGATCAGCGGGCACCTGAGGATCGCGCGGGGAAAGATTCTCTCCCACGAGCACGTCGACAATGAACGGTACCGGAATATGCTTCCACCACCGGTCAGCCGTTCCAAACGCCTTACCTGCGCCATAGAGGTGGATCGGAATGACCGGAACCAAAGGATGTTGTTGCATGAGGTACGTGATCCCCTTTTTGATCTCGGTCGGCTCTTCTGGTTTACCGCGCTTGCCTTCGGGATAGAGAATGATGATCTCGCCGCGAGCGAGCGCCGCGTGGACCTCCCCGTAAGGATCTTTTCCTGACTGACCGCTCCCCCGCTCCACATAGATCACACGCATGACGTTCCGCGCGAACCAGTCGAGAAGCTTCGTCTTCGCCCAATAGTCCTTCGCGGCGACCGGACGAACCTTTCCGACGAAGTGAAGCGGGAAAAGCGACTCGATGATCGGCGTGTCCGCATTCGAATTGTGATTCGCGATGATGATCGCGGGACCCCGCGAAGGCAATGCTTTGTCCCATTCGATGACCGAGCGCTTCCGCAATCCCAAGTAGAAGACAACGAACGGGCGCACGAAGGAAAGATGAAAGAGCACTTTTAGAACGCCGGGGATCATACCAATCCTCCCTTCTCGTAGACGAAGTGGTAAACCAGATGGAAGTAGACCGGAGCAACAAAAAGTAAACTGCCGATCCGATCGAGCACTCCCCCGTGTCCCGGAAGAAACGCGCTCGTACTGCGCACTTCAAGATCGCGCTTGATCGCTTCGACAAAGATACTGCCGAGAAAACCGAGCGGCGCAATGAGCGATCCGAAAAGGAGCGCTTGAAGCGGCGAGAAGGGGGTCAAGGAGTCCGCGATGAGAACAGCGAGCGGAACCGTTACCACCCAGGCGCTGAGGAATCCGTCCCACGTTCTCCTCGAACTCACATTCGGAACGATCTTGCGGCGATCGCAATTCCTTCCGACAACAAACTGCATGAGGTCGTTCACTTGCGCAAGGATGAGCACAAAGAGGACAAGCCCCGCGGCCCCGCTCGGACTTCCGCCCTGCGGCAGAGCAAAGAAGTGCGCCAGGTGACTCGGTGCATAGATCGTGATGAGAAAGAGGAGAAGTACACCGCCGATCTCTTTGACGAATCCGCTCGTGCGCTCTTGCATAAAGACCATGACGAACACCATGAGAACGGGGAGGAAAACCCACCCGAAGATCATGAAGAGTCGGTCTGTTTCGTGATGTGCGGCGAAGTAGTACTGGAGAACGAGGATCGGAATTCCCAGAAGGATGAGGGGTCCGTCCACCTGACGTGTCGGAAGATGTGAGATGAGCTCCTTGAACGCAAGAAAGCTCACAATTCCAAAGACCACATACACGCCGTTCTCGGGATAGCCGAGAGCAAGAGCGACAAGCGCGACGATCCACCACCACGTTTTCACACGGAGTTCGAGAGTGCGCAGTCTGCGTTCGGGTCTTTTCCATCCGATTACGCCGACAACACAGGTCGTACCGACGAGAATCGTGAATATGAGCACAAGGCTGATAAGGACGGCGGGCGCATAAGTGAGACCGAAGATACTTATCACAGGTCAAACCTGCCTTTCATATAGAGTGAATCAACGAGCTATCTAGCTACACCACTTGTTACCATAAAATAGCATCTTGTCAATTACCCCGCTCTCCTCTATGATGGCTCCATATGGCCAATCTGGCGGAGTATAAAAAGGCAATATTCAATTATGAGATCCTTGAGGACTTCGAGGCGGGTTTGGAATTGATCGGCTCTGAGGTGAAGAGCGTGCGCGGCCACAAGGCGATGATCGACGGGGCACGTGTGATCGTCCGCGGCGGAGAAGGATTCCTCGTCGGGGCGACCATTCCCGCCTATCAGCCGGCCAATATGGCGGCGGACTACGACGCCGGGCGGAATCGCCGACTCCTATTAAATAAGAAGGAACTTGCGACGCTCATGCGCGCGGAGGAGGAGAGAGGACTCACCGTCATTCCCCTCTCCTTCTATGAAAAAGGTCGCCTCATCAAAGTGAAGGTCGCTGTCGTGCGCGGAAAGAAGAAGCATGACAAACGCGAGTCGCTCAAAAAGCGTGAAGCGGATCGCGATATTCAGCGCGCAATGAAACGCTAGGCACAAAAAACCGGAGCATTATGCTCCGGTTTTGAATTTCTAGCTTCCGATCGCTGTCACAAGGAGGACCGCACCCAACTCAGGGAACATGACGAGCGCAACGACCATACCTAGCGCGGCGAGAAGCGCGAGGCCCCACATGAGCACGAACATGGTCAGTGCCATAAGTGAAAAGGTGACCACCACGTTCTGTTCGGTCACAACAACACCCGCAAGTGACGCTCGGATCAGCGTCGACTTCACGTCGTCTTTTAGCCGATAGACGGGGGCATGCTCAAATGTCGTCGCAACAGCCTTCTCGGCGGCAACCATCATCCATCCCTCGATCTTCGGAGCGACATCCGTCGCAAGATTCCGCAGTCCGGGGTTGGTAATGTACCGCTCGGCGAGCTTCTCGACTGTTTCCGCCGGAGACTTTCCTCGGAACGCAAATTGCTCGATGACCACCTGTTCCGGTCGAAAATAGAACGCGCCTTCCTGCGGCTTATAGCGCGGATTGCCGACGAATTTCGCCGTGAGGTCATACGATTGCCCCAGATGCTCACCGTGCACGACGGCACGGATCGCAAGAGCCTTGTCACCGAGCGCAACCTTCACCTCTGTCACCGTAACCCCCTTTACGGTCTTAGGAAGTGCGGCATCGATCCGCGACTGGATCTCGCTCGCGGTTATGCTCACACGATGCTCCGCGAAGAGAGCAAAAAGTAGTCCGACCGCCGCAACGATCCCGACAACAACGGAACATGTCCAAAACAATTTACGACGCACCATGGTCTTCTCCTATAGAACACTGATGCAAAGTTAGACGAGAGCGGTATGTTTGTCAAAACCGAGCAAGATCTACTGTGTTATGGCGCTTCTATAGTCTCTGGAACAGAGATTTAAAAAGGCGTTCCTGAAACCGCGCAAAGCGGGCGTTCTCGATGACGAGCGCTGTTTCGGACGCATAATCGACGAACGCCACCTTGTCACCGTAAATAAGCGACGCAATATCGTATGTGAACGGATCTTCTTTTGCGGGCATTACCTTTGAATAGCACTCGATGCGCTTTTTATGCGGATTCTCCTTGAGTGCGGAGTTCGTGATGACGAGCTGTTCCAATTTCTTTTTGTCGCGCGCTTGGCGATAACCCTTCGGCACATAACGCTCGACGTCCGTGCCAAGATTCCGCGAGCTTGTGCGGAAGAATGTATCGCCACTTTTCAGTGTCGCGGCAAGATCATCGAGCACACTCCTGAGGCCCTTCTTCCCTTCCAAAAGTTTTACCGTGGGACGATCTTCTTTGTTCGCATAGTCTGCGGCGAGCTCATCGAGCGTCGCACGGAATGCTTCCGCACGCTCGTCGAATTCCTTGGCGAGAAGGCGGGGCGACTCGGCGATGTAAAGTTTACGCTTCCCCGAGAGCGTCGTACTCACGATACCTTTTGCGATGAGCGCGGGCAGAGCGGCATATACCGCCGGACGATGGAGGCCGCTCCGCTTCACGATACCGGAAATACTCAGGGATGACGCTCCCAGAAGACTCGCATAGAGTGTCGCTTCTTGAGCACTAAGGCCTGATTGTGCGAGTGTCGCCACATGATTTTTGTTCATTTTGTAATAAATTAGTACAAATTATTTCGATAAAACCACTATATCAGGGCGAGGTTTTCTGTAAAGACGTGCCTCAGGGGAAACAAATAAAGCCCGTGCCGACCGCTTTGCCAAAGCCAAGGAGTACGCTGGGTAGCAGATGTACGTTTCAGTTCCAACCACCTCCGAAAGGACCTCCCCATGAAACCGTTTACCCACTGTTCGTTCTGCGGCACGCTCTTCCCCCACGGAGACACCTGGCCGAAAACTTGTGTTGGATGTCAGCGTTCAACGTGGCGCAACCCAACCCCGGTTGCAGTACTGCTTCAGCCTGTATGGTTTCCTCATGGAGACGCGAAACTTGTTGGTATCCGTCGCCAAAACACTGTGCAGTCCGGGATGATCTCTCCTCCGGGAGGATTCGTAACCCTTGGCGAAACGTGGCAGGAAGCCGCCACCCGCGAGGCTAAAGAAGAAGCGAATATCGACGTCGACCCAAACACTATCGCAGTGTTCGACATCGTGAGCGCATCTGAAGGTGTCATTCTCATCTTCGGGATCGCGCCGTTCGTTGATGCCGCACAGCTTTGTCCTTTCATTCCAAATCATGAGGCATCGGAACGTGTTCTCATTGCACGTGGCGATCCGCTTGCTTTCCCACTTCACGAAATAATCGCTAATCGCTATCTCGATAGGATGTATCGAAAAAAGCAGAGGGAAGACAGGGCGAACAAAAGATTTCTGGAAGAACTCTACGGAGACGATAGCGTCAACTGCGGCGAAGAAGGAGCGACATAATGACTCAATCGATCAAAAACTTTTGCGAACGATCCGTTCACGTCGGCGTTGTCGGTGTCGGTGAGGTGGCAAAGAACCACCTCCTGCCCGCACTCGTCACGATTCCCGGAGCGACGCTTGCGGGTGTCGTCGGACACGAACAGCATCACGCCGTCGCTGTGGCGAAAGAGTTCGGCACACGTGCCTACCTTTCGATCGACACGATGATCGCCGACCCACAAGGCGATGCGCTCATCATTGCAACACCGGATGCGCTTCATGCGCCGATGGCGATTGCGGCGATGCAGGCGGGTAAACATGTCTTCGTCGAGAAGCCGATGGCGACCACCGTGAAAGATGCGGAAGACATGATCGTTGCCGCGGCAAAATACGGCGTCAAACTCGCCGTCGGATATCACCTACGCTTCCATGCCGGGCACAAAGCGGTCCGTGCGCTTGTCGACAGGGGAGAGATAGGGGTACCGCGAAAGATGCAGATCGTGTGGACATACAGCGCGCCGGAAACAGACTGGCGGAAAAATGGACCACAGGGACGTTGGTGGGCCCTCGCGGCGATCGGTACTCATGCGATCGACTTGGCGGCCTTCCTCCTTGGATGTGAAATTTCCCAGATTCGGAGCATGGTGATCGCTGATCCGGCGCACCCCGGCGAGCGCGAACACACCGCGACCGTCCTCCTTGAGTGCACGGGCGGTTTACAAGCGGAGATCTTTGTCTCCAATCGTGTCAGCCTTCCCCGAACAGTCACAATAGAAGGCTCTACAGGTACGATCACCTGTGTCGACACTCTCGCCGCGCGTGGTGCGGGCAAGATCACAATGAGCGGTCGACATGTCCCTTTCGTCCCCGTTGATCCCTACCGCGAAGAACTCACGGACTGGATCGAGGCGATCCGACATGACCGAGAGCCCTCAGTCAACGGAGATATCGGATTTGAAAATGTTGTACTTCTCAACCTTCTCTAGAGGAAACATTATGGAAAACATTCAGCATGAGTATCGCGGCAAGCACTTCACGATCCCGCTTCTCTCGAAAGAGGGCGGAATTGAGATCGCTCCATGGGTAAACACAGATCTTCCGCCCATTCCATGTGATGCACCTGTCATTCAATCATTGAATAAGATCTGGGACTTGAATGAGTTCAAGCGGGTACATCGTCCGGTCTCGCTCGGCATCATTCCGCTTGAGGAGCAGTTGCTCTTTCAAATGCAGGGCATCGCACCGCGTGTTCTCGACATGCCGATCAAATTCCCGGGTTCAAAGTTTCGCATCCCGCGTGAATTCGCACAGTTCGTCCCAGTCATTCAACGGATCGCGAACTACGAAAAAGCGATCAACCCCGACTGCTACGACGAGTACTACTGCTATCTCACCGTCGAACACGGATGGGTCGAACCGGGAACACTACAACGCGAAGCCCCCTGTCACGTCGACGGCTTCCAGGGTGCACGGTGGAATCCGAAGGTGCGCGGCAATCATACGTATACCGTCGGCGACGTTGTCCCGACCGTGTACTACGACCAACCGTTCAAGGTCGATCATCTCGACGAAGCGAAACACGACTTCTTCTGGGAATTCAATCGTCAGGTCGCGGAAACCAAGAGCGCGCATGCATGGCGGACAGCACCGTTTGAGCTCACACTCATGGACTGCTACTCGGTCCATCGCGGAGATGTCGCCCCCGAGCGTGTGTACCGGACATGGATCAGGCTCTCCTTCGAAGTGCGCATCTTCGATCGCCTTGGCAACGCACACAATCCTCTCTTCAATTACGACTGGGAGATGGTGCCGCGCGACATCGAAGCGCTCGGACTTGTTCCGTTCGATCCGAACTGCGATCCGTCGCTCCGCGTCTTCCCCTGGCAAGATCTTGACGGTAGTCCGCTCGCGGACCGATCGCACAAGACCCAGCCAAATCTCACGTAGTTCTGTTCTGTTCGACAATGTCACTTTCGAGTGGCATTTTGTTTTTTTATGGTTGTGCCAACTTATCTCTATGTTAGGATCGTTCTTGGCAAGTTCGCCAGATCAGAGACAGAGGAATAGGAAATGGATCGTATCATCACCGTTACCGGAAACGCGCACGTCAAAAAGGCTCCCGAGCTCGCGTATCTTTCGCTCGCCATCACCGCACAAGAGAAAACGCGGAAAGCCGCACAAGAAGCGCAAGCGCAAACGATGCACGACGTGCTCGGGGCACTCGACCTCCTCGGAGTTCCGAAGGCCGCACAGAAGACAACCCGTTACAACGTCCAGCAGGCGCACAAGTACGACGAGAAGAGACACCAGAACGTTCCCGACGGATTCATGGTGACGCAACAGCTCACGGTCACGGTCGATGTCGACGCCGCGGAAGAGATCGTCGGTGTATTGGGCAAACTGCCCGTTGTGCTCTCGGTCGGCTTCGGTCTCAAAGATCACGACCAAGAAACGAACGCGGCACTCTGCCTTGCGATCGCAAATGCCCGCACAAAGGCAGAAGCGATGGCCCGAGCCTGCACCTGCGAACTCGGCCCGGTCGTCTCCTGCGAAGAAGAGGCGCACCGCGGCGGGGGCGGCATACGCATGATGTCGATGTCCGCGGGTCTCGAAGCCGCCGGAGGTTCCGCTCCCGAACTACCGACCGGCGAGATCGAGATCTCCGCCTCGGTCACGATGCAATTTGTGCTGAAGTGACCGTCTAGTTTTCCGAGCCGCCACACAGGCGGCTTTTCATTTTTCCGTGCAGAAAAAAAGCCGCCTTGTCGGGCGGCTTCTACTTAGAAAGAACAAGTCATGCAACAAGGCGGAGACGCTCTCCCGCGATGATCTGGCGACGAACGAGCGCACCATAGATGGGCGACGTGCTCATCAGCTCTTCGTGAGCACCCACAGCATCAATGCGACCGTCATTGACCACGACGATCTGATCCGCTTCGCAGATCGTGGAGAGACGATGGGCGATAACGATCCCCGTCCGACCCACGAGCGCGTTCTTCATTGCGTCGTGAATGATCCCCTCCGCGATCCCGTCGAGCTGTGACGTGGCTTCGTCAAAAAGGATGACCTTCGGATCCTTGATAAGCGCGCGAGCAATGCCGACACGCTGACGCTCTCCTCCGGAAAGACGGATCCCCTCTTCGCCGATCTTTGAGTCTAATCCGAGAGGGAGCTGTGCGACAAACCCGTCGAGATGCGACTTCTTGAGAACGTCGGGAAGACGGGCCATGGCGGCGGCGCGCTCCTTCTCTATAACGCCAAAAAGTATGTTCGCAAGAAGGGTGTCGTCGAAGAGTTTGACGTTCTGCTCGACATATCCGAAGCTACTCCGCAAACTCTTGAGACCGAGGAAACGCATGTCGTTTCCGTCCACGCGAATGCGGCCCTCGTCGGGGTCGTATCCGCGCAGGAGGATCTGTGCGAGGGTCGACTTTCCCGCCCCCGACGGACCAACAATAGCTGTCGTCTTTCCCGCCGGGATAACAAACGAGACCCCGCTGAGAATGCGACGCGGCGATGCGGTTACCTTGTCCTCGTCGTCCGCCACCTTCACGCTTGTTTTTTTATTCTCGTTCTTCTTTTCTTTCGGAGCCGGCGGATAAGAGAACCAGACATTCTCGATCCGGATCTCGCCCACTCCCACCGCGGGAGTGATCGGGTTTTGGACCTCGGTGACGGCAACGGGGATCTGGAGCATGCGGATGTAAGCCTCGAGTGCGACGTAGTCTTCGGTCAGATGGCGCTGGAGAACGGCAATATTGTTCAGGCTTCCGATCATCATTCCCGACCACGAAAGGAGGGCGACCGCCTCACCGATCGACAGCTCCCCCCTCATCACGAAGAGGGCACCGACACCCAGGGTCACCGCGCCCATAAGCGCCGGGAGGAGTTCACGTAGCCGGTAGAACCAGTAAAAGGATACCCATACCGTTGCCGCTTTTTCACTGAAGTCAGACAGGCGACCGGCAAGATCATCCGTCACCTTTGCCTCCTGCGCATGTGCTCCCACAAGGGTCGCATTGCGGAGAACCTCGGACTTGAAGCGATGATTCTCGTTGTTCGTATCACGCATTTCCTGGATGCGCGGAAACAGCCGACGAAACATGAAGACGGTCAAAGACAGATGCACCGCAACGAAAGAGAGGGCGATGACCCCCAGCCAAAAAGAAAAGCAGAAGACCGCGGCACATGTCACCACGAAGAGGACAACCGTCGGAAATGCTTCGTAGATGATCCGATTCGCGAGTTGGATGACCGCATTCTCGCCGCGCCCAAGCACCGACGTGCGCAAACCGGAATTCTCGTTCGCGTGTTGTCCGAGCGAGAAGCCGAGCATGCGTGTCAGTGAGAGATTGGCCGATGCCTCGGGAAGGCGGAAGTCGAGAAAGCGTACCTCGCGGATCTCTTTCACAAGCGTGACGGCATTACGAAGAAGCGCGACCAAGAAAAAGGCGAGCGAGATGAATATGATCTCCCGCATGCCGCTCTTTGCCGTTAAGGCGTCGACGAATTTACCGAGAAGAAGCGGCGGAACAAGGCCAATGACCTGTAGCGCGATCGTCGCGGCGAACACAAAGAGGAAGTGTCGCCGAAACGGGCGAATGAACTCCCCGACAAAGCCGACTGTTTTTCGAAATTCGGACATTCCCACTCTCCTTGAAAAGGGTTGGTGAACAGCTCAATGAGCGTGAAAACACTTAATTCTTGGGCGATTTTACCCTATTTACAAATCTGTGTCAATGCGGTATAATTATGCAGTTCTCTGACATGGGAGTGCCGGGTATCGACAGGAGGTCCGTCGAGTATTCGCGCGACGTCGAGCATGTTCGTCGGCTCGCTAATCACACGAACAAAACACAAATGCCAACAAAGGCAAAGGAGTTGCTTCCCCGTATTTTACGGCGAACAACTTCGCTTTCGCTTACGCTTAAGTAAACGACGCATTGTCGGGAGTACGCCCGCTAGGTCTGACAATGTGACACCCTTCGCGGGATAGGAATGACGACGCTCCGACGCCATTCCAAAACTAAGGAGATCGCTCATGATTGATTTCGTTCATTTCCGACAGTCATGAGTTAAACACCCGAAAGTGAACTACGCGTCGTAGAACCGCTTACTCTTCCCTCCTGCACGGGGATTCGACTTCCCCCACTTCCACAGCAACAAAAATCCACTCACCGAAAGGTGGGTGATTTTTGTCTGTGGAGGTGGAGAACGCGCAGCGTTCGAGGAAGTCGAATCGGCCGCAGCAATGTCGAGGCTTTGCGAGACGCGAGGCGGGGTCGCGAGCACTTAATCTTTTGCGAGTGCTCGCAGTAAAATATTTAGTGACTCGTGACTTCGACCTCCCCCACTTCCACAACTATAAAAATGAGCGCCCCGAGGGGTGCTTATTTTTGTTTGCTATAATCCTTTAATGTCCCAACAATTTTCTCTTCAGGATAAGGAGTTCATGCATTTGGCGCTTGGGGAAGCGGAAGTGGCACTACGGACAAATAATTATCCCGTTGGAGCGGTCTTGGTGGCTGACGGCAAACTGATCGGAAAAGAACACAACCACAAAGAGGTGCGTCTCGATAGGATCTCTCACGCGGAGACACTACTCTTTATCGAACATTCGTCGGCACTCAAACGGATGAAGAATGAGGAACATGCGGTTATCGAACTATTTACGACATTTGAACCTTGTCTTATGTGCTTAGGGGTGGCGGTGATCCATAACGTTGATCGAATCGTTGTCGCATGCAACGATCCGCGCGGGGATATTTCACAGATCGAACCGCGAAAGATCGGCGACTGGTACCAAAAACACTGGCCGACGATCGAATATGGTTTACTGAAGGAAGAATCCCACGATATTCTTTTCAATTACTTTAAAAAGAGGGGTGACGCTGAAAGCAAGGAGGTCGCGGAACTTTTTGAGAGAATGCGGGCGACATTTTGATACGAAAAAGCAGGCGCTTTGATTTTCACACACAAAAGCCCGCGCATGCACGGGCTTTTTCCTTGGGAGCATCAAGATATCGACGATCAGATCAATCTCGGGTCAACCTTCTCTGCCGCATATGTCTTGAGTAAAGGACACTCGTCCGAGACACACCCTACCCACTCACGAAGAACGGCAAGGGCCTGTTCATCACTATGTTTTTGAAGGATCTCGTCAGCGGGACTGAGCCAGGCCTCGTAGAACTCGCGGCACTCTTTTTTGTTATTGATCTGCTTCAGTCCACGAAACAAAGGGAACGCCACGTGGTGAAGGTGGTCTTGGGGTCGCGCATGCCCGTCTGCAAGTGCAAGAAATTCTCCGAGTGCTTTTTTGAATCTGCGAAAACCCTTGTTGTAGCGCGAAGCGGCCTCCAGCTCGTCAAAGAACGTCCCCGCGAATTTTTCCCCACGCGGCGCAACAACCTCCTTGAGACGCTGAAACTCTGCCTCGTTAACTATGATCGTTCCGTCAGCCTCACTGGATTCGAGTAAGGCTTCGAGCATCGGCACAACGTCCTTGCAAAGCACCTCGTCACTGATTGCCCCATCGGCGACTTTTTTCCTGAGTTCCTCAAAGTCTATGCTGACCCGACATTCTTTCTCCGACATATCTGTCCCTTCAATTGACCAATGAACCGAGACTAACCCTAATGTATTTTTACAAAAAGTCCATGGATGCTCCTCCTTTGTAAAACCAAAAACAAAACACCTCTTAAGGTGCTTTGTTGTTTTCACTGGTTTTGACCTACGACAAGTGCTTCGAGACGAGTTTGGTCATCTCAAACATGTTCACTGTCTTCTTTCCGCCGAACACCGCGACAAGCGCCGCGTCTCCGTTGATGTTCCGCTTGTTCTTCTGATCCTGCAGGTCGTGCTTCTTGATATAGACCCAGAGCTTCTTCACGACCTCCGAGCGCGGGAGCGGGCCCTTGCCCACAACGAGTGCGAGCTCGGAGGAAACTGTGAGCGGTTTCATAAATGCCGAATTCACCTTCTTTGCGGGCTTTGCGGCCGCCTTCTTCGGTGCCGCTTTCTTTACTGCTGTTTTCTTTGCCATAAGATAGTTGATCGAATAATTATGCACTCATCATACAGCTTTTGTGCGAAAACGAACAAGTGCCTGTGGGACTGCCGGAAACGGCGACCTTCGTGTTTTTCTCCCGCACGCCTCGGGAGGTGGTACCAGTGCGTACGGCTTTCCCAAGCGACCAGATTTTTATTAGCGGTACTCCGCTTAAAAAATCGAAGTACTCGTCGTGGTGATCGTTCGGGCGGAAAAACGCGAATCTCATCCGTTTGCGTCGGTCCCAGCCCAAAAAACAAACCCCTCCACGATGGGAGGGGGCTTTTATCTAAGTCCGTCTACGGTTTATTCAGGCGGTCACCCTTCAGGAGCGCAAAGGGCACCAGCATTTCTTCTTTGTGGAGTCCCCCGTGCATGCCGTGCAGGTTGAATTTCTTACCGGGGGTATGCTCGTACCAGACGGTTCCGTCTCCATGTGGAATGATCAGGATGTCGCCGATACGTGAGGTGAATTCGGGGTGGATCACCCCTTTTCCGAAAAGACCCGCCGCCAGTGCGTCCGTGCTTCGCACAACACGAGCGTCGAGTGTCCGCTCGAGAAAGTCGACAACGCTGTCGATCTCCTCGGGCTGTACCGCCAAGAACATGTCGCGCGGGCTACCCCACGGAAGGATCTTTTTTCCTTCCGGTCCGACACGCAAATTGTCGACGACCTCGGGGTAGCAATCGAGGTAGACCGTCCTTTTCGGGTCGACCAAGATCTGTCCGTGATCGGCGGTCATAAGAAGGGTGAGATCGCGCGCCGCTCCGAGAGAGAGCTTGGCGACGAATTCTGTTTCAAACGCGTCGAAGAATTCATGGAGTGACTTCCGGTACTCGTCCGAATGGGGACCGAACTCGTGTGCGATCGCGTCGATGTTCGCCCAGTACACGAATGTGTACGACGGTCCGCTCGATGATTCGAGGTGACGGCGAAGGGTGTCGAACATATTCCTCACATCCGCGAACGGAAGCGTTGTGCTTCCGCGGTGGACAAGTGAGGAGTATGCGCCGTGGGCGTAGTCCGCATCGACAAGAACAGTCGACGACACACCCGACGCGGCGAGCTTTTCATAGAGCGTCGTGCCGTTAAAAAGGATCTTGGGGTCAACGCCGGCCGCGAGTAATTGATCGTTACCCTTTTCGCCCATCAGCGTGAAGGGCAGGGTCGTGACGATCTTGCCGAGCTCGCGAAAGTAGACCCACCATTCGGGAAGTCCATGCTCCATCGGCGTGAAGCCGCTGTGCACGGCGGTAAGGGCCGCGGCCGTGGTCGACGGAAAGATCGAGGTCAGCGGAGCAAGGGAGCCGTCCCGATAAAACCTTTTAAGGGTTTCGAATTGCGGGGTATAGCGGAGCCATTGCGTGTATCCGAACCCGTCGACGAAAAACAGAACGACCTTTTGCGGTCCGGGCGTGATCTTGGCCGCATCGAGAATAGGGCCGAGAGGACTACTCGCCTGTACACCAAGAAGATGGGCAACGGCGGAAGGAATATTCGCAAAGCAATTTTCCTTGTAGTCGGGCAGTACTTCATCGTAATGACCGGCATGAGGGAACATATCACGGATCTTTTGGGGCAACATGGCGCAGGGCCTCCTTTAACAATCTGGGAGCAAACTACCATTCATTGAGGAAAAAACAACCGCAGGATCACCTGCGGTTTTAAATTCTCCGAATGGAGTTTTGGGTCTTACGTCCGCGACTTGTCACCCTTCTTGCAGATCTGGCGTACGTGAGCGTCGACCAACTCGGGAACTTTGTCCGCATAACGGCATGCGGTGTTGAGCTCTTGATAACCCCGGGTCGTCTCGTTCTTGGCGAAGTGCGCGTCGGCCTTCGACAGATGCTGATGGGCCTTGAGCATATCCAAGGCACTCTCTATCTCGGAGAGAAGAGCGGAGTTTGGTTTTAGCGACTCCTTCTCGATACCTTGTGCTTTCTCGACCCGAATGATGGTGAGGTTCAACATCTTCGCGATCTGCTCGGGCTTTGTGCCGACGTAGCCATGATAAATGTTCATCGCGCCGTAGAATTCCTTCTCGGCTTCGGAAAGGGTCGACGATTCCTGGACAGACGACGGCCACGCGGCCACGGTCGATGCGAAGCCGCCGAGGGCGACGGCGAGAACGAGGGCAGACAGAAACTTGTGCATAATGGGCTCCTTTGAGCACGAGGTAATGAGTGAAAGATCCTTCTTACACTCTCCACATAAATTTATTATTGTCAACAACATAAGAAAACCCCATGATGCGCTAGCGCACCATGGGGCAAAGTCGAGGGATAACGGAAAGATCAGTCGCCACCGCCGCTGCTCGAACCGGAATCACTGGACCCCGACGACCCCGAATCGTATGCCGGGGAAGATTCATACGAAGGGGCGGGGGCCGAGTAGTATTCGCGTTCCGGAGCGGGGGCTGGTGCCGAGTAAGCCGGCTCCGGTGCGGGCGCAGGGGCCGGTTCCGATCGTGCGGGCTCGATGTCTCTTGCGGAAT
>OBEQ012806799.1_pt1 | contig 15008 bp, 15 predicted proteins | sample 1670901 | NCBI WGS metagenome assembly OBEQ01 (sample SAMEA104232315, study PRJEB22302) | groundwater metagenome | biome: forest; feature: aquifer; material: groundwater | place: USA | collected 2011-08-07 | depth 5.4 m | reverse complement strand
GCAAGGCTAAAGTGAGTGTATTGGCTATCATCTCTTGGAATTTCCACTTTTCTTTTTACCCCTCTTACTGTTAATTCTGCTGTGGTTTCATCTAGAGGATACCAAGAACAATCAAGCATTATATAAAGAGGATCTTGCTTTTTGTGGCCTAGACTTTCAAAGAATTCTCTATCATAATCTCTCATAAATGCTCTCCAAAGATTGTACTCGGATGGAGTTGGAAGTCTTGTTCCCTTGTTAGAAAGTATTTTTGTTGCTTCGCGCCTGCTTACATTTATCAATTCTCCTCTTTCATTTTCTTTAAGAGCATTTTGGTCTATTCCCGCCCTTCTTGCAGCTTGCCTTGTTTGGTAATCTAATTCTGTGAAATGTAGCGCCATAGTACCAACTCCAGAAATGTCGTGCCAAATCTGGCTTTCTCTTTCGTTTCCGGATTGTTTCAGCATTCTATCAAATGCCTTTCTTTCTTCATAATTTTTCATATTATTATAGTTATTGGAGCATATTTAAAGCTTTCTATTTGTTACTACTTATTAGTAACTTACCAAAAGATTTAAATAGTAATAATTTTTACATTGAATATGGCTAAAAAGAACAAAAACCAATTAAATTTGAGTTTTCTTTTAGCTTTGCTTCTGCTGTTTTAACAGCGCAACTAAATCTTTTTTATTGATAAAATGAAAAATTATATACAAATATATGACACAACTTTAAGGGATGGGGAACAGGCGCCTGGGTTTAGAATGAACTCCGAGCAAAAATTAGAAATTGCAAGAGCGCTTGAGAAACTTGGAGTTGATTGCATTGAAGCTGGATTTCCTGTATCCTCAAAAGGCGATTTTAATTCTGTGAGAAGAATTGCAGAAGAAATCAAGGGAACAGAAATATCAGGGCTTGCAAGATGTGTTGAAAAAGATATAGTTGCTGCTGGGGAAGCGCTTGAGCCGGCAATTAAAAGAGGAAAAGGAAAGATTCATGTTTTTGTAGCAACAAGCGCAATACATAGAGAGAGCAAGTTTGGCAAGAGCAAAGAAGATGTAAAACAAATGGCTGTTAATGGAGTAAAAAAGGCAAAAGAATTTACGCCATATGTTGAGTTTTCATGTGAGGATTTTGGGAGAACTGAAATTCCATATACTATTGATGTAGTCAAGGCAGCAATTGAGGCAGGAGCGACAACAATAAATCTTCCAGATACTGTTGGATACAGATTTCCGACTGAAATTCAAGAAATGTTCAGAAAAGTTATAGATGAAGCAGGAAATGGAAATGCAATATTTTCTATTCATGCCCATGATGATTTAGGAATGGCAAGTGCAAATTCTTTGTATGCTATAAAGGGAGGAGCAAGGCAGGTTGAAGTTACAGTAAATGGAATTGGAGAGAGAGCAGGAAATACAGCTCTGGAAGAAATCGTAGCTGCATTAACTGAAAGGCAGGAATTTTTCAACGGATTGAGGACAGGAATTAAAACAGAGTTAATTGTTCCGACTTCAAAGCTTGTTTCAGCAATAACTGGGCAGAGTCCACAATTAAATAAAGCTATTACAGGAGGCAATGCGTTTAGGCACAGCTCTGGAATACATAGCCACGGTGTTTTGAAGGACAGAAGAACATATGAATGGATTGAAGCTGAAAGATATGGCTCAAAAAGTGAATTGCCTTTGACAGCACGTTCTGGAAAACATCAGGTAGAAGCAATATTAAATCAAAAGGGCGTTTCTTATTCTCCTAATGAAATTGGAAATATAATGGAGAGATTCAAGAATATAGCTGATTCTCTTAATGATGTAAATGATGATGCCTTAGTTATGGCTGTAAGAGGAGATAGTGAAATTCCTGAATATTATAAGCTTTTGAAATTTAGGCCGTGGTTTGACGGAGTTGGACATGCAGAAGTTGAAATGCTGGCTGGAGAAGGCAGAGTTTCTGCTGTTGGACAGGGAAATGGAATGATAAATGCGGCTGAAAACGCGATTAAAAAAGTTACTGGGATGGATTTAGTTATAGACGATTATTCTTCTAAAGCATTATCGAGAGGAGGAGAAGCAAAGGGAATTGAATCAGTCAGAGTAAGAAACAACGGTTTTACTGTCAGAGGAACAGGAATATCTGAAGACGTTGTTTATGGAACAGCCAAGGCAATAGTTGATGCGCATAATAGAATGAGATATGTTTTAGACAACGGCAGATAACAGGCGGCTTTTATATAAGAGGAAACTATTGAGAGTTGTTTCCTTCTATACAAGGAAACTTATTAATTTTTATGTCAAGATACTTGACAGAAAACTCCACACTTTAGTGTGGAGTAGTATCTTGAGCATCCCAAAGACGAGTGCCTTTTCAAACTCCACCTTTTAAGGTGGAGTGGCACATCGTCTTTTTGATATTACTAATATCGGATATGATAAATCTAATCTTAAAGCAGGGTTTAATTTTAGTAAGATTTATACAAATTAATCTTGATTATACAGAAGTGTAACAAAATATGTATCAGTTTAGCAGAACAAATTATCATACAAAAATAGGAAAGTTTATATATTAAATGCCTTATATTTAAGGTAATTTTACAGGATATAGGAAGATTTATATATTAGAAGAGATACATTTAAGGTATGAATAAGATGAATACACTGGAATTGGCAAGAAAATTGAGTGGAATAGGCACAGTTAAGATTGTGCAAAACAGGCTTAATGTAAACAGAGCGAGAGCTATTTATCTTTTGCATAGGTTGAGAAAAGAAGGTTTTGTTAAGACTGATTATCAGTCCAATAAGACAAGAGTCTATTATATTTCGCCTTCCAATGCAGTTGGCGGAACCAGCTATTTAGAATTGCTTAATGAGGATGTTCCTCCTTCTATTGGACTTTTGGAAACAGAAGTTTATCAGATACATGGGAGAACACCAAGTTATGAAGAAGTTTTAATTTATACCTTAGGCCAAGAAAGTGTTAGGCACATTATTGCTTCTTTGGCTTTGTTTAGAAAGGTAAAAAATTGGAGCGAACTGTATAAAAGGGCAAAAGAGAAAGATTTAGTTAGAGCTATTGGAGCTTTGTACGAAGTAGCCAGATTATATATTCCTAAATTAAGGAGGATGCCAAAAAGATTTAGAAATTTAGCAATGCCTAAAGGAAACGAAAAATACAAATATATTATTCCAAGTTTTGATTCAATGGATTTTAAAGAAATTGAAAAAAAATGGAGGGTCTATATTCCGCTGAATCGTGCAGATTTATTTGAGTATAGATATCTTAAAAGATGATTAATATAAAAGACCAGGAAATACTTTTTAATGATATTGGCAAGGTATTAACGAGAAAAGTAATTGCATATGCTATCGGGGGGACGGCTTTAATGCTTCTTGGTTTGAAGAGGGAAACACTTGATATTGACTTAGTTTTTGCAAATGAGGAAGATAGGAGAGTGTGTGCTCATGCTATCAAATCTCTTGGCTTTCAAGATATGGATGCTCAAATAGTTTACAGAAAGAAGGAAAATGTACCTCAAATGATAAATACAGGAAAGGCACGATTTGATTTATTTTTATTAAAAGTTATAACCTCAAATTTTTCAGAAGAAATGCAGAAAAGAGCAGTCCAGACGCATGAATTTGGAGAGAATTTGATTATTAAGGTTGCAGATATTCATGATATAATCATTATGAAATCTGCTACAACGCGGGAAAAAGATGAAGAAGATATTTCAAACATAATAAAAAATTCAGAAATAAATTGGAAGATTATTATAGAAGAGGTTGAAAATCAGGTAAATTTAGGCAATATTAAAGCTAATTTAGAGCTTGGCGATACATTGGAGAGGATTAAAAATAAGCATAGAGCGGATATTCCGCAAAGTGTTTTGGATGAGCTTTGGGGGCTTTTGAAAGAGCAGGTAGATAAAAAGGGGAAACACAAGAAAGATAATTAGGGGTAAAAATTATATATCGCTTATTTTACCTTACTTTTGTAGAACAAAATCAAAGAATTTATAAGGTTTTAATTGTATAAATTAAAAATGGAAAAGAGAGGATTTTTTATAGCATCTGCGTTAATAGTTATTTTATTTATTATTGCTATTTTTTCATTTGTATCTGCTGTTGAGCTGTTAAGATTTGAAAATATTTATTTTAAATTGTGTGCTGATTCTGCATGCACCGATAACAGGATTGCTTTTGAGCCGAGTGAAGGAAGGATGCATATAAGAGCTTACAATTATGAGGGCGCTGTACTATCTGGAGAGATTGTTAAGCCGAATGGGGATAGAAGTGAATTGAGTTTTGGCCACATTTTTTCCAGCGATGATTATGTTACTATTTCTTTTAACGGTGAGGGAACTTACAGGGGAATTGTGAGGGCGCAGAAGGAAGGCTATTTAGATTTTGAAAAAGATTTTGAATTTTATGTTGGAAGGAAGAGCGAGGTAATTGATTTGTCAAAGTATGAATGCAGGGATGTTTCTCCTGTTTCTGTTTCAGGGGAAGACAGTTTGACTTTACAGGGTTTTTTTGACCCTTCCCGTGATTCTGTTTCTGTAACAAATTTTGTTCAAAATGTTAAAGACGGAGCTTATAGTCCAAGCTGGAATTCTTGGACTTGCCCGCCAAATAATCTTGAGAGAGGAAAAGTTTGTTATCCAAATTTAAAGAGCGAGAGTTTGGTTTCTTATTCTCCCATTGTTACTGAAAATAGTGCGTGTTCTGGAAGTGTGAGCGGGCAGTATAAGGATACTGCTAATATTGGAGTATTTTCGGGCAGCGGAGGGACTAATAACATGATGGCAAATCTCGTATTTAAATTAAAAGCGGAGAGCGACACGCTTTCATGTGCAGAAGGATGCTATAAAAAAGTAAGCTTGGATATTGCTGATTCTAAAGTTGTTAGAACTGGACTGATTGGAAGCGCTTCTGTGATTACTTTTAATTATAAAATTGAATGCAGTGGTTTTGAAAATGCTGATACATGGAAGATTGAAGGAATTGTAAATGAAAATAAAATGTGCCTGGATGAAGTTCAAAAAGAAAAACTTGATTTATCTGCTAATAATTGTGAAGATACTTGTAATCCTTTAGGATTATCTATTAAAGGTTCAAGAATATGCTCTGGGAATGGATACAAAGAATGCGGAAACTTTGATGCTGATTCGTGTTTAGAGTGGGGAGAGAAAGTTGCGTGCAATACAGGAGAGAAATGTGATTTAGGACAATGTTATAAGGAAATTAATGTTGACACAGGATGTTCTGATGAGTGCTCTGTTTCTGGGCAGAAGCAATGTTCGGAAAATAAACAGCAAACTTGTGGGAATTATGATAGTGATTCTTGCTTAGAATGGGGTGCTAGTACTGTCTGCCAAAATGGATGTGCTTATGATAACAAGCAGTGTTCTGCACCTTGCACAAATGATTGTTCTGCTGTTGGGGTAAGCAGATGCACTTCGAGTACTTCGCAGGAGGTTTGTGGATATTATGATACCGATAGTTGTTTGGAGTGGGGTGGACGCATAGATTGTGCTAGTAACTGTGCTGATACAATGTGTAATTTGCCTGCAAGCTGTAATACTGATGCTGATTGCGGAACAGATATAGCTCTTGGAAATAATTTTTGTTCTGATGGAGATGTTTATAGAAATTATGTTGATTATAGCTGTACTTCTGGTGTATGCATATCTTCAACACCTTCTCTAAAGCAGGAGGAATGCGGAACCAATTCTTGTTCTGCTGGGAAATGTATTCTTCCACCAACTTCCCAAACTTGCACTGACCAATGTACTTTGGGGGCAACAGAGTGTTCTGGGACTAATGGATTAAGAACTTGCGGAAATTATGATAGTGATAGTTGTTCAGAGTGGAGGATAAGTTCCTGTTCTTCTGATGGTTCAACATCTTGCCAGACAGTTGATGGCAGAACTGGATGTTTTGCAACTCCTTGCACAGATGAGTGTTCTGTTGAGGGGATTAAACAGTGTGTTGAAGAAAGAAGTGGTTATCAGACTTGCGGAAATTATGATAGTGATAAATGTTTGGAATTGAGCAGATTTAATGAGTGTTCTTCTGGACAGGAATGTTTAGGAGGAGAGTGTAAAGATGCAAGTGAATTATGCAAACAGAATGATAGAGATGGAGATGGATATTCTACTTATGGAGGAGTATGCGGATCTGTTGACTGTAATGATGGAGACCCTAATGTCTGGCAGACAGTAGATATGTGCTATGATTGGGATAAAGATGGTTATGTAATAAAATCCGGTTATGGAAGACCATTGATTCCTAAACGGTGTGTTGGAATAGAGCCACTCGGAATAACACCACTTGGATTCCCTTCAGAGCAGATACCTTGTCCTGCTAATGATACAAATTTAGACTGTAATGATGACGATAAAAATGTTCATACTGGATGCGAAGCAATAGCATGCCCTGCAGCCTGCACAACTTGTCCAAATCAATATTATATTGCAAGTGTAACTGGAGGGACTGCGCCATTAACAGAGCCGAATGCTTGTGGCTATTTGAATGTTTTAATTAATTCTTTGTCAAGAGGCGATTTGTATTCTTACTGTGGTGATAGACAGTGCTGTTGGGGAGGTTCAGGCTCTGGAACTTCTGCAACAGGAAGTGCTACCGGCGCTGTTTATTGCGAGAATGGATACTGGAAATGGAGAGAGCATGTAAGGGGCTTTAGCAATACCGGCGATAAATGGATAGATGTTACCAGCTTAAGAGCTGTAAGAGCAGGAGAGGTTTGTCCTCCAGTTGGGATATTCAATTTAGGAACTGATAATTTAGCTGGCAACCAGTGTGCGCAGAAATTCGGGGGAAAGCTTAATATTAAAGTAAAACCAGTAACAACAGCATGCACAAACGCCTGTACTTTAGGGGCGAAGATGTGTACGCCAAATGATAATTATCATGATTCTGGATATCAGGAGTGCGGATATAATAATTTGGATGTATGCACTCACTGGCTTAGTAAATCATGCGCAACAGGAACTAAATGCTATGATGGGCAGTGTATAACACAGCCACCTATTCCATCAGAATTAGTTTCCTATTGGAAATTTGAGAATAATCTTTTAGACAGTAGTGGTAACTTAAATCATGGAGCATGCAGTGAAAGTAGTGCTGGTTCTTGTCCAACATATACTTCAAATGGAAAATTGGGAGGAGCTTATAGTTTTGATAGTACGAATAAAGATTATATTGAAAGAGCAAGTGACTCTGATTTTACTCCTGGGACAAGGTCTTGGACAGTTGGGGCTTGGGTGAAGGCAACTGGAAGTGGAGACAGGACAATTATTGAATGGTATAGATGCGGGGCAGGTCCTTGCTCAGCTTATGACGGTGCAATTTATAGTCTTATAGTTGATGCAAATAATAAAGCTTCTTGGTGGGTTAGAGATGATACTGAAAATACAGAGGGTAAAAAAATAACCAGCCAAGTTCTAGCAGATAATACTTGGTATTTTGTCGTGGGAACTTTAAATCGTAATCCTACTGGTTATTTGCTGAAGTTATATGTTAATGGTGTGCTTGTTGCTAGTGATAGTTTTAATTCTGTTTTGGGTTCTTCTAATCCTCTTTCTCCATCTATAGGATGCCGCGATGGCAACTGTGCGCCAATTCCAATTGAAATAGGGCGCCGTTATAGAAATCCCAATACAGAGCTTCCTTTCAATGGGATAATTGATGAAGCAAGAATTTGGAACAGGGCTTTGAGTGATAGTGAAATTGCAGAAATTTACAATAATGAAATTTAAAATGATAAATAAAACAGAAAATATGGATGAGAGAGGAAAGATAATAGCCTTATTTATTAATTTTATAAATGTTAAATATCAAGGGGGATTATTATAATGATAAACTTAACTAATAAATTTCTAAAAAATAGCCATTTTATTATATTAACTAATAAAACAATAATTAATAATAAAATAAAACCCTATAGCAATTATCATATTATCTTAAGTAATCTCTTCTCTTTATTTATTAGTAAAACTATAATGAATAACAATAACTCTGGTTTATCCATTAATAAATTTTCTTTAAATAATAAAATAGGAGGGCAATTATGATAGAAGATAAAGCAGAACAAAGTTCCGCTAATTATACATTTTTAGGTAAGAAGGAAAAAATGTATAATAAAAGAGGACTAGTTGAAGTGATTGCTGTAATTGGAACAATAATGATAGTGTTTTTTGCTTTAATTTTAGTTATTTTTATTAATAGACCTCAAGTTTATCAGAATTCTCAAGAAATATCTGCTGGGCAGATCAGCGATAAGCAGGAAAAGTTTGTAACTGTAAAACAGCAGGAGCTTAGTAATGGCATTGGATACTGCGTTGATTCAGATGACAGCTTTGGAGATATAAATTCACAGAGTTTTATAAGCGGATTGGTTTTATATTTGTATAATGCATGCGGGGAAGATATTAGTTTGCTTTCTGGAAATGGTAATCCACAGTGCTCTTTTGTTTTATCTGCATCTGATGTTTGTAAAAATGAAAATACATTGATTGAACAAACATGCACAGACAGTGGATTGAAGACTTCAGAAGTAAATTGTCAATTTGGATGTTTGTCCGGTGTTTGCTTAGAGCAGAAGATTGATTTGGCATTTTGTGGAGATGGCTTGTTGAATGCTGGAGAGCAGTGTGACGATGGTAATACATTAGATGGAGATGGATGCAATGCTTTGTGCATTTTTGAGCCAGTACAACCAGCCCAGTCTGGCGAGCCTAATCAGGGTGGGAATGGCACACTGGCTAACGCTTTGTCTGCTATAAATAAATGGAAGAGCGGAGAAGGAACATTAAAGGAGGCTCTTAATGCGGTGAAAAAATGGCAGGCATGATAAATAGCCAAAATTATTCATTAGGGGAAGTAATTAATAAAGAAGGCGCAAATTATATTGCTGATAGATATGGATTATTATTTAGATTATTAGAGATAAGCAGTCTTAATGGGATATTGAAGCAAAGTTTATATATAAAAATGGAGTATACATAAAATGAAAAAGAGGAGTAATTTTTATTTTTTAGTGCTGGTGTTGGTAATATTTTTAGGAATTATCTTAGTAATGTTTTATCGAGGGCTGACGGGTTTCGTTGTTTCTGGGGCCGAGGTCAGCAGGAGTTTTTCTATTGGGAATTATAGAGTTGACGAGGGGTTTGATGTTTCTATTCAGCTGACTGATTCAGGACTTCAGAGCGGGGCAATAGGTGTACAGGAAACAGCGCCAGAGGGATGGGAAGTGACGAGGGCATCTGATAAAGGAGTTATTCGCGGGAACAAAATAGAATGGCTTTTGGTTCCTCCAAAGTTTGAAACATTAACTTATAGTGTTATACCTAAAACACAAACAGGGGAATTCAATGGAGTCTGGATGACTGAAGATTTGGAAGAGAACAGGATTTTAGGAAAAACAGAAATAACAATGGAGACAACTCCTACACCAAAACCTGCTGTCTGCACTAATGCAAATGTCCTGCTTGCAAAAATGGATGATTATGTTGGAACAACCGCGGAGGCAAAAAGTTTCATAGATGGCTCTGGAACTGGGAAGATATTAGCATGCGCTGCTGGAAGCTGTCCTGAAGGAATTGCAGCTGGAAAAGTTGGCGGCTCAATGAGATTTGATGGAACTAATGATTACCTTAATTCTTCCGGCGTCGCTTCTGCAATTAATGGAAATCAAGGGACCTTTGCTTTGTGGGCAAGATTTAATCTTGGAACATTAAATGATAGTTTAGCGCATGTTATAATTGGACTTGGAAATTCTGCAGGAGATAAGAATTATATTGATTTAAGGAAAGTTGTGAGCAATGATTTTGTATTTAGATATATGAGAGTAGGAAATGCTTTTGAAGTTAAGAGAGCGGGAATGACTGGAGCAGAGACATGGCATTATTATGCTGCTGTTTGGACAGCTACAGAGATTAAGTTTTATATTGATGGGGTTTTGATTGGAACTACTACAAACAGTGCTGGCTCTGTTGGAAATCTTGGGCAGTTTAGAATTGGAACTCGTGGATTCCAGGCCCCATATACTTTCTTCAAGGGGCAGATTGATGAAGTTTATATCTGGAACAGGGCTTTGACAGAATCAGAAGTGCAGGAATTGTATAATCAGTGCTTTGCTTGATAAAATACTTTTAGAAATAAACTGAGTACAAATTAGAACTAAAAAGATAATGTCAAATTATTAGCCTGATACTACAATCAAGATTGGTTTTAACTATAATATCTTGTTCTTTCTTTTTAGACTTTCTATAGATTACGAGAGGGTTTTACAGATTATTTTACCTTTTGGGTCTAAAAATGCAATATATATTTTACAATAGTTATATTCTTTTACTACCCTTTACCAATAAATTATCTTTTTAAAGGGTAAAATCTGTAGTTTGAAATGGTTGGGTTAGTTGAGAAAAGTAGGAATACATATCAAGGAGGGGTGATTTTTGATGACTCACATCCTATGCCTGATGAAATGAGGGGTTTTTTTGCTCTTACTTTGGATTCTGAGTACTCAAAAGAGTGCTTAAGGGATTTAAGAATTGCTAGAAATTTAAATCCAGAGCTAAGTTTTGCTGAATTTGCAAGGTTGAATCCAAAGGCTACTCAGACTGTTGCTAAAAAACTAATAGGACAAGAACGCAGACACTTTATTATTGAGGAGCTCTCAAGTATGCTTGAGAGCGGGGACGCTATTGCATATGTGGTGCAAGAAGGGAACAATTTTGGAGGAGCTATTGCTAAAAGAAAAAATTTTTGTGATGAAAGAGAAGGCGAAATTTGGGAAATGGGGGGGCTTGTTGTTAAAAGAGAAGCAGGATTAGGCAAGGGTATAAGGGATTATATTGGAAAATTTTTGGGAATGTATGGGGAGAGGCATGATGATAGAAATTATTTAGATCTTGAGACATGTTTTAAACATGGAAGAATTTATCAGGTATTTTTAGCAGATGCTATAAGCCTTCTTTCCAAAGGATTTCGTTATGTCGAGGGTATAGTCGAGAAAGAAGAGCTAAGAGGAGTTGCTGCAGAGTCAATGGTACAAAGGGTTGACATACGAGGAGCCAAACTTATTTTGGATGAGGTAGCGGCAAGAAAGGCCGCTTAAATCAATTTCTTTACAGTATCAACATAAGCTTTCCAGTTAATTTTGTATTTTTCTAATAATTGGTCTTTTGTTCCTGAATGAGGGACTTCTGAAATGTATAAATGCGAGAGTTTTATGTTTGTGTTATCTGTTGCTGTTGAGAGCATTTCGCCTATTCCTCCTGCTTTATAATGGTCTTCTGCTATAATTATTTTATTTCCGTGTTTTTTTACGAAGGAAACAAATTTCTTTTCTTTGAAGGGTTTTATGCAGTATAGGTCAATTACTGCTGTTTTTATTTTTTTATTTTTTAGAAGGGCATTGGCTTTTAGCGCTTCGTGTAATGTTATGCCAGAGCCGACGAGGACTGCTTTATCTTTATTGGATTGTTTAAGAACTTTGAAGTCAGCCAGAGGAAATTTTTCATTTGATTTGTAGATAACGGCAGTTTTCGGTCTCGTTGTTCTAATATATTTTATTCCTTTTAACTTTGTTGTTTGAATTAAAAGAGATTGGGTTGAAACTGCATCTGAAGGATATAAGACAATTGAATTTGGCAAATCTCTGAAGATTGCAATATCTTCCAAGCCCATTTGGGAAGCGCCGTCTTCACCTATTGATACTCCTGAATGTGAGCCACAGATAGTAAAATTACCATCTGATATTGCGGACATTCTTAACTGGTCGTGAGCTCTTGAAAGGAAGGCGGAGAAGGTTGAGGCGTGAGGCTTAAATCCTTTTTTGGAAAGTCCGAGAGCAATACCAATCATGTCCTGTTCTGCTATGTATGTTTCAATGAACTGCTTTGGAGCTTGTTTTTTAACTTCTTCTGAATGTGTTGAATTTGATACTTCTGCGTCTATGGCTAGGACTGATGAATCTGATAATGCCAGAGAAGCTAAAGCTTTGCCATAGGCTTCCCTTGTGGCGATTGAATCTGATATATTATATTTATTTAATATTAACTTAGAATGATTAAATTTTTGTTTTAAAGATTTTGGTTTTTTGATATTTATTTTAGGCATTTTAGGATTTGGTATTTCTTCTAGTGCTTTAGACAACTGGTCTTTTGATAAAACTTTTCCGTGCCAGCCTTCCTTGTTTTCTAAAAATGAAACTCCTTTTCCTTTGAAAGTTTTAGTGATAATTATTGTTGGCTTGGAGGAAACAGCAGATTTTTTTAGGGCGTTTAAGAGTTGATTTATATTGTGCCCATCAACTGTTAGCGTATTCCAGCCGAAGGAACGAAAGCGGGCTTCGTATTCTTTTGTGTTATGCTGTAATAAAGTTGGTCCAGTTTGGCCTAAACGATTAGCATCTAAAATTGCAATTAAATTATTTAGATTATATTTTGGAGCTAGCTGAAGAGCTTCGTATATTGAGCCTTCTGAAACTTCTGAATCTCCGAGGAGGACATAAGTTTTATATGATAATTTACTTAATTTACCAGCCAGTGCAAAGCCAACTCCTACTGATAGTCCCTGTCCTAGAGAACCAGAAGCAATTTTTATCCAGTTGTTTGGATGTGGAACGGGATGTCCTTCTAAATTGCTACGCAATTTTCTTAGGGAGTTTATGTTTTCTTTGATGCATCCCGCTCTTTTTAAGGAGGCATAAAGAATCGGGGCTGCATGGCCCTTTGATAAGATAAATTCATCGTTATTTGGATTGTTGGTATTTTTTGTATCGTACGACATTTGATGGAAGAAGAGAGCAGAAAGTATTTCTGCGCAGGATAAGCAGGAAGTTGGATGTCCGGAGCCAGCAGAGGTTGTTGATTCTAAGGAGTCTCTTCTTAGAAGATTTGCTATGTCTTGTAGTTCTTTTATTGATGTCATTATTACTCTTTTGTTTATATATTAAATGGGGAGAAGTAATTATATAAAGATTGCTTCGCAAAGTATTTAAAAGTAATAAGTAAGGATATAATTTATGTTAGATATTAGATTAGATTTTAACAATCCAAGGCCTGGCTTTTATGGTGAAGGAGGTTATGATGCCAGCATGCCTCGTGCTGGTGGTGTTTTTTTTATATCTGGAAAATATGATGATGGCTATCAGCCTGAAGCCAGAGTTAAAATTAAGTGTTTATTGGGTGAAAAATATTCACAAACTTTTCTTATTAGCCAAGGAGAAGCCAGAGATTTTAGAGAAATTCATAGTGCTTCTTTAGATAATCTGTTAAGGCAACTAAATATTCCGGATGAATTTGTTAAATGGTTTGAAATGAAAAGAAATATTTTATCTAGTAAATAATAAATTTCCATGTATATTTAATAATTTTTATAATCATCATTTGATGGGATAAACCATTTGTTATTAGTATCAACTGGCTTTGAAATATACATTCTGGTTTTGGGATTTTTATCATAAATTGGTTCTCCTTTTATTGGTTTGTCAAAAGGGGATTGCTCTACGCAACTTGTTAGGAGAATTGTTGCTGATAGTAACAGACATAGAGATTTTCTCATTTTATCTATATAATGTGTTTTCTTTTCTTTTAGAAACTGATTTATCTGATATTGGAGGAGAATATTGTGTTGTTTGGATAGGACTTTCTTTATTATCTCTCGTATAACTGTATGAAGGTTCTATTGCATTAAAAAAATGGGGGTCTCTTCTATCTGCAAGAACTATACACCCAGCTTGTGCTAACGACAATGATATTCCTAATATATAGCTTAATGATTTTCTCATGGGGGTTTTTTAATATGCAACATATTTAAATATTTAGATACTGGAAATTAAAAATATCCAGAATATAGTTGACATTTATATCGATAGGTTGAGATAGTTTTATAAGGATAAAATCATATAATCAATTATGAAAAGAGAGGCGGTTATTTTTTTTCTTACAGTAGTTCTTGCATTACTTCCTTTAATTAGCGCGAAAGCAGTCTGCTCTGATGGGAATAAGACTATAAGTGATACAGATGGAATAAATGTTAATGATGCTAGAAGCATAAATGGAATTAAAATTGTAGTTATCAGCGCTGAGGACATAAGAGTATTTAAAAGATATATGGCTGATGTGTTTGTTGATGGGGACAAAGTCAAAGTAATAAATACAACTTCTAATGAAATTGTTTTTTCTTCTGGGAACTATAATGCAACTTTAATTAGTACAAGCTCTGGAAAAGCCAAAATACAAGTTGGAGGAGATGAGAAGGAACTGGAAGTTGAAGAGTTTGGAACTATTAATGGATTTGATGTTATTCTTCTGGAATCAACATTGTCAAGCGGAGGTACTTCAGGAAGCGCAACTTTTCTGATAGGTGCTAAGAGGGTTTCTTTCTCTAACGATAAAAATCCATCTGAAATTGTAAATATGGGTGGGAATAATTATTTGATTGAATTGTTTTCAGCTTCTGATTCTAAAGCATCTTTTATAGTAAGCAAATGTGAAAATGGCGAGATTCAGGAGCAAAGCACAGCTCAAAATGTAACTGAAGGAAAGATAAACATTACTTCTAATTCAACTATTAACAGCCTTATAGGAAATAATAACTCTTTAAAAGAAGAAAACACAAGCTCTGAGACACAGATAACTTTAGAAGAAGCAAATAGGAGAAGGCGTGAACTGGAGCTGGGAATAAATTCAAGCTCTGGAAATGCAAGCTCATTGGGCGGCAAATTAGGAAAGGTTGAAGGAGCTGGAAAATTGATATTTTTTGTTTTTATTGGACTTCTTATAATAATAGTTGCTTATATTTTTATAAGGATGAAAATTAATGGAAAAGGCAGTAAGAAAGTTTAGGTTAATAATAGAAAATATAATGTCAGATGGATTATAATTAAGGTACATTAAAAAATTTATTATGTCAAGATACTTGACAGAAAACTCCACATCTCAAGAATGCTGGCATTTGCATTCTTGACGATCATCAAGAACTGAAAGTTCTTGAGACTTTAGT
>OBEQ010266747.1_pt1 | contig 15008 bp, 15 predicted proteins | sample 1670901 | NCBI WGS metagenome assembly OBEQ01 (sample SAMEA104232315, study PRJEB22302) | groundwater metagenome | biome: forest; feature: aquifer; material: groundwater | place: USA | collected 2011-08-07 | depth 5.4 m | reverse complement strand
GTAGATCCGCCGGATCTCGCCCACGCCCCACCGGACCGCCTCGTCGATGCTTTCGCCGCGCGCGACCCGCGTGAACATGTCCGGGATGATGAACGTGGTCACGACCTCCTGCGCGGCGGGCGTCATGGGGCCGGGATGGCCGAAGAACGCCGTCATCTTGTCGATGTCCTGGAGCGTGTTGAGCTTGGCGTCGGTGCCGATGACCGGCATCGGCTTGGCGTACTGGCCGCGGAGCAGCGGCATGTTGAAGCCGCGGCTCGCGGTCATGGCCTCGACCTGGTGCTCGCCGACGTAGCGCACGAACTCCTTCGCCGCCGCGGGGTTCTTCGCGAACTTCCAGATGGCCCAGACGGTCGGCTCGCCCACGTTCTTCCGCTCGCCGTTCGGCCCGGCGGCCTCGGGGATGACGTAGGTGCCCTTGAAGACCGTGGGGTTCGTGTCCTCGCTGGTGCGGTAGGCGGAGATGGCGTCGTGGATCCAGCAGGCGACGCCGGAGGCGAGGTAGCGGTTGTCCGAGGCGTCGTCCCAGGAGAAGACCTCGGGCGTCATCCCCTCCTCGTAGAGGGCCTTGGCGAAGCGGAGCGCCTCGCGCGTCTCCTTCGAGTCGAGGAGGATCTGCTCGCCGGAGGGATCGGTCTCCTTGGCCCCGAAGCAGTAGAGCACCGCCCGCCAATTGTGGTTGCCGTCGTTGCAGTGGGAGAACTGCATGCCCGTCGGGTGCCCCTTGGCCTTCAGCGTCCGCGCGGCCACCCGCAGCTTGTCCCACGTGTCGGGTGCCGGCAGGCCGTTCTGGTCGAACAGGTCCTTCCGCCAGAGGACGGGAATGGGGACGAAGTAGTCCGGGGTCGCGTACCACGTGCCGCGCACCTGGGCGCAGCTCGTCGCCGCCTCCATCCACCCGCCGTACTTCTTGCCGAGCGGCTCGGCGACGTCGGTCATCTCGACCAGGTTCCGGTAGTAGTGGCCGGTGAGGATCTGAGCCGCGAAGTGGATCAGGTCGTGACCGGCCCCCGCCGCGAACTCCGCCGCGTAGCGCGCCGGCAGCTCGAGGTTGGGGATGTGGTCGACGAGGACCTTGACGTTGTTCTTCTCGCCCCAGTCCCGGGCGAACTTGTCCAACCAGACGTCGTAGGCCGGGACGAAGTGGCTCCACAGGACCATCCGCAAGGTGGTCCCCCGGAGCTGGGCGGGAGCCTGGCGCGCCGCCAGCATCGTGGCGAGCGCGCCGCCTCCGAGGGCCGACCCGGACAGGCGGATGAAGTCACGGCGGCTCTGGGCACTCATCGCGCCCCTCCTGTTGCTACCGCCAACGGCGATCCCCCACGACGTTATCGGACGTCGGAACCGAGAAAGTGCGTCGAGTATGCCCGTCCCGGGCGGCTTGTCAACGGTCCAGGTCGTCGGCCTGCCGGATGCCGGAGAACTGCCAACGGGCGTCCGGCGGGAAGAAGTTGCGGTAGGAGGTCCGGACGTGGCAGCGGGGCGCCGCGCACGATCCGCCGCGCAGCACCATCTGGCTCACCATGAACTTGCCGTTGTACTCGCCGAGGTCGCCCGCGAGCGGGCAAAATGCGAGGTACGGAGCGTACGGGCTCTGCCTCCACTCCCAGAGGTCGCCGATCATCTGCTGGAGCCCGCGCGGCCGCCGGCGTCGGGTGGTAGAGGACCGGTCAGATCAGCCCGCGGATCGCCTCCACGATGTCCTGCTGGGTCGGGATCGTGGCGCGCTCGAGCGAGTCGTTGTACGGCATCGGCACGTGGCGGGCGGCCACGCGGGCGATCGGCGCGTCCAGGCAGTCGATCGCCTTCTCGGCCACGAGCGCCGCGATTTCGGCGCCGAACCCGCCGCGCTTCACCGCCTCGTGGGCGATCACCAGGCGCCCCGTCTTCGCCACCGAGCCGAGGATCGTCTCCTCGTCGAGCGGGGCGAGCGTGCGCGGGTCGATCACCTCCACGCTGACGCCTTCCTGCGCCAGATCGGACGCGGCGGCCAGCGCGCGCTGCACCATCGCCTGCCAGGCCACCACGGTGACGTCCGTGCCCGCCCGCTTGATGTCGGCCCGGCCCAGCGGGATCGCGTACTCGCCCTCGGGCACCGGGCCCTTCTGGGCGTAGAGCACCTTGTGCTCGAGGAAGATCACGGGGTTGTCCTCGCGGATCGCGGCGGCGAGGAGGCCCTTGGCGTCGTAGGGCGTGGACGGCGCGATCACCACGAGCCCCGGCACGTGGACGAACCAGGCCTCGAGGCTCTGCGAGTGCTGGGCGGCCAGCCGGATGCCGCCGCCCTGGGGCCCGCGGATCACGAGCGGCACCGTCGGCGTCCCGCCGAGCATGTACCGGAACTTGGCCGCCTGGTTCACGATCTGGTCCATCGTGAGCGTGACGAAGTCGAAGATCTGGATCTCGACCACGGGCCGCAGGCCGGCGGCGGCCGCTCCGACGCCCATCCCGAGGAACGTCGCCTCCGAGATCGGCGTGTCGCGGACCCGGTCCTCCCCGAAGGCCTCGCGGAGCCCGCGCGTGACGCCGAAGATGCCGCCGATCAGGCCCACGTCCTCGCCCATCACGAACACGCGGGGATCGCGCCGCATCTCCTGGTGGAGCGCCTCGTTGAGCGCCTGGGCGAACGTGATCTCGCGGCCGGTGCGGACGGCCGGCTCGCTCACCCGCACGTGGGGCGCGTAGACCGAGGCCTCCATCAGCTCGACCGTGGGCTCGGGGCTGGCCGTGGCGAACGCGACGGCGCGATCCAGCTCGGCCTCCACCTGCTCGCGCAGCTCCTTGAGCCGCGGGGCCGGCACCAGCCGCTCCTCGACCAGCCGGCTCTCCAGCCGGGCGATCGGGTCGCGCATCATCCACTCGAGCTCCTCCTCCTTGGTCCGGTAGTCGGGGAGGTTCGCCCGCATGCTGTGCCCGCCCCAGCGGTAGGTGACGGCCTCGACGAGCGTGGGGCCCTGGCCCGCGCGGCCGCGCTCGACCGCCTGGCCGACGGTCTCGTACACGGCGAGGACGTCGTTGCCGTCGACGCGCACGCCGGGGATGCCGTAGCCGGCGGCGCGGGCGGCGATCTCGCCGGCCGTCGTGCGGTCGGAGGCCGTGGACAGCGCGTACTGGTTGTTCTCGCAGAGGAAGATGAGCGGCAGCCGCCACACGGCCGTGATGTTCATGGCCTCGTGGATGACGCCCTGGTTGGCGCCGCCGTCGCCGAAGAACGCGATGACCACGCGGTCGCTCTTGCGGATCCGGCTCGCCAGCGCCGCCCCGGCCCCGATGGGCACGCCCGCGGCTACGATCCCGTTGCAGCCGAAGATGTTCAGGTCCAGCGCGGCGATGTGCATGGAGCCGCCGAGGCCCTTGCAGTAGCCCGTCGCGCGCCCCATCAGCTCCGCCATCATCAGGTCGATCCGCGCGCCCTTGGCGATGCAGTGGCCGTGACCGCGATGGTTGCCCACGATCGCGTCGTCCGGTCGCAGGTTCGCGCAGGCGCCGGCGGCCACCGCCTCCTCGCCGACGTAGCTGTGCGCGGTGCCCTTGACCAGGCCGGCGTTGAACAGCTCGGTCGTCTTCTCGTCGAAGCGCCGGATCCTGACCATCGTGGTGAAGAGCCGCTCGAGGAGCTCGGGGTGGAGCGTCATGCCGTCATCCTCCCGGGAGTGTGCGTTCGGGACGCCCGAGAGTATAGCGCCATCGCGGGCGCCTGATGAACGCCGCGTCCCGGCGGGCCTGGCGCCCGATACGTCCGGCGCGGCGCCAATCGTCCGGCCAACGCGCCCCCTGAACGCCGCGTCTCGGCGGGCCTGGCGCCCGCGAGCGGGCGGCGTAGAATCACGGTCGAAGGAGGACGCGCCATGAAGGTCCGGTCGATCCTCAGGACGGAGGGCGCGAGCGTGGCGACCACCGCGCCCGACACGACGCTGTCCACGGTCGTCTGGGAGCTGAAGGTGAAGGGGATCGGCGCGCTCGTGGTCAGCGAGGACGGAGCCACCGTGCTCGGGCTGGTCTCGGAGCGCGACATCGTCCAGGGGCTCGCCGAGCACGGCGCGGCGCTGCTCGGGATGCGCGTGTCGCAGGTGATTACCCGGCCGGTCGTGACGTGCGCGCCGGAGGACTCCATCACGCGCGTGATGGCCCAGATGACCCACCACCGGGCCCGCCACCTCCCCGTGCTCGAGGGCGGGCGGCTCGCGGGCATCGTGAGCGTCGGCGACGTCGTGAAGCACCGCCTGGAGGAGCTGGAGATGGAGGCGAACATCCTGCGCGAGGCGCTGATCGTCAGCCACTGAGGGGCTCTGCCGGCGCGCGACCCGGGGACGACTTGATCGAGAACATCACGCCCCGCTACCCGGACTCGTACCCCGCGGGCGCCCCGATGGACTTCTACACGCGTGCCGAGGCCCGGCGCGCACTCGACGGGGCGGAGCGCATCATTGAGCACTGTCGGCGTCACCTGGTTCGATAGCGAGGCGGTCCGCCGGGCGCTGGACGCGTACGTGGGATCGCTGGTACGCGAGCATCCCGAGGTGGAAGAGGTTATCCTGTTCGGCTCCGTCGCCACGGGGACCGCGGGGCCGGGGAGCGACGTCGACCTGCTCCTCGTCCTGAGCACGGCCGACCGGCCGTTCCTGGACCGGATGCCCCGGTTCCTGCCCACCGGCTTCCCCGTCGGCGTGGACGTGTTCCCGTACACGCGGGCCGAGATCGAGCGCATGCGGGCCGAGGGCAACCGGTTCGTCGACACCGCGCTCCGCGAGGGAGTGAGGCTCTTCCGGCGTCACGCGTAGCGCACCCGCAGGTTCCCGCCGGAAGCCATCGGCCGATGTCGTGCCGTAGCTTGACGCCCAAAGTTGGCAGGCGCTCCCCTCGGCCAACGAACGCGAGCACTCGCCCGCAGCCTCGAAGGAGGGCGAAGGAGATGGTGTGCGCCCGGTGCCAGAGCGAGAACGCGGGGTTCTTCGACCTCGCGCTCGCCGAGGTCCACCGTTACGAGGGCACGATCAACCGGTTCCTCGGGGACGGGTTCATGGCTCTCTTCGGCGCGCCGGTCGCGCACGAGGACCATGCTCGGAGGGCGGTGCTGGCCGCGCTCGGAATTCGGCGGCGGGTGGCGGAGCGTGACAGCGGGCTGTCGCCGATCGACCTCGCGGTCCGGATGGGGCTCAACACCGGCCCCGTGGTGGTGGGCAAGATCGGCGAAAACCTGGGGATGGACTACACGGCGGGGGACACGACGAACCTCGCGGCCCTCCAGCAGCACGCCGAGCCGGGTAGCTTCGCGCAGGCCAGTCGCCAATCGGTGAGAGCGCATTGTCGACGAGGAACCTCACCGACCGGGCGCTAGGGGAGCTCGCGCTCGCGGACCGCCTCGGCGGCGAACCGGAGCGCCTCGCGGATGTCCTCACGCTCGAGATCCGGGTAGGCGTCAAGGATCTCCTGTTCCGTCATCCCCTCGGCCATCATGCCCACAACCGTGGCGACCGGGATCCGGAGGCCGCGGATGCAGGGCATCCCCGCCATCTGGTTCGGGTCCACTGTGATCCGCGCAAACGCCTGCACAGCCATCACCTCCCCCGGGCGCCTTGCCACGGCAAGAGTACGATGGTTCGGCTGCCCGATCGAGTCTCTCCTGATCCGTTCCCTGGCTTCGGATTCCTTGCGCGTAGATGGCATGAAGCGGCTGTCCTCTCGCTCGACGTGGGAGCGCTGCTCCGGTGCGACCGTGAACGGGGACGACAGGCAAATGGCCTGCCAAATGGCCCGCGGGACCCATCGCTCATCGTCGGCGTCGACCACTCATGCAGGGGACTTGCGTCTCCGCCCGGCCTGTCGTGCGTCGACGCCAGGGAGCGCCGATAGAGGCGGCAGGTATCCGCCGGACGGTGTCGGCGACCGGTGACGAAGAATCGCCCGGGGGCGCTGGGTGGTTGCCCGAGCACGCGCGGGGAGCTAGAGTGCACCGGTGCATGCCGTTCCGCCCCTGATCGGCGGAAGCCCCGCCATCGCGGTTCTCCGCGAGCCTGTCCGTCGGGTCGTGGGGATCCCGTCCGGCGCCCGTCGGGTCCCGCCGGTGTTTATCCGTGGTGAGACCGGAACCGGGAAGGACCTGCTCGCGCCAACCGTGCCCCACGCGCTCGCGCACACGGCCCGTTCGTGGAAGTCGACGGCGCCGCCGCTTCGCCGGCCTTGCGTCGGTGGAGGCGCGGCGCTCGAGCCCGAGCAACTCGGCCTCGCGCAGCGTCTCGGGTGATCGGGGAGATCGAACCTGACGCCTCGCCGCATCATCCACGTGGACATGGACGCCTTCTACGCGTCCGTCGAGCAGCGGGACCGGCCCGAGCTCCGCGGCAAGCCGGTGATCGTCGGCGCCGACCCGCGGGGCCGCGGCGTCGTGTCCGCGGCCTCCTACGAGGCGCGCCCCTTCGGCGTGCAGTCCGCGATGCCGATCGGCAAGGCCGCCCGCCTCTGTCCCCACGCGGTGTTCCTCCCCGTCGACATGGCGAAGTACGCGGGGGTGTCGGCCCAAGTCATGGCGCTCCTCGCCGAGTTCTCGCCGCTGGTGGAGCCGGTCTCGATCGACGAGGCTTTCCTCGACGTCACCGGCACCGAGCGCCTGTTCGGCCCGCCGCTCGCGGCCGCGCGCCGGATCAAGGCCCGGATCCGCGCCGAGGTCGGGCTTGTCGCCTCGATCGGCCTCGCCGCGAACAAGTTCGTGGCGAAGATCGCCTCCGACCTCGGCAAGCCCGACGGGCTGCTCGAGGTGCCGCCGGGCGGCGAGGCGGAGTTCCTGGCGCCGCTCCCGATCCGGCGGCTCTGGGGCGTCGGCGCGGCGACGGAGCGCGAGCTGGCCGCGCTCGGCATCGCGACGATCGGCCAGCTCGCCCGGTTGCCCGAGTCGGCGCTCGCCCGGCGGTTCGGCCCCGGGGGCGCGCACCTGCGGGATCTGGCCCATGGCCGCGACGATCGTCCCGTCGTCCCGTGCGCGCCGCCCAAGTCGATGGGCGCGGAGGAGACCTTCGCGCGCGACCACCGCGACGTGGAGCGCCTGCGCCGGGTGCTCCGCGAGCAGGCCGAGCGCGTGGCGCGGGAGCTGCGCGAGAGCGACTACGCGGCCGCGCGCGTGACGCTGAAGCTCCGCTTCGCCGACTTCCGCACGCTCACCCGAAGCCACACGGAGGAGCCGACGCAGGACGGGCTCGAGATCTTCCGGCGAGCCGAGGCGCTCCTGGCGCGCGTCTCGCTCGTCCAGCCGGTCCGGCTGATCGGGCTGTCGGTGTCCGGCCTGGGGCCCCCGGCCCGCGGTCAGCTCCCGCTGCTCGACCCGGCCGCGGTGCGGCGCGAGCGACTGGCCCGCGCCGTCGACCGCCTGGCGTCGCGCTTCGGCGAGAAGAGCGTCCGCCCGGCGAGCCTCCTCGAGCCGCCCGACAGCGAGTGACGCGGCACCGCTCGTGCCGGGCGAGGGACAGCCGCTCCCCGGGCACGAGAAACGTCCGCCAGGATGGACCGAGGGGCGGCCAGATTGCCATTGACAGGGGCGCGGCGGCTCTTACAATACGTCCGTTTCGCAGCCGACTGCGACCCTCGGGTCCGACAGGGCGACATGGCTCCCGCGCCGGCACCACCGCTGCTCAGCGCCCACGACGTCACCGTCCGATTCGGTGGGATCGTCGCGCTCGACGCCGTCTCCTTCGAGATGGCCGAGGGCCAGATCGTGGGCCTGATCGGGCCCAACGGCGCCGGCAAGACCACGTTCTTCAACTGCCTGAGCCGGCTCAACTCGCCCGACCGGGGCGAGATCCGCTTCGAGGGCCGCTCGATCCTCCGGGCCACGCCGCACCGCATCGCCGAGCTGGGCATCGGCCGGACCTTCCAGAACCTGGCCCTGTTCCCCACGATGACCGTGCTCCAGAACGTGATGGTCGGCGTGCACTGCCGGACGCGCGGCGACCTCGCCAGCGACGCCCTGCGCCTGCCCTGGGTCGGCCGGGAGGAGCGGCGCACCCGCGATGCCGCGATGGAGCTGATCGCCGACCTCGGGCTCGAGGCCGTCGCCCACGGCCCGGCCGCGGGCCTGTCGTTCGGGACGCTCAAGCGCGTCGAGCTGGCGCGGGCCCTCGCCGGCCGGCCGAAGCTCCTCCTGCTCGACGAGCCGGCGGGCGGGCTGAACCACGAGGAGGTCGAGGCGCTCGGCGCGCTCATCGGCTCCGTGCGCGACCGGCGCGGGATCACCATCCTCCTCGTCGAGCACCACATGAGCCTCGTGATGCAGGTGTCCGACCGCGTGGTGGTGCTGGACTTCGGGCGGAAGATCGCCGAGGGCTCGCCGGCGGAGGTGCAGCGGAACCCGGAAGTCATCCGCGCCTATCTCGGGAGCGACAACTGATGGCCCCGCTCCTGGAAGCTCAGGCGCTCGAGGCCCACTACGGCTGGACGAAAGTCCTCCACGGCATCAGCTTCGCGGTCGAGGAGGGCGGGATCACCACGATCCTCGGCGCCAACGGCGCGGGGAAGACGACGACGCTGCGGGCGGTGTGCGGGATGGTCCGGACGGCCGGCGACGTCCGCTTCGACGGGCAGCGCATCGCCGGGAAGCCGACGGAGGACCGGGTGCGGCTCGGGATCGCCCACGCGCCCGAGGGGCGCGGCACCTTCGTCAACCTCACCGTCGAGGAGAACCTCCGCCTCGGCGCCTACGCGCGGCGCGAGAAGGGCGGGGTCGCCGGCGACTTCGAGCGCATCTACCAGTACTTCCCCGTCCTGAAGGAGCGGCGGCGGCAGGCCGGCGGCACGCTGTCGGGCGGCGAGCAGCAGATGCTGGCGATCGCGCGGGCCCTCATGCTGCGGCCTCGCCTCCTGCTGCTCGACGAGCCCTCCCTCGGGCTGGCGCCGCTGATCGTGCGCGAGATCTTCCGCATCGTGCAGACGATCAACCGCGAGGAGGGCGTGAGCGTCCTGCTCGTCGAGCAGAACGCCACGATGGCGCTCAGCCTCGCCGATCGCGCCTACCTCCTCGAGACCGGACGGGTGGTGGTGTCCGGCCCGGCGGCCGAGCTCCGGCAGAACGAGTCGGTGCGCCGCTCCTACCTGGGCTACTGACGTGGACGTCTTCTTCCAGCAGGTGGTCTCGGGGCTCGCCACAGGTGGGATCTACGGGAGCCTCGCGCTCGCCCTCGTCATGATCTATCAGGCCACCGACGTGGTGAACTACGCCCAGGGCGAGATGGCGATGTTCAGCACCTACCTCGCCTGGTCGATGATGAACGCGGGCCTGCCGTACTGGGTGGCGTTCTTCGCCACGCTCGCGCTGGCGTTCGTCGGGGGCCTCGTGATCGAGCGCGTGATCATCCGTCCCGTGGAGAACGCCCCCGTCCTGACGATCGTGATCGTCTGCATCGGGCTCCTGGTGATCCTCAACAGCATCGCCGGCTGGATCTACTCGTACGTCATCCAGCCCTTCCCCAGCCCCTTCCCGTCGACGCCCATCCGGATCGGCAGCGTGATCTTCGGCCCGCACGACCTCGGGGCCATCGGCGTGACCTTCGTCATGCTGCTCCTCCTCTACTGCTTCTTCCGCTTCACGAGCCTCGGCCTGGCCATGCGCGCGGCCGCCCAGAACCCGGCCTCGAGCCGCCTGGTCGGGATCCGGGTGGGCTGGATGCTCGGGCTCGGGTGGGGCCTGGCGGCGCTGGTGGGCGCGGTGGCCGGCATGATGGTGGCGCCGGTCATCTTCCTCGAGCCCAACATGATGAGCGGCATCCTGATCTACGCCTTCGCCTCCGCCACGCTCGGCGGCTTCACCAGCCCCGGCGGCGCCGTGGTGGGCGGCTTCCTGGTCGGCGTGATCGAGAACTTGGCGGGCACCTACATCAGCTTCATCGGGACCGACCTCAAGCTCACGGTCGCCCTGGCCCTCATCATCGTCGTGCTCGTGGTGAAGCCGAGCGGGCTCTTCGGCCGCGCGGTGGTGCGCCGGGTCTGACGGAGGGCGCCATCCCTCCCGAGACGAGCGGCGCGGTGGAGACGGCCGGAGCGGGGGAGCCGGTGGCGCGCGCCGCGGCGCTGGCTCCGGTCACCGCGCGGGGGTGGAAGCTCGTCGGGCTCCTCGCGCTGCTCGCGGTGGCGTGCCTGCTGCCGTTCACGCTGAGCGGCTTCCGCCTCTTCCAGTTCACGCAGGTGTTCGTCTACGCGATCGCGCTGCTCGGCCTGAACATGCTCACCGGATACAACGGGCAGATCTCCCTCGGGCACGGGGCCTTCTACGCCATCGGCGCCTACACGACCGCGATCATGATCGACCGCTGGAGCGTGCCCTACGGCTGGACGATCCCTGTCGCGGGGGCGCTCTGCCTGCTCGTGGGCTTCCTCTTCGGGATCCCCGCCCTGCGGCTGGAGGGCCTCTACCTCGCGCTGGCCACCTTCGCGCTCGCGCTGGCCGTGCCCCAGATCCTGAAACACTTCGACGGGTGGACCGGCGGCTCGCAGGGGATCGTGCTCTCCAGGCCGGGGCCGCCCTTCGGGCTGCGCCTGAGCGCCGACCAGTGGCTCTACTTCCTGAGCCTCGGCATCCTGCTCGTGCTCTTCGTGCTCGCCTGGAACCTGCTGCGCGGGCGGACGGGGCGGGCGATGGTGGCGATCCGCGACAACCCGATCGCGGCCGCGGCGATGGGCGTGAACACGGCCCTCTACAAGTCGCTCACCTTCGGGGTGAGCGCGGCCTACACGGGGGTGGCCGGCGCCCTCAGCGCCCTCGTCGTGGCCTTCGTGGCGCCCGACACGTTCAACGTGTTCCTGTCGATCACGCTCCTGGTGGGCATCGTGGTCGGCGGGCTCGCCTCCATCTCGGGCGCGCTCTTCGGCGCGCTCTTCATCCAGTTCGTGCCCAACTACGCCCAGGACATCTCGAAGGCGGCCCCGTGGGCCATCTTCGGCGTCGTCCTGATCGGGGTCATGTACGTGATGCCCTACGGGGTCGGCGGCGCCGTCCGGCTGCTGTCGCGCCGCCTCGCCCGCGCCCGGGCGGGAACCGGGCCGCGCCGAGCGCGGTTGCCGGAATGAGCGCCCCCATTGCTCGTCGAATGCCCCGACCGATAAGGAGGCCCTCCATGCGTCGCTGCTCGTGGACTCTCGCCCTCGTCCTGACCCTCGCCGTCGCCGTGTCCGCCCCGCTCGCCTGGGCGGCCGATCCCGGCGTCACCGCCACCGAGATCAAGATCGGCCATACCAACCCCTACAGCGGCCCGGCGTCGTCCTACGGGACGATCGGGAAGGCCATCACCGCCTACTTCAAGAAGGTCAACGACGACGGCGGCATCAACGGCCGCAAGATCGACTTCATCACGCTGGACGACGGCTACAGCCCGCCGAAGACCGTGGAGCAGGTGCGGCGGCTGGTCGAGCAGGAGCAGGTCCTGTTCCTCTTCAACACGCTGGGGACGCCGCCGAACACCGCCATCTGGAAGTACATGAACGACCAGAAGGTGCCGCAGCTCTTCGTGGCCACGGGCGCGACCAAGTGGGGCGATCCCAAGGGGCACCCCTGGACGATGGGCTGGCAGCCGAACTACCAGACCGAGGGGCACATCTACGCCCAGTACGTGCTGAAGAACGTCCCCGACGCGAAGATCGGCATCCTCTACCAGAACGACGACTACGGCAAGGACTACGTGAAGGGCTTCAGGGACGGGCTGGGCGAGGCGGCGAAGAAGGTCATCGTGATGGAGCAGACCTACGAGGTGACGGACCCGACCATCGACTCCCAGATCGTCAACCTCAAGAACAGCGGCGCCAACGTCTTCTTCAACGTGACCATTCCCAAGTTCGCGGCCCAGGCCATCAAGAAGGCGCACGACATCGGCTGGAAGCCCCTCCACCTGCTCAACAACGTGTCGAGCTCGGTCGGCGCCGTGCTGCGGCCGGCGGGCCTGGACGCGTCCAAGGACATCATCACCACGCAGTTCGGGAAAGACCCGACCGACCCCCAGTGGAAGAACGACAAGGGCTTCAGGGACTGGCTGGCGTTCATGCAGAAGTACTACCCCGACGGCAACACGGCCGACGCCTTCAACGTGTACGGCTACAGCGTGGCGCAGACCCTGGTCCACGTCCTCAAGCAGTGCGGCCACGACCTGTCGCGCGCCAGCGTCATGAAGCAGGCGGCGAGCATCAAGGACCTCGCGCTGCCGATGCTGCTGCCGGGGATCAAGATCAACACGAGCCCCACCGACTTCTACCCGATCGAGCAGGAGCAGCTGGCGAAGTTCGACGGCGAGCGCTGGGTGCTGTTCGGCGAGATCTACGACGCCGGCAAGCGGTAGCGGGCCGGCACGGGACGGCCCGGGAATAGCTTGGCGCGGGGGGGCCGCCGGGCGATCATCGGGCAGGGTGGAGGTTCAGAGCGAGCGGATCGGCGGGGTCGTCGTGCTGGTGCCCACCGGCCCGCTCGACCTGTCCAGCTGCGACCCCCTCGCGCGGACCCTGGCTGACCTCGTCGCCCGCGGCGAAGTCCGGCTCGTGGTGGACCTGACCGAGGTCCCGCTCCTCGACAGCGCCGGGCTGGGGACCCTCGTGCAGGGAATGAAGCAGGCGCGGGCCGCCGGGGGCGATCTCCGGCTGTGCGGCGTCCAGCCCGAGGTCCGGTCCGTGCTGGTGCTGTCGGGGCTCACGAAGCGCCTCCGCGTGTACGCCGACCGCGCCGAGGCGGTCGCCTTCAAGACGTAATATACTTCCTCCCATGGAGCGGCTGATCGCCTATGACAAGCTGGCGCGGGAGGACCGGTTCGTCCGGATGCGCGCCCGCCACGTGGCCGAGGCCAAGGTCGCGCAGGGCCTGCCGCCGTTCCCCGACCTCGCCAGCCGGGAGTCGATCAAGGAGCGCGTGCACGGGATTTTCGTGGGGGAGCTCCAGGCGATGGAGGGGGCGGGGCGCTCGGTGTACGACTTCCCCGACGCGCCCTGGGAGTTCGCGCTGGATATGGCGCGGCAGGCGTGGGACGAGTCGCGCCACGTCGAGATCTACGTGCGCCTGCTCGAGCACCTCGACGGCTACGTGGGCGAGTTTCCGGAGACCACGATCCTCTGGCGGTGCGCGTGCGCGGAGGACGCGGCGGCGCGCGTGGCCGGCGTCAACCGGGGCCTGGAAGGGCTCGCCTGCGACGTCTTCAACCAGCTCATCCACGTCGCGCGCAAGATCGGCGACCCGGTCCTCGAGCGCGCCGTGGACTTCGTGCTCGCCGACGAGATCACGCACGTGCGCATGGGCTCGCGCTGGCTCAACGAGCTGACGAAGGGCGACCCCGAGCGGCGCCAGCGCGCGATCGAGTTCCAGGAGACGATCGACGAGCGCTTCAACCTCGGGGGCATCCGCCAGGACGGCGATCACGAGACGGTGCCGATCTCGATCGCCCGCGACGTGCGCCGGCTGGCCGGCTTCACCGACGAGGAGATCGACCGCCTCATCAAGGCCACCCAGCGCTCGCCGGTCTACTGATCCGGGTACGGTGACTTCCCACAAGCTCGCCGCGGCCTTCTCGGTCGAGGCGTCCGCCAAACGCATCCGCCACTACCGCTACGTGGAGGAGCGCATGATGCGCATCCTCGGCGGCTGGATCGCCCTCACCCCGGAGCTGTCGGCCAAGCTCCTCCTCGGCCGCCACGTGTGGGACTGCGCCCAGCACGCCGACCTCTGGGGCAAGCGCCTGCCCGAGCTGCGCGCGCCCGCCCAGCAGTCCGAGCCGCCGGGCGAGGCGTTCGCCCGCTTCATGAACCGGCTCGAGAGCCCCGGGGACTTCCACCAGACGGCCGAACGCCTCGCCGGCGTGTACCGCGTCCTCAAGCCCGCGCTCCTCGCGGCGTACGAGGGGCACCTGGCCGTCGCCAACCCGGTCTACGAGCCGCCGACCCGGCGCATCCTTCAGCGGTGCATCGAGGAGGAGCGGCGCCACGTGGCGGCGGGCATCGCGATCCTCCGGCACCTGGCGGCGCGGCCGGAGGTGGCCGCGCGCGCGGCGGCGTGGGAATCGCGCCTCCTGGACGAGCTGGCGCGGACGGAGGGGATCGGCGGCGACGGTGCTCACGCTCGCGCCCCGCTCCCGTCGCCCGACGAGGTGCCGGAGGTCGCCCAGGACCTGGTCCAGCTCGAGAAGCCGGTGGGGCGCTTCCCGCTGCCCGCCGACCTCGCCCGAGCGGTCGACGCGCAGGGCCGCGCCCTGCGCGCCGGCGACCCCGGCGCCCTCGAGCGGTGGGTCGCGCCGGGGGCGCGGGAGACGGTGCTCGCCGCGTACCACGAGCTGCTGCGGCAACCCGTCTCCGGCGTGACCGTCGTGGCCAGCGCGCGGCTCGGATACCAGTGGCAGATCAAGCAGCGTCTCACCGGCGCCGCGACCCGCGTGCTGCAGACGCGGTGGCTCGCCGGCGATGCCGGCTGGCAGGTCTCCGAGGCCGAGATCGTCCGCCGCGAGCCGGGCCCCTAGAAGGTGCGTGTGGGAGCGGCAATGGGGCGCCGAGGTCACCCCGAGGTCGTGGACGAGCGCATCGTAGGTCTCCTGGTGCGTGTGGGACCGGCGATTGGGCGCCGAGGTCGCCAGGTCGAGCGCCGGCTTTGCCGGCGCAAGCGAGCCCTGGGGGAGGTTTCGGAGGGAGCCGTCGAGGCCCCCTCCGATTTCTAGTGTTCGGGGCGGTCCTGATCGCCAACCGCGGCGAGATCGCTCGCCGCATCATCCGGGCCTGCCGGGCGCTCGGCATCCGGGCCATCGCCGTCTACTCGGAGGCGGATGCCAAGGCGGCGCACGTGGCCGAGGCCGACGAGGCGGTGCCGATCGGCGCGGCGCCGGCGAAGGAGAGCTACCTCGACGGGCCCCGCATCATCCAGGCCGCGCTGGTCAGCGGAGCGGAGGCGATCCACCCCGGCTACGGCTTCCTCTCGGAGGACTCGCGCTTCGCCGAGGCGTGCGCCGCCGCGGGCCTCACGTTCGTGGGCCCGTCGCCGGAGGCGATCCGCCGCATGGGCGACAAGACCG
>OBEQ011802752.1_pt1 | contig 15009 bp, 14 predicted proteins | sample 1670901 | NCBI WGS metagenome assembly OBEQ01 (sample SAMEA104232315, study PRJEB22302) | groundwater metagenome | biome: forest; feature: aquifer; material: groundwater | place: USA | collected 2011-08-07 | depth 5.4 m | reverse complement strand
AAGGATTGAATAGGAAAATAAATTTGGTCACCAGAAAAGCGTATGGGTATAGGAGCTATGATGTGCTAAAAATTGCCTTATTTCATACGATGGGGTCATTACCTGAACCGGAAATGACCCACAGATTCTGCTGAAGAGGCAATTTATTAAACGCATGGATTGGCAACGTCACCGATTGCCCCTTGTTATTCATGACAGGAACAAAGAAGTCAACGGAAAGCCCATTTTGATGGGTTTTATGCGGTTTGAATGGACCACCACTGGCCCAACCTGTTTCACCGTAAACAAAGTGCTTGTTGGGTTGTGTTGATTCGAGAAGTCTATAAGCCTCTTCGACGGTATGATATACGCTGCTATGTACATAATTTCGACCTACCGCAACGCCGATAAGACTATACGCCTCGTAGTTAGCGCCTGATGAGGGAAGCTGCCACCCATTTTCTAACTTACCCTTTGCAGTAGTGCCATAACAGATGCTTTCAGTTTCGGCAAAAGCGGGGGTATAAAGAGCTAATAAAAATAGTACGGGGAATATTGGTCTTTTTAAGTCACTCAGCACACGTACACCTTCTGCTTGAAAGCGCATTTACAGTCTCTCCAGTTCTTGTTGTATATTAACGCGTGCTTGTTTTTCGAAAGCCTGTCTGAAATTGTCGGTGTGATAAATCCATTCTTCTTTCAATAGCGTTGTTAAAAATTGTTTTCTACCGTGTTTATAAATTACATCGGGAGTGGTGCGATACTCCTGACGTACTGCCTCAAGATAGCGTTGATACCTCGCTGGCGCACTGCCTAAGATGGCCATGTCAGCATCTAAAAACAGATTTCCACAGGCATCGTCATCTTGAAAACGATGACGTTTGGTCGCCAGGATCAACGTGCAAGTATGCTGGATGATTTCTTCTGGCAAATTAAGTGTCCGCAAATCTGCTATTGCCCAGTCAGCGCTGCATTTTTCATTGGTCGATTTACCTGGCGCATAGACAATATCATGATAAAAGACGGCAAACGTGATTGCAGAATTGCTACAGTCTGTTTTTTCAAGGTGATCAATTATTTCTACCAGATGTTCCACGTTATGGTAATGCCGATGAGGTTCCGAATAAGCATCCATTATTTTCTTGAAAATACTCTCTTTCAAGGACAGCGCAGTGGACGACATTCGCGTAGCACTCAGCCAATGCTCCCAGAGTAATGCGGTCATGGCATCTTTCATCGTTGAACTCCTAGAGCGCTGTGTAGCCGTGTTGGTGCAAATTTACAAGACTGTGGTATAACAAGTGGGTTTCAGTTTCAGCACGGTCGGATTGTGTATCAATCTGCCATAATTTGCCAAATCCATTCTGCTGAATTGAGTGATTAATTGTCTTTGTTTTGTGATGACAGGACCATTGAGCCTGTATACGTTGCCGTGCCGGTGTCTCAGAGAGTTCCCTCGCTTGTAAGCGTCTCATTTGCTGATGTTCAGGCGTGGAGGTGACGATCAGTGTATTGTTGCAGCTTCGCAATGTGTCTGCCTCCGCGAGAAGCGCACCTTCGACTAAGATGAGTCCTTTTCTGCCTCTCAATGCCTGTCTTAAATAAACCTGTATGGGTTCTTTCATGATGCTGTTGAGGACTTGGCGGGCTTCAATATCGCTAAAGATGACAGCACTCAATTTTTCTCTGCTGATCGTCCCCTGGATTGTGATTTGCGCACCCAATGCCCCGATCAATTGCGCTTGTGTTGTTCGGGCGATCGGCGTCGCAGTGTCGGCAAGAATGTTGTGGCCCAGTTTATCAAGGTCGAGATGATGTACCTCAACGTTATCCTGTTCGCCCATCGCGACAAGTCGACCGCACAGCGTACTTTTTCCACTGGCAATCGAACCGGTTACGCCAACGATCGTTTGCCCGAGCAGCCGTTGTTCCAGTGCTTGTTTGATATTAAGAGGAACATAGTCTTCGATGGCCCCTTGTTCTAACAGAATACCTTTTACCGTCGAAGAGCTGACATGGGCTAATGTGGGGTTAGCGAAGAGAATGCAGGTTTCACCATTGAAATCCAAGCTCTCACCGATCATATGCAGCTGTTGTTCATAATCAAAATCGACGCTGTTTCTCACCCCTTTCACACTGTATTGAATGCCATTTAATTTGGCCAACGCCGTTATGAGCACCTTTGTGAAGGGAAAGAAACAGCGGCCGAAAAACTGGCTGCTTTTATTGAGGCCAGATTGTCAGAAGGCGATGGTTCCGATAAGTCTGTGGTCGCTTCATGGGTTGTCATTGGCGCTGAAGCAGTACGTCAGCCCGAAGTACGCAAGGTCTATCAAGCAATGATTTCGGAGCAGCTTGAACTGCTGACGAAGTTGATACGAGAAACCGCGACGGAGAAAGGAAAAAAAATAGCACCGAAGGTAGCGAAGGAGTTGGCGACAACCATCTTAGCAACCATGGAAGGCGCGTTTCAATTATCAGCAGCTGCAGAAGAAATTGTACCGACGAATTACGCTGATAAAACGGTGAGAGCGCTGCTCGAAGCTTACTTAACACAATAATATTTGATAGGGAGGTGCAGATTCTTATGCCGAATATTTTCGGTAACCGAAAATATTCCAAATGAATTGGTAGATCACAAATTATTTGGAATAATGTGGAGAGATTGCATCGTGGTAAAAAATTTCAATGATTAATTTGTGCAATAGTTCCATAGTTGGAACTTGCGAGAGCGAAAAAATCCCCTTATAGTTCGTGAATCTCTAAGATTCATGTTAATCCAATTCACACGTCAACAAGGGAGGTCAAAATGAAGTATTTAAATATTTATAACAAACTGAATATGCCGTTATTGGACCTCCTGTCCTTTCGCTAACTGCCTTAAATTCTCTCTTCGGAATATTGGCGGCGCTGAAATTCAGTTCGTTTAAATCAAACTGCTATAAAGTGGGTTTTCAATTTTGTGTTTGAAACGGTGGAGTGCATCTGTTTTTTTCACCAATTTGAATTCAAAAATAGTTTTTGCCTATTCTCGGGTTAACTCAATGTGAGTTTAATCTGCAGGGATTTCTATGCCAAAAATTTGCTGTAGAACTCGTCTAGGCACATGTTGACGTAACGAGATTTTAACATGAATAAGAAATCAAAATCGGTGCTGTTACAGATCAGCGCCGCTCAAGGTCCTTGGGAATGCTGTTGGGTTGTTACGCAGGTCGCGGCGTTATTAATGCATCAAGCAAAAGACGCCGGACTCAAAGTGACCGTTAAAGCAGAAAAGCCTGTTTATAAAATTGGATTTGATGGCGAAGTGCCGCCACAAGGATTGAATCATTCAATACTTTTATCGGTGCGGGGTGACTATGAAAACTTTGTTGCGCAGTGGGAAGGTTCTGTCCTGTGGCAAGGGCAGAGCCAATTTAGACCTGGGCATAAACGTAAAAACTGGTTCGTGAGTATCGAGCGCATTAAAGAAGAACAATCAGCGGAAAAAGCGCAGGTGGTGTTGCGAAAAGCAGATATTCAATTGCAAACGTTTAAGGCGTCAGGCCCAGGCGGGCAGAATGTGAATAAGCGAGATACGGCAGTGAGATTAATTCATCGACCTACAGGTTTATCCACCACCGCCCGTGAAGAACGATCACAACTTTGCAACCGGGAGTTGGCTTTAGCGAAGCTAAAAAAGCTAGTCGAAGAAAACCAGGCTTCATCCGATTTAGTTGCAGACCGATTGAAACGGGAACAGCAAATTCAATTGCAGCGCGGTAACCCCATTAAAATATTTATCGGGTTTCCGTTGAAAGAACAAAATTGAAAAATATCGAACTTAAAACCCACATTTTTTGTTAATCCATAGGGAGAAATAATAGTGATGTTAATAAAACGAATTTGCAAGAAGAAGAATATTTCAATGCCTGAAGGCAATGATAAAAATGAATATTTAGCATTATTGCTATTTTTAGGAAACAGTTATGAAAGCAGAGGAAGTCCAAGAGATTCTTGATTGTCTTTCGTCAGAACGGATCAAGTATCACTATTTTAAAGATCGCTATTGTTTTGAATTATTGAGTCGCGAAGTGAAGTCGCAGGGCGGTGAGCTATGTATTCAGGCATTAAGACGTGTTCGTAATGCGCGATTTCTCGCGAAACCAAGTGTTAAAACAATGATGGCGCACATCAATCCTCAACGGATTACTGTGGATGACATCGAGAGTTACTGGCCTGATTCATCAGAAGCTTTTACGTTAACAATGGATTGTTGGGGAGGCGGAGATAAAAATTGGGATCAAACCAGTCGGCTGGGATGCAGTCTGGTGTTGCAACTGAATTTTTCCAGTGAACATGTCAATCTCTTGAATAAATTGGTTAAGCCAGTGCGATCCAAAGTGGGACCGTTCAATAGGTGTCTTCATCCAGTGAACCGTCAGGGGCGAATCACTTTGGCTTGGTCGCGGATTGATATCAGCTTCGAGACAAATGAGGCGCTGATTGAAGAGATTCAGTCGGATTGGATCAGAAATACTGGCAGTGCAGTTGAGCGTATGCAAAGAATTCGCAGACGCAATTCAGCAGCAAAACCAAGAGACGGCGGATATGCCATCGAGTGCAGTTATGAAAACCTCGTTGAATATCACCGGCTGGTTGTGCAGCGCTATGAACATCTCTGGCCGGAAGCTATGTTATGGGCGACAATTGAATTCATTCGACAAGAATTAGGCATTAACAAAATTTTCTACCATACCTATGAAACAGGCAGAAAGTTAAAACGTGCTGGAGAGCCACCGCGCTCGCTCTATACAAAATTACCTGAGCAATTTGGTTTTCGCGTACAGGAGCAATTGCCTTTATTTCTTGAGCAAGACAAATGGATCAATCGTGTTGTAAAAAGTATAGGCCCATTGGCATTTTATGGTTTGGAGATGGTGTAGGATTTAATATTTTAAATGATAAATAACTATCTTAATAAATACTAAATTTAATAAATAATTTATTTTATCTTTGTTTATTGAATGATAGGAATATAAATAAATGACGAAAATACAAATAGATAACACTAAAATGCGGTCGAGAAAATATAGCTGGCATTCCCGTTGCTCTTACTAATTTAACTACAGGCAATAAGAATGACACTATTTGATGAATTTAAGTAAGGATTAAAAATATGTGCAGCTCTCCATCGAAGAGTCACGTTAATGTTATTGAAACACCCCATGGCGTACCGATCAAAGCCTGGACGCACGGAGTGCCTTTTGAAGACGAAGCAAAACAACAATTAAAAAACATTGCGAGCTTACCCTTTGTGTATAAATGGGTAGCAGCAATGCCTGATGTTCATGTTGGAGTGGGAGCTACGGTTGGAAGTGTGGTGCCAACGCTGGGGGCGGTGATTCCTGCGGCAGTGGGCGTGGATATTGGGTGCGGCATGATGGCAGCCAAAACGAGTTTAAATGCGGCGGATTTGCCGGATAACCTCAGCCATGTTCGCGCACTGATTGAGAAGGCTGTACCTCATGGACGTTCAATGAATTTTAGGGGCGGGCGAGATGTCGGTAGTTGGGAGAATATACCTGATGATGTTGCCGCCGCATGGAAGCCTCTGTCTCGACAGTTTGATGTGCTGCTTGATAAACACCGTATCTTAAAGAACACCAACAGTGTAAAGCATCTCGGAACGCTGGGAACGGGGAACCATTTTATCGAAGTGTGCTTGGATGAAGCAGATCAAGTCTGGTTTATGTTGCATAGTGGTTCACGCGGTGTGGGAAACAAGATAGGCACCTACTTTATCGAAAAGGCCAAAAAAGATATGGAACGTTGGCATATCCACTTGCCTGACAAAGATCTTTCGTACCTTCCTGAAGGTACCGAAAACTTTGACGACTATGTAGAGGCAGTACACTGGGCGCAGGAATTTGCGCGAATAAATCGTGAAGTGATGATGGCGAGAGTCATCGGCGCGGTGAAGAAAGCATTAAAGCGAGACTTTGATGCCGATATTGAAGCGGTGAACTGCCACCACAACTATGTTTCGCGTGAAAGCCATTACGGTAAAAATGTCTTGGTAACGCGTAAGGGCGCCGTCAGGGCGCGGCGCGGCGATATGGGAATTATCCCCGGAAGTATGGGTGCGTGTTCTTATATCGTTCGCGGATTGGGAAATGATGAAAGTTTTCATAGCTGTAGTCACGGTGCTGGCCGCGTGATGTCTCGGACCCAAGCGAAAAAACTGATTACGTTGCAGGAGCATGAACAGGCAACATCGGGCATTGAGTGTCGAAAGGATAAGGAGGTACTTGATGAATCACCCGCTGCCTATAAATCCATTGATCTGGTGATGGAAGCACAGAAAGATTTGGTGGAAATTGTTCATACCTTGAAACAAGTGGTTTGTGTTAAGGGATAAAAACTGAGTGACGGAATAACTTCCGTCACTCCTCCAAGAAAAAAGGAAACAAACATGATGACGATAGATGGCTCTCAAGGTGAAGGTGGGGGCCAGATTCTTCGAACAGCTTTGGCACTGTCGATGTGCCTTGGCGAGCCTGTGTGCATCAATAGGATTCGCGAGAAGCGACCGAAACCTGGCTTGAGACGCCAACATCTCACCTGTGTTCAAGCAGCACAAGCTGTGTGTGGAGCATTGGTCGAAGGAGATGAGTTGGGATCAGACGTTGTACAATTTATACCGGGGAAAATTAAAGGTGGCGCCTATCGTTTTGTCATCGACACGGCCGGTAGTACTACATTGGTTTTTCAAACGGTATTCCCAGCGTTGTTGCTCGCAGAAGAGAGATCAACGATACATTTCGAGGGTGGTACGCATAACCCTAAGGCGCCGAGTTATGATTTTATTGCACAGGCATTTCTTCCAACATTGCGTCATGTGGGCGTTGAAACAGATGTATCGATCAAGAGATACGGGTTTTTTCCCAAAGGAGGCGGGCAGTGGGAGGTATCGCTGGAACCGGTGGCGACCTGGAAGACGATGACGATTCTGAGCAGCCAGAGCAAACCCCGATTGGATGTAAAAATAACGCTGGCAAATCTGGATGAGCACATTGCCGAGCGGGAAATAAAAGTCCTCCAACATCTGCTACCTTATAAGATACAGAATGTTGAGGTGGAGCAGGTGACCTCTTTAAGTTCGGGGAACGTGGTTTCAATCCGGCATCGGCACAAAGACCTAACAGAAGTGGTTGAGTGCTTAGGTGAAAGAGGATTATCAGCAGAAAAGGTAGCACAAAGGGCCGTGGAAGCTTACCGAAAGTACACAGCGTTTGAAGCGCCTGTCGGCGGGAATTTAACGGATCAATTTCTGCTGCCTATAGTTTTGGGACCTGGTGGACGCTTGATTACCGCTAAACCGAGTTTACATACGCGAACCAATATTGATGTGATCGAGCAGATGACGGGTAAACGATTCGACGTCAAACCGGTGAAAGGCCAGTGTGTGGAAATATCACTGAGTTGAGGGAAGCTAATGCCATCGTTGATGAGATTATTTGACCCAATATCAACGTAAAAAGTTTAAAGAGAAAAAACGTGAGGAGTAGTGAAAATGGGTAGTGTCTATCAATCACTCGCTGAAAAGGGACTCGTTCATCATCCACTTAAATTTTTAGACACGGCGGTTCAATATGAAGTGGTGATGGGTTCGATTGCCTACGGCGTTTCCAATGACTCTTCGGATATGGATGTCTATGGCTTTGCTATTCCTCCTCGGGAATATGTATTTCCCCATTTGCGTGGCGAGATCGCTGGTTTTGATGAACCTGGTCCTCAGTTTGACCAGTTGCAACAACACCATATCGTTGATAAGTCTGCACTGGGTGGTAAAGGACGAGAGTATGATCTGACGATCTATTCGATTATTAAATATTTTCACCTTCTGATGGAGAACAATCCGAATATCATTGATTCACTCTTTGTGCCGAGAAACTGTGTTCTGTATTCCACGCAGGTGGGTGAGCTGGTCAGGGAGAATCGTCATATATTTTTGCACAAGGGCTGTTGGGCCAAATTTAAAGGTTATGCTTATTCACAAGTGCATAAGATGAGGACGAAAGAACCGATCGGGAATCGCAAAGAGACGATCGAAACCTATGGTTACGATGTGAAATTTGCTTACCATGTGGTGAGACTATTGAATGAGGTAGAGCAAATTCTCGCAGAACAGGATTTGGATCTACTGCGCAATAAAGAACAGCTTAAAGCCATTCGCCGCGGTGATTGGGATCAGGCTATGGTCGAAGATTATTTTGCCTCGAAAGAACGGGAACTGGAATCGCTCTATCTGCAGAGTACATTGCCAGCGAAACCGGATAAGGTGAAGATTAAGGAGTTGCTCCTGCAATGCCTTGAGCATACCTACGGTAGTTTAGATAAATGTATTGTCAAAGAGGACGAGGTTGTTCGAGCATTAAATCAAATTCAAGCCATCTTGGATGGTGTGAAAGGTATCAAGGCGCATTCAGTTAAAGAATAGAAAACACCTCTGCGCAAGACTGCTGTTAAGGACAGTGTATGAGTATAGAAGAACGTATCCAGGCCGAACTTAGCCGATTAGAGAAGGAAAAAGAGATCACTATTCTATTGGCGATAGAATCTGGCAGTCGTGCCTGGGGTTTTCCTTCTCCAGACAGTGATTATGATGTACGTTTTCTCTATGCGCATCCAACGAACTGGTATTTGAGTGTGAGGGAGCGGCGAGACGTGATTGAATTGCCGATTGATGATGTGCTCGATATCAGTGGTTGGGAGCTGCGGAAAGCCTTTCGATTGATGTTGCAATCCAATGGGGCGCTTTATGAATGGATGTCGTCGCCGATTGTCTATCGAGTGAATGAACGTGCTATCGCGCCGCTTAAAACTTTGGCTCCTCAAGTGTTTAATCCGGAGGCGATGTTCTATCATTATCTCGCCATGGCAAAACATAAGACGCATGAAATCTGTAACACTGAGCAGGCTAAACTGAAGACCTACCTCTACGCACTCCGACCGCTGTTATGTTGTCAATGGATCATGAAATTTCGAAAAGCTCCGCCTATGGAATTTAGCCTGTTGATGGACGAATTCATTCCGGTTGGCACGGAGTTGAGAGAAGCGTTGGAACTTCTTCTCAGAGAAAAAGCGGCAACTGTCGAATCTCAAAAAAGAGATCGGCTGCCGATGCTGGATGACTACCTGGGTGAAGAATTGTCCACTCTTGAGAGTGGCATGGGTAAGTATCATCGAGATGCCGATTTGGATGAAGTTGATGCTGCTTTTAGAGAAACCCTGAGCTTGCTCACCTCAGAAGCAGTTTAAGTTACGCCATCTTGCAACAGCACACCTATTTTTGTGTTCGTCAAAGTTTATACCAGGGCATCGAAACTGAGATTGTACTTCTTAAGCAGTACTCCGAGTCGGTGGCTATCATTGCTGGAGGCTTTTTTTCTTCTCGATACGTTAAAAAGCTTTCGGCTAGCGTCTGCCACTGAACGAGAATCCTGACAAATAGCAATCACCGCTTTTAATTGCACTTGATCAATGTAATCCATTTCTGCAATTTGTGTTTCATCCAAGTAATCTTCTAGCGCGATATTGGGACCGGATGAGGTATTGGCGTAACCCCAGGTATATTTTAAATTTTCAATTTCATCTTCAACAATTTTTGTATTGATTCTTCCTCCGGTGGAGAGTGTCGCCATACGGGTTACGCTGGCATTGAGGTCGCGAAAGTTGCCGAGCCAGTTGGCTTCCGAAGACAACGCAAAATCCAGATAACGTTTTCTGGATTCAATGTTGAACGTGACATGTATGCCGTTGTGGCGTTCAAACTGTACAAGTTCGAAATCTAAATTGGGTTCAATATCCTCCTGGCGATACTTTAAACCAGGAAGGTCATAGGTCCACAAATTGATTCGTGCTAACAGATCTTCACGGAATCTGCCGGTTATGACATCTTTGCGCAAATCGCGGTTAGTACCTGCGATCAACTGAAATTCACTTTTTACTTCGGTGTCAGAACCCATGGGAAAGAAGCGCTTTTCTTCAACGGCGCGGAGTAACATAGCCTGCTCGTCAACGCCCAGTTCGCCAATCTCGTCAAGGAACAATAAACCCTGATCGGCCTTTTTAAGAAGCCCATCGCGTTTATCGAGCGCACCGGTAAAAGCGCCTTTACGATGACCAAAAAGCGCCGACATCGCATTGTCACCACGCAGGGTCGCGCAGTTTACCTCGACAAAGAGGCCGTTCACTTGGCCACGCATTTTCTTCAACTCATAGATTTTGCACGCGAGCTTTGATTTTCCTGCCCCGGTTGGGCCGGTAATTAACATAGGCGCTTGTGAGCGGACAGCAACGGTTTCGATTTGACTGATGATTTGATTAAAGCGTTTATTTTTGGTTTCAATGCCGGATTTGAGATAATCCGTGCCTTCCAGATGTTCTTCATGAAAGCGTTCCGCGATAGCGTCGTATTTTGAGAGATCCAGGTCAATAATCTGATATTGCCCGGCAGAGTTACGCTCAGTCTGATCTCTGCTTTTATCTGGCCCAGTTTGCAAAAGTTTGCCAGGAAAGTAATGTGCCTCCGTCAACAGATAGGTGCAGATCTGCTGGATGTGAGAGCCAGTGGTAATATGAAAGTAATAATCTTCTTTATTGTGCTTAAAACGATAGAATTTGAGAAAGGTTGATAGCGTGACAAAGACATCACTCAAATCCCATGGGCTGTTAAAATCGACACAACAGCGCTCCACTGTGGTTAAGGGGGAGATGGTTTCAATATCAGTGGCGATCTCTTCGGCAAGTCGGCCCTCGTTTTTATTGTGTAATAAAACCAGCTTCTTTACCGGAAAATCGTCATGTTGTGCAATCGATACTGTCGGGCGCCACTTATCCCAACGATTCTCCCATTTACCACGCCGCTTGCTAGCGCGATCCATGACACTGCCAAGCAGGCCGAACACGACAATTTCATTTGCCACCGATGTATCCTTAGAGATAGATTTATATAGTTTTGAATACTTAAAATGAGTATATAGTTGTGTTCATATTTTGTCTATTGGCCTATGCATATAATATAGAATAATTAAAACAATACGTTATAATTTTCTGTTGTTCGACTAGAAAAACTTGGCACATCATCTGCAATATCGCCTGCAACTTTGTAAGAATGGGACGGATCAATGAGATGATCTCGGTAAGGGCGTTTGATTATCTACGAGGTCAACTCTTGCGGTACTTTATAATCGAATGAGAAATAAGTTACAAAGATTTGCACTTGCAATTAGTCTGGCGCGCATTAAGATGCGCGACGCTCTTGCGAAGCGAGAATTACGATAGAAAAGTACGATTGAAAAACCAATAGAACAACCAAAAAACATTATCGTTATTTTGTTTTTTAAAATGAGTTAATACTGAAAATGATGAAGAGAGAAAATTTAATACCAGTGCTGCCCACCACCCTGATTTCTGGGGGCCAGATTCGTGTGCTCCAGCATAAGTGGTTTGATAGTCAGCATTGTTATCTTATTAATATCGATTCATGGTTTGTACAATATCCAAAAATGGGTAATGAAAATTGCAGAGTCACCTGACGTAGTTATACTGGTTATAACTTGGAAGGGTGTTAAAACGTCTTCCGAGAGAATAGAACCCCGGAAGGCAAAAACCTCCCGGGGTTTTTTATTGCCGCGAATTTTATCAAATGCATTGCAGTGGAAATAATTGTCGAGAAAAGAAAATGATGAATGTGATATCAAAAAAATGTGCTTTAGCCTTTTGGTGTGTGCTCGACAATGTTCATCCGTTGTTACCTGATGGTTCTCAGACTGCGGTGGATATGCCGCAATATTTCCTTAATAGTCGAGCAGTAATGATTGTGGGCGAAGAGGAGCACTTGATCGATCAGAAAAAATCAAATTTAAAGGATTTTGAAGGCATGGGTCTGCCCAATGTTGATAAGAAAAATAGCGAAAATACCAGTTAGCTTTACAGGTTTGATACCTGGAAGGCTAAGGCCAACCAGGTTTTAATTAAAAAGAAACCCGGTTGGCGAAAGTGAACTGGGTTTTTTTATGCGTGCTCGATAGAAAGGTCGAGTTGCTAAAAAAGTCCATAGCTTAGTTCTGGTGATAGTGTGTCTAGTTAAAAACTAAAGCGGTGCAGCAATGCGGGTAGATTCATACTTGCTGCACCAAAATTTTTCTGGGATAGCATAATTGGTAATGCGCCTGCCTGTTAAGTAGGAGGATATAGGTTCGAAGCCTGTTCCCAGAGCCAAATGTAATGAGGGAATACATCAGATTGCGAATTGAGAGTTTTTCTGGGTGTAGCGCAGCTTGGTTAGCGCGCATGATTTGGAATCATGAGGTCGTTGGCGGAAGGCCGCCCCGTTGAGTCCAACCATCCAGACCATAAAAAAGGGGTATGGCATAGTGGTTGTGCACCGGCCTTTTAAGCCGGGATAGGAGAGTTCAAATCTTTCTGCCCCTGCCAATTATAGAAGTGCAGTGAATGGCGGCCCTAGCTTAATGGTAAAGCTCCTGAATGTGACTCAGGAAGATATCGGTTCAAATCCGTTGCGTCGCCCCAGACAGATGCGCTGAATAAAATCACGATAAAAGGCCGAAGTTAAAACGTCGGTAGCTTAATGGTAGAGCAGCGGATTCCAATACCGCTTGATGTGGGTTCGAGTCCCGCCTGGCGTGCCAAATTTGAGGAGAAGTGCGATGAGAGTAAAAGAGATTTATGATTTCGATGCAGAATGGCTTTTTAAAAACACCAAGCAAGCGCGTACTGTGGGTGATGTATTGTCTCGACACGATCAATACCATAACAAAATACGAGCGCTTCATAAAAGATATGATAAACAACACGATCTGTATCACTATGGTAGTTGTGTCGATGCGTTTATCAAACGGTTACGCACACACAACTGGAGTGAACAGCTGGTGGATGTAAGACGTAGCGATACTTTTGTGAGGAATTTACGGGTTTAAATATTCTACGTAGTGTCGCAGTTTAGAAGAAGGAGGGGAGTGATGAACGGTTTGCCTTGGATTTTGCGGTTGAATAAATCCGGCATGCCATTGGATTGGGTGTCTGCTCAAGATGCGGTATGTCTCTTAGTGAAAGATCAAGTTTCATGGTGTTTAGGGGCTACAGCGATCGTGTTTTATGGGGGCATTAACTGGTCTGGTAGGCAAACATCAATTGATGTGCCGTCAATTATTGCAACAGAAGGTGACGTCTTTTTTAAAAGATTTGTACCTTCGTTGGAAAATCATTTGCTGTTTCGCCGCGATCAAGACATGTGTCTGTACTGTGGTAAAACATTTGGCCGCCGGGATTTAACGCGCGATCACGTTGTACCTCGCTCTCAAGGTGGTCGAGATACATGGGTAAACCTGGTTGCAGCCTGTTATCGATGTAATCATCGAAAGGGTGCTCGTACACCGGATCAGGCAAGAATGCCTCTGTTGGCAGTTCCCTATGAACCGAATCAATTCGAGTTCATGTACTTGGCTAACAGGCGCATTCTGTCGGATCAGATGGATTTTTTGAAAAATGGTTTTTCTCATCATTGTCGTCTTACGCAATGACGGTGGTATGCAGAAATCGGCGCGGCAGTTACTTGAGTAACTGCCATTTTTGAGAGAATAAAACATGTATCAAATACCGTATAAAGATATCTTATAAGATATTTTATAAGATATTTTATCTACGATATAAAATGCTGAAGAAGTTGTTAAATAGAAATTAACGTGATAGAAAAATTATTTATATCAATTAGATAGATAAATTATATTTTGGACGATATGAATTTGGCATATCCTCTGCAATAAGAAAGATTAAAGAGATAAAGTAAAAAAATAAAATTATTTTGAAGAGAGAAATAACATGGCGAATAAAACAATTTTCAATTCATATCGTGGTCGTCAAATACCAAAAGCTGATACTGTTAACCGAGCAGGCGGTGCTGCATATAAACTTTCTGCAGAACAAGCTTTAGCGCAATACGCAGTGACTGGTTGTCTGAATTCTACTTACTATGCGGTTGCCGATGAACAGCTAGATGTTGTACTCCAGTTGGCGGCGGAAGTAGATACGGCGTTTTTAGCAAAGGTGGCTATCTATGCGCACGAAGAAGGTTTCATGAAAGCTATGCCAGCGCTGTTAGCGGCAGTGTTGTCAATGCGAGCGCCGGAACTTCTGGCGACTGTCTTCAATCGTGTGATGTCCAATGGACGAATGGTGCGTAATTTTGTGCAAATAATGCGTTCAGGTCTGGTGGGCCGAAAATCTTTGGGAACATTACCCAAACGATTAGTGAAAGAGTGGGTTAATCAGCGTGGAGAAACCTCTTTATTTATGGATTCTGTTGGTAATGATCCTTCCATCAAAGATGTGATTAAGATGGTAAGACCAAAACCTGCGAACGAACAACGCAAAGCGTTATACGGATACTTGATTGATAAAGAAGTTGATCGACAATTTTTGCCGCAGGTCATTAAAGATTTTGAAGCATTTAAAGTGGGTGATCGAGCAGAGGTACCTAACGTCGAATTTCGACTGCTAACTGCGATGAATTTGACACCGGAACACTGGATCGATATCGCACGTAATGCGGGTTGGAATATGACACGCATGAATCTCAATACGTTTGCACGACATGGCGTATTTGCAGCAGTTGGTATGGATCGCCTTATTGCGGATCGCTTGCGTAATCCTCATCTGGTACGGAAAGCGCGAGTTTTTCCCTATCAGTTGATGGCGACTTACTTTATGGCGGATTCAACCGTGCCTAAGATGGTGGTGGATGCAGTGCAGGATGCGATGGAAATTGCACTTGATAATATTCCTAAGATCAATGGTGATGTGTATGTCATGCTGGATACCAGTGGTTCTATGCAATCCAGTGTGACGGGTTATCGCATAGGATCGACCAGTAAAGTGCGCTGCGTGGATGCAGCCGCATTAATTGCTTCAGCGCTGATCGCCAAAAACAACATCGTGGAAGTGATTCCATTTGATACCTGTGTT
>OBEQ012977924.1_pt1 | contig 15010 bp, 13 predicted proteins | sample 1670901 | NCBI WGS metagenome assembly OBEQ01 (sample SAMEA104232315, study PRJEB22302) | groundwater metagenome | biome: forest; feature: aquifer; material: groundwater | place: USA | collected 2011-08-07 | depth 5.4 m | reverse complement strand
GCCTACTGGGCGCCGTTTCTATTGCTGAACAACTGGCTGTGAGACGCCATGTCCGCTGTAATCGTTGCGTATCCGACTCGATTCATTCTTGTATCTGTTCGGACACAGGCCGATCTATTGTGGATAGATAAGTCCAGACAGGATAAGCGATTATTTTGGGCACCTTGTTTGCTACTTGCTTTTGGAGAGTGGACTTAGTTCCATGAAGGAAAGAAAGCTGGGTGGCAGCGAGGAGGTGAGACCATGAGACCCCTCAGGATAGCGATAGCGATTCTTCTGGGATGGGTGTTGGGGATGCCGGCTTCGGGGCAAGCGGCTGAAGAGCAAGGGAGAAGCTCCACCATGCCGAGTGTCGGAACTCAAAGCCAGAAACAGGCGTCTGATACTGACATGCCCGTGTACAAGCCTCCTAAACGCAGCATCCCGAAAGGTCGGGTGGGCGGCGGTATCCGTGGAGGCGATGCACCGGCGATCTATGTGCTGGCGCCAGACCATGTCGGCCTTACAAAGGACGAACAACCGTCGTTGTATTGGTATCTGTCCAAGACGACAACGTTGCCGCTCGAATTTACCTTGATAGATACCCGAGCCATTAAGCCGATGCTTGAAAAACGTCTGAAGCTTCCTACTCAACCCGGTGTGCAGCGGATTTCGCTCAAGGAATTCGGTGCCAAGCTCGAACCGAGTGTGCAGTACAAGTGGTTTGTCACGATGGTCCTCGGTCCTGAGTCTTCGTCAAAAGACATCGTCGCGGGCGGGACCATCGAGCGCCTTCCGTTCGTCGAGTGGCTCATGTGCGCAGGGAATGGGGATACTGTGGCGCGGTACGCGGAGTGCGGACTCTGGTATGACGCGATTATGACGATTTCCGATCTGATTGAAGCGGCTCCAGATGATCGGAAACTCAGGAAACATCGAGCTTCCCTGCTACAGCAGGTCGGATTGTGGGAAGTCGGCCGGTACGACAACCCTGAGTAGTACAGCTTGATAATCAAACGGAAAGTCTCCTGCTGAGTCGAACGCCTCGCGACCAATGGTCGGAAAGCGCGCCAGTATCCAACCCCATCCATCCCAGTATCGCATCAGTTACAACATACATTTGCTTCTGATCACAAATACTGAAAAACGAGTGGTTAACGACATGGCACCGTGCTTGCTTCATTCACCACATCGTGGACTACTGAAACTCTCGGCAAGATGATCATCAAGCCGAGCGAGAAGGAGTATCGCAAAACGGCGTGATCCAGTAAGACGGGTTTGACAGCCCGCAACATTCATATCTGCGGCATGCGCCTGGTTCCAGGAACGCTGGGCCAGGTGTATGCCTTTTTGCGCGCTCCCCAGGGTTACCGGGTGTGGGGACGATATGAGGACAGGGTGGCTTTTCTTCGCACAACGGCTCACTACGGATTGAAGATGATCCCGCGGGCCTTGCTCCCCCTTCGTTTGGTCGTAGCCCTGGTCTGTCTTCCCGCCATTTTGGTACCGAATGCGGCAGGCGCGGCTGAGGTCGCAATCCTCAAGACGGCCGACCTCGCGGCGTACAATCACGCGGTGGCCAGCTTTAAAGCGGTGATGCCATCCGCTACCACTTTCGTGGAATACGACATGAAAGGTGATCCGGCGCGGGGCCAGAATCTCGCGCAGAAAATCCGGACATCCGATGCCTCGCTCCTGCTTGCCGTCGGCGTGAAAGCGGCCCAGGTCGCCAGGAGCGAAATCATCGACATTCCGGTCATCTTCTGCATGGTGCTGGATCCCGGCAAGCATGATCTGAAGGCTCCGAACATGACCGGGATCAGGCTGGAGGTGCCGGTGGAGCGCCAGTTCAACGCCATGCGGTCGGTGCTGCCGTCCCTGAAGCGGATCGGTGTTCTCTACGATCCGGAGAAAACCGGCCATCTCGTTGATGAAGCCCGTCTGCTTGCGAAATCCTTGGGGCTTGAACTCGTTGCAAAACAAGTCAATACGGAAAAAGAAGTGCCTCCGGCGCTTCGGGCGCTGCTCTCCCAAGTCGAGGCGTTATGGCTTGTTCCCGACAGCACGGTCCTGACCGAGGACTCCCTCAAGTTTGTGCTGGACACCGCGCTGGATTTCAACGTGCCGGTCATCGGGTTCTCCTCCGAGCTGGTCCGGAGCGGTGCGTTGATCGGCCTATCGGTCAACTACGAAGACGTGGGCCGTCAAGCCGGCCTGCTTGCCAAGAAAATCCTGAGCGATCAGTCCAGACCGTTTTCGACGACCTTTCCGCCCGAGCGGGTGCGCCTGTCGCTGAACCTGAAGACCGCCAAGTTTCTTGGGATCACAATTTCCCCGGATGTGGTGAATGCCGCTGATGAACTTTATTGATAAACAGCCGACGCGTCGGTTCGTGAGCCTGAGGACCAAGCTCATCGGGTTCATCAGCCTGATCATCATCGTGATCTGCTCTGTCCTCGGCTTGTATTTCATCCGGCAGCGGGCCGAACTCATGGAGAGGTCCTTGATTGACACGGGAACCATTCTGGCGAAAAACCTTGCTTACAACAGCCGAACCCATGTGTTTATCGAAAACCTGGAGGAACTGAGGAAGCTGATTGATGGCGTGATGGAGGTGGAGGAAGTCGTCTATGTCGTGATCACCGGACCGGAAGGGAGACGGTTGGCCGCCAAGAGCAAGGGCTTGTTGGCTGATGGCAAGCGGCACACGCGTTCTCCCGAGACCCCGCTGTATCCATCCCCTGAAATCGCCAAGACTGCGCTTGCGTCCGCTTCGGGCGAGCCGCTCATCACGCCGTTCACCATGGGCGTGAAAGGTGCGCGGGACGTTCGGGGCAGTCGAGGGAAGGCAGGCATATTCTTTGTGCCGGGCGATGTTGAATCGCTGAATGACTTTGCGGTGCCGGTCCTGCGACGGAGTCTCCCGCAGTCCGTTCTTCCGCCCTTCTTGTTCGAAGCTCCGGGGCCCTCCTCGCCTTCCAAGGTGTATGGGGTGGTGCAGGTCGGGATCACCAGGGCGAAGATGCTGACGACTTTAAATGCGCTCATCCAACAGGCCGTCCTCATCACGGTGTTGATCATTCTGTGCGGGATCGCCTTGACCATCGCGCTGGCGCGTCACATTATCACACCGTTGAAAAGCCTGGCCGGTGTGGCGGGGCGGATCGCGGAAGGGGACCTCTCGGCTTCCGTCAGGCCGACCACCGATGATGAGGTGGGACAGTTGACCGAGGTCTTCAATCACATGGCGGGGTCGCTGAAAGAGCGGGATGAATCCATCTCGTCGCATATCCGGACCATCACGAAACAGGTCAGGGATCTGGCCGTCTTGAACCAGGTCGGCGCTGCGATCACCTCCACGCTCGATATCGACAAGCTCCTGGGGACTGTGCTGCGTCTGCTGATCGAACGTGTAGGGTTCACGCGGGCGGGCTTGATTCTGTACGACAGCGCACGAGGCGTGACGCTTGGCGTGCGGCTGGCCGGCGTCCCTCCGGAAGTCGAGCAGGCGGCGCTCGGCATTGAGATTCCAGTTCAGGATGACGACACCTACCTGGCCGCGTTGCTCATCCATGGCCGGCCCATTCTGGTCCCGGACATTCTTTCGGTCGTGGAGCGGATTCATCCCCTCTATTTCGACCTGATGCGGCGGGTCGGCACCGTCTCTTTTGTGGGCGCCCCGCTGAAGAGCCAGCAGCGGATCTTGGGATTCTTGGCGGCGGATAGGGGAAACCAACGGTGCGCGCAGGAAGACCTGGACCTGCTGGTCACCATCGCGAGCGAGGTGGCGGTCGCGATCGACAATGCGCGGGCGTATCACCAACTCGAACAGCTCACCCGGACACTGGAGCAGCGCGTCCGGGAGCGGACCCACGAGCTGCAGAACGCCAACGAGAGGCTCCACGAACTGGACGAACTCAAATCCGCATTCGTCTCGACGGTGTCGCATGAACTGCGGACGCCGATGACCTCGATCAAGGGCTATGTGGACAATATCCTGGACGGCTTGACGGGAGCCCTCACCGACAGGCAGTCCTATTACCTGAACCGGGTCAAGTTCAACATCGAGCGGCTCACGCGGATGATCAACGATCTTCTGGACCTCAGCCGGATCGAAGCCGGCCGGGTCGAGGTGCGCCTGGCCTCCGTGTGCATGCGGGATCTGGTCACCGAAGTGGCGGAGGGCTTCCAACGCATTGCCCAGGAGAAGGGCATTACTCTGAGGACGGAGTTCTCCGGCGAGCTTGCGCCCGTTAGGGGAGACCGGGATAAGCTCCATCAGGTGCTGACGAACCTGATCCAGAACGCGATCAAATTTACGCCGACAAGGGGCGACGTTCGGGTCGAGTCGTGTGTGCAAGACAGCGCCGTACAGATCAGCGTGAGCGATACGGGGTGCGGCATCCCGCCGCACGAGCTGGACCGGGTCTTCGATCGGTTCTACCGGGGCGAGTCGGTGCCCACGGAAGACCGGGGCTCTGGGCTCGGGCTGCCCATTGCCAAGAGTCTGGTCGAACTGCACGGAGGACGAATTTGGGCGGAAAGCGTCCCCGGTCAGGGCAGCCGGTTCTTCTTCACCGTGCCGATCGAGCCCTCTCCCCAGGAGCGCCCTTGAGCGACTGTATTGTTTCGGATAAACGCGCGTATCCGCTTTGATACCAGTCTCCGGGCGCGATAGCGCCTCCTCCTGACCGCATCATTCTGCCCCTGTACATTCCCTCGGTAATTCAACAGCTTCAGTCTCGGGCCTTTGCTCCGGTGTTCAGTATCCCGATGGCATGGCCGTTGCGATACAGCGGCATGAGGTCAGTTCACGGAGGCTTGAAGATGAACGGGCAAGTGACGAGACAGGAGGAAGCCAGGCGCCGCGCCGGGCGCAATGGGAATGGGACGGAAGAGGCGTTGCGCGAAAGCGAGGAACGGTTCCGCCAGCTCCAGGACCAGCTCATCCAGGCCGAGAAGCTGGCCAGCCTCGGCACGCTGGTCTCTGGCATGGCGCATGAGATCAACAATCCCATTCAGGGGATCCTCGGCATGGCCGAGCTCGTCCTGGAGGAGGAGGACCCCGCCACCATCCGGGAGTATACGCAGGACATCATCGCGTACTCCAAGCACGTTGCCGCGGTCGTCCACGACTTCGCGTGCTACGCGCGCTCCAACTCGCACGAGGACGAAACCGACGTCGACCTCTGCGAACGGCTGACCAAGGCGGTCAAGATGGTGCGGCGATGTCCCCATTTCGGAAAGGTAGAGGTCGTCAAGCAATTCCAGCCAATTCCGAGCCTGCGGGCCCGCCAGGTGGAAATAGACCAGGTCTTCGTCAACCTGCTGAGCAACGCCGTGCAAGCGATGGACGGCAGGGGGCGTCTCGAACTGGCCACGCATTCCCAGGGCGGAACGATGACCGTCCGGATCTCCGACACCGGCTGCGGAATTCCGCAGGCGCTGATGCACAAAATTTTCGATCCGTTCTTCACGACGAAAGACCCGGGGAAGGGAACAGGCTTGGGATTGAGCATCGTGTACCAGATCGTGAACAAGTACGGCGGGACGATCGGCATCGAGAGCGAGGAAGGGAAAGGGTCCACGTTTACCGTTCAATTTCCTGCGGAAAGCCGCAGAGAGGAGGCTCATGATGGAGTGGCAGGACCCTGTTACGGAAAGCGGGACACTGGGGCGTGTGCTGGTGGTCGATGACGTCGCGGTCGTGCGGAAATCCATCCGAACGACCCTGGCCAATGCCGGCTACGAAGTGGTGGAGGCTGAGAATGACGAACAGGCGATCAGAATCCTGCAGGGGATGACGGACCTGCTTCCTGTGGACGCCATTCTCAGCGATCTTCGCATGCCCCAGATCAACGGGGCCGAACTGATCGCCTATTTCCGGTGCCAGTACCCTGCGATCCCGGTCGTGGTGTTGACTGCGTACCCGGACGTTGAGCTGGCGGTGTCCTTGATGCGGCAGGGCGTGATGGATTTTCTGGTGAAGCCGGTCTTGCAGAACGAGCTCTTGTTAGTGGTCAAGAGGGCCATGGAGCAAAAGGGGATGCGCAAGCAGCAGGTCATATCGTAGCAAACTCAACCAAGGAGGACGCCATGGGTCTGGGAAGAGTGCTGGTAGTTGACGACGAAGCCGATGTGAGGAAGTCGGTCCGCTTGATTTTGACCAGGGCCGGCTACGACGTGGTCGAGGCGGAAGACGGGGAGAAGGGGATCGCCGCCATCAAGGCCGACGGCAATGCCTTGCTGGTGGACACGATCGTCTGTGATCTGTACATGCCCAAGGTCAACGGGCCGGAGGCCATCGCCTACTTCCGTGAGCAGTTCCCGTCCGTTCCCGTCATCGTACTGACCGGGAAGCCGGACATCCCGAACGCCGCGTCGCTGTTCAAGCAGGGGATCGCGGATTACCTGGTCAAGCCGGTCGAGGCGGAGAAGCTCACAACCGCCGTGCATAAGGCAGCGCGGGAGCACGTCCTGTTCAGGGACCAGTTCGCCACATAAGGCCTGCAGGCCAAGCTGTAAGGAGGACGCGAGGACATGCTTACCATAGAGACACCGACACGGTCCGCGTTGCCGTTGCCGAATCGGCGCCTGCAGTGGCGCCGGCACGAGGACTTGAAACTCCTTCAGCGGGAACGGGAACTGGAAGCCGCGCGGCGCATCTGCCAGGCTCTCTTCCAGCACATCAACGTGGATGAGCTGGTCGAGCGGGCGCTCCGTACGGCGCTGGAGGTGGTCGGCGCGGAGGCGGGGTCCGTGCTCCTGGCCGACGCGAAGTCCAAGCAGCTCGTCTTTCGCTATGTAATCGGCGGCAAGGCGGATCTGCTGCACGGCACTGCGATTCCCTGGGACAAGGGGATCGCGGGCGCCGTGTTCCATTCCGGGGAGGCGGCGGTCATCAGTGATGTGTCCCAGGACGGACGGCATTTTTCGGACATTGATGCCCACACCGGCTACAAGACCCGCGACATGATCGTGCTGCCGCTGAAACGCTGGGAAGGCGAGCCAATCGGGGTGCTCGAGGTGCTGAACAAGCGCGAGGGACGGCTCGATCAGGACGACGTCGCCATCCTGTCCATCATCTCCGCCCTCTCGTCCGAGACGATCGAGCAGGCGCGGCTGTTCGAGGAGGCCAAGCTGGCCGAGGTGGTGCGCATCCTGGGCGACATCGGACACGACGTGAAGAACCTGCTCCAGCCGGTCGTCACGGCCACCGGCCTCCTGCAGACCGAACTGGACGAGCTGTTCGATGGCCTGCCGGCGATGGAACAGAGCAAGGCGGCGGCGAGCCACGAAATGTGCAACGAGATGATCGGCATGCTGCGGGACACCACCAAGCGCATCCAGGACCGGATGAAGGAAATCGCCGACTGCGTGAAGGGCTTGAGCGTGCCGCCGATGTTCGCGTCCTGCCGGGTGGCGGACGTCGTGGGGCACGTCATGAAGACGCTTGGGAAGTACGCAGAGGAGAGGGGGCTCGCGCTGCGCACTGAAGGCCTTGACGATCTGCCGGTGATCCTGGCGGACGAGGACCGTCTGTTCAACGCGTTCTACAATCTGGTGAACAACGCGATCCCGGAGGTGCCGGCCGGCGGGTCCATCACCGTTCGCGGCCGTGCGAAGCCCGACGCCGGGGTTCTTCTCCTGGAAGTGGCCGACACCGGCCGGGGCATGTCGCCGCAGGTCCTCGCGCGCCTCTTCACGCCCCGCGCCATCAGCAGCAAGGCCGGCGGGACCGGCCTGGGAACCAAAATCGTCAAGGACGTGGTGGATGCCCACGGAGGTCAAATTACCGTGGACAGCGAGGAAGGGAAGGGAACCACCTTTCATCTCCTGCTTCCGATCCGTCCGCCGAACTGTTCCGCCCACTGAGTCATACGACGCAAGGCGGACAGCCTCGCCGAAATGGAGCATTTGTTTGGGACATTCATCGAACGCAGCTTATTAATATGAAAAGTCTTGACAATACAAGACAACATGTCCAATCTCTTGCCCGTACGGAGGTGCCTGTAATGGACTGGCCTCCTGATCTTGAAAGGGAACCGGCCCGCGGAAAGATTCCGCGAGCGACTCGATATGACGCCTGCGTGGTGCGTGCACCGCGCGGGCGTTTTGTTTTCCAGGCTCTTTGCAGATCGGAGCTGGCAGGATCAACGGCCTGCAAGTTGAAGGCGCAACCCTGGGATTCAAAACTGGGATTGCGCCTTTGCTTTTCGATGGCGGATCACGTTTTCCATAGCGGCTAAGAGAGGAGGGCACCATGTACCTTGATCCTCATCTTCCCCAACCCAAAGTGGCCCGGGTCGGTATCGCCGGTGCCATGACCACCATTGCAATGAAAAAGGCCATTCTCAAATTGATCTGTGGTTTGGTGATTATTGGTGTGCCATCGATATCTCTGGCCTTTTACAAGGAGTATTCTGGCGAAGTGCCAGACAAAGACAAAGAGAAAGTTGAGAAGAGGATAAGGGAAGACTGTACTATTCTTAAAGAGGCAAGAGGATTTTGGTCAGGTGGCGACATTAACGAGAACTGGTCTTTGGGAAATGATGTCTCAACTCAACTGATGCGTTACAATTTTACTAAAGGAAAGGCCTCCTTGAATACTCAAGGTTTTGGGTTTGGCTTTACAGCCCGATATTACAGAGACGACTGGATGGCGGACGTTGATGGTGATGGTAAAAAAGACATAAGAAGAATCAAACCTGAATGCCGCGCAACAAGTTTCTCGGCCAAAACACTTTCGGAGGACCTTAAAGCTGGTAAGATCGCATTTCCGTTCTTCTCAGTTTCACCCACCCTCTTTGTTGCAAAACCAGAAGACAAGGACAACCTAAGCATACAACCGGCTTTGGTCATAGGGATTTTTCGCGACATCGTTAAGTTCGGAGTAGGTTTTAATGCTACTAAACCCGACAGAGGGAACGTATTTATGCTGTTGGGGTTCGGGGTGGGCTTTAACTTCTAACTGGCGTAAGCCCTATGAAAACGCACTGGCTGAGAAACTTAAGGGGGAATTAGGGGAAAACGAAAACCCGTCTGGCACCTTTTTGTTAACGCGCAGGGATCGTGTTAGGTGTGTTCGATAGGAGGTGAAGTATGTGGTTTAGAGACGGCGAAGAGGCGAAGAGACTTGGAAGCTTTTGCATGTTGTTATTAGTGTTTCTTCTCGTCTTTGGTCTCATATGGGTATACGCCCAGACTGCTTCAGCTCAGGTGAAGCTCACCCAGAAGACGTCCAATGAGAGTTTCTACTGGCTCGGGTTCGTTTTCGGGTATTTCCTTGCGTATACCATACGGCACGGCAGCAAAACCCAGGATGCATTCAAGGGTTTTTTAGGGGTCTTAGGAGTAGGAACTTCTGGGCTTTCTGTTAAATTGCTTCAAGATGCAGACTCCCAAACCTTGGCACTTGTTGAATACACCTGGGGAACGATAGGTGGTGGTCTCGTCTATATGGTGATTGCTCTTGCCCTTGTGGTGATTTATGCCTGGCGCTACAACCCAGGTACGCCCCCGCCAAACCAAACAGCCATTCCAGTTGGTTTAGCCCTATTTGCTGAAACTCTAGGTAAGGTATTGCTAGGCGAGGATTTCAGACCGCGACCATAGCGTGGTTTGAGGAAGATGTGTCATGAGATGTGCCGAGATCAAGGGTAATGAGCGCTGGATATTGTCCTGCGATGGCGGAGGGATTCGTGGAATCATCACCCTGCAATGTCTCAAGTTTCTCGAAGAGTATTGCAACGCACAGTGCCACGAAATCTTCGACATGTTCGCTGGTACGAGTACGGGAGCGATCATCGCCGGTGGTCTCGCCTCGAAGAAGCTCACAGTAGGTGAGCTGATCCGGATATACCGGGATCGCCGAGATGAATTCTTCACCCGGACCTGGTCAAGCTATCTGTTGGGACGCCTAGTCACCAAGTACCAGAAGCGGGCGCTCCACGAGATGCTTCGGGCAACCTTTGGAGACATGCAGCTTCAGCACTGTACGAAAGACGTCATGATTACAGCTACCGATACAGTCATATCGGAAACAATATACTTCAGCTACTTTAAGAATAATGGGAAACCATACGGGAAGTATGGTGCTATAAGGCTCCGTGACGCCATAGAGGCTAGCGTGTCAGCTCCCACTTATTTCGCACCGCACTACAGCTTTGTAGACGGAGGAGTGGGAACATACAACAATCCGTGCTACGCGGCGGCAGTTGAAGCCCTTCGCTACTCGGCTGGTCAAACTTCTGATCGAGTTTACAAAGCAGGTGCCGTTCGTGTCCTCTCGTTTGGGACAGGAGCTCAGGTCAATAACATGGAGCCGGGAGAAGCAATGACCAGGTCGAACTTGGATTGGTTAGACTATATAATTGGTGAGGGAATGGATCAGGCTAACTCCCAGCAGAGCTATATTTGCTACTCTGAGGCGCATCATAAGGAATTCTGCCATATGGAACCGACACCCCGAGTCCCAGCCGTCAAATTCTTCCGGTATCAGATTGTACTGAACAAAGAGACACTCTCAAACATTGGTGTAAACCTTCCCCCAGACTTCGACCCGGCCACACTAACCTTCGATGCCTTGGATGACGAGCTGTTTGAGATCCTGAGTCAGATAGGGATAGGGTTCGGCAGGCGTCTTTCTGAACAGGATTTTTACCTGACTAATCCGGACGGACACCAGGAGCCATACAATTGTCGTGAAGCGACTCACCGTGAACCATCTGACCTGCAGAATGAATTTGATAAGATTGATAAGGAATGAGGCCGCGAGGTCTACCCTGCAAATCTTCCCTTGAAACTTTCCTCCTCCGCCCTATAGTCTTCCAGTATGGCGATTGATCCGGTCTGCGGGATGATCGTGGACGAGCAGAAGGCCCCGGCGACGGCGGTCCATGAGGGGACCACGTACTATTTCTGCGCGCCGGGCTGCAAGCGGACCTTCGAGAAGGATCCGGAAGCAGTCCTCAAAAGCGGGCCCAAGGGCATGGCTGTGCCTGTGCAGATGGTCACGATGATGCCCTCACGGACGAAACCCGCGCCCGCTAAAGCCGTGCCTTCAGTCAAACCCGTCTCGCTCACGATCCCGATCGAAGGCATGTCCTGCGCGTCCTGCGTCGCCAAGATCGAGCACGGCCTGAGCGAGGTCCCCGGCGTCGTACAGGCCTCGGTGAACCTGGCGACGGAGAAGGCCACGGTCGAATACCAGCCTGGGGTCGCGGGACCCGCTGCGTTTGAGGAGGCCATTCGCAGCCTCGGCTATACACCGGTCATGCCGACCGCGCGCGAGACGGAGACGCCTGCCTCGAAGGAAGGACGCAAGCAAGCCGTCTATCGGTCGCTCCGAGCGCGGTTCTGGTTTGCTGCCGCGCTGACCGTTCCGGTGATGATCCTGGGTATGTCGGAGCATCTCCGCCTGCCGATCTCGCAACCGGTCTCCTTCTGGCTCCAGCTCCTGCTGACGACGCCGATTCAGTTCTGGGCTGGGTGGCAGTTCTATAAAGGCGCGTGGGCCGTAGCCCGGCACGGGACCACGGATATGAACACCCTCATCGCGGTCGGCACAACCGCGGCCTATGGCTACAGCGTGGCGGCGACCCTCGCGCCGGGCATCTTCGCCGCCGCAGGGGCCACGCCGCAGGTCTATTTCGATTCGTCCGCGGCCATCGTCACGCTCATCCTGCTTGGGCGTCTCCTCGAGGCTCGCGCCAAGGGACGGGCATCGGAAGCCCTGACCCGGCGGATCGGTCTCCAGTCCAAGCAGGCCCGCGTGATTCGCGACGGACGCGAGTTGGATATTCCGATCGAAGCGGTGCGCGTCGGCGATGTGGTGATCGTCCGTCCGGGCGAGAAGGTCCCAGTGGACGGCGTCATCATGGAGGGGAACTCCTCTCTGGATGAATCCATGCTGACGGGCGAGTCCATGCCGGTGGAGAAGGGGCCTGGCGAGAGAGTCATCGGCGCCACGCTGAACCGCACCGGCAGCTTCCGTTTTGCGGCCACACAGGTCGGCGCCGACACCGCGCTGGCCCGCATCGTGCGGCTGGTGGAAGAAGCGCAAGGCTCCAAGCCGCCCATCGCGCGGCTGGTGGATCAGGTCGCTTCGGTCTTCGTGCCGATCGTCATCGCGATCGCCCTGTTGACGTTCGGGCTCTGGTTCGCATTCGGCCCGGCGCCGGCCTTTACCCCCGCGCTGCTGAACTTCGTCGCGGTGCTGATCATCGCCTGCCCCTGTGCGCTGGGGCTGGCGACCCCCACTTCTATAATGGTGGGGATCGGCCGGGGCGCGGAGCACGGCATCCTGATCCGGAGCGGCGCGGCCCTGGAGCAGGCGCGGACGCTGACGACGGTCGTGCTGGACAAGACCGGAACCCTCACGAAGGGCGAGCTGACGGTCAAGGAGATCGTCGTTCGCAAAGAGGGCTGGTCGCGCGAAAAGCTTCTCCAGATCGCCGCCTCGGCCGAGCAGGGGTCGGAGCATCCGATCGGCGAGGCGATCGTCAAGACGGCCAGGGACGCGAATGTCTCGCTGGAGACCCCGAAGGACTTCGCCGCCGTGCCTGGCCATGGCATCCGGGCGACGGTGCAAGGAGAGCCGGTGCGTGTGGGCAATCTCCGACTGATGGAAGCGGATGGTCTCCCGGTCGTCGGCCTGGAGGCCGAAGTCAAAAGGCTGGCGGAAGCCGGCCTGACGCCGATGTTCGTGGCGGTCGGCGCGAGCGTCGTCGGCGTCGTGGCCGTGGCCGACCAAGTGAAGGAGCATGCCCGTGAGGCGGTGGCGGCCCTCAAGGGACTGGGCCTCGAGGTGGTCATGATAACCGGGGACAATCCGCGCACGGCCGCGGCGGTGGCCAAAGAGGTCGGCATCGAAAGGGTGCTGGCGGAGGTGTTGCCGGACGCGAAGGCGCGCGAGGTGAAGCGCCTGCAGGGTGAAGGCAAGAAGGTCGCCATGGTCGGCGACGGGATCAACGACGCGCCGGCGCTCGCGCAGGCCGACGTCGGGATCGCGATCGGCGCGGGCGCCGACGTGGCGCTGGAGGCGGCGGACATCACGCTGGTGGGCGGCCACCTGCGCGGCGTGGCGACCGCCATCGCGCTGAGCCGTGCCACCATGCGCAACATCAAGCAGAATCTCTTCGCGGCGTTCATCTACAATATCGTCCTCATCCCGGTCGCGGCGCTCGGCTGGCTCAATCCGATCCTCGCGGCGGGCGCGATGGGGGCGTCCTCCGTCAGCGTCGTCAGCAACGCTCTCCGCCTGCGTTTCTTCAATCCCACTGCCTAGGTACCTTTTCCCTTCCCTTTTTCCTGGGCTCGTGGTAGAACCTGCGGGCATCATTCAGGGGGAGCGTCATGAGCGTCATTGATGAGCTGCTGAACTTGCTGAACAGAGTCGAGTTCCCGGCGACGTACCCCTACCTTCTCGGCATCCTGGGCCTCACGCTCATCTGGAAGTTTCATGACATGCAGGTCAAGGCCGGCCGCATCCAGGCCAAGGATTTTTGGGAACGGTCCGGCGTCCGGCTGTTCCTCCGCGCGACGCCGAATGATTCTCAGGCCTGCACGGCTTGTCGAGAGACGACCAACATGGTCTTTCTGCCGGGCGTCGTGACGTCCAAGAAGTTCAGTCCCCAGGAAAAGCCCTGTACGAATCCCGTCGGGTGTCGGTGCCTGATGGTGGGCCTCTATGGAGGCTGGGCGGAGGCGCGCCTGGCGCTGGAGCAACTGAAGCAACAGAGCGGCAGGGTCCGGTTGTCCGATGGTGATCTGAAGGGACTCGTGGAGGGAGCCCAAAGTGCGCGCGCGGGCGCCTCCGCCGATCGGATCTCGCTCCGTATGCTGCACGCGTTGCGCGCCGAGGGCGGTGAGGCGGAAACCGCCATGGAGCATTATCGCTACGTGCTGGATCACGCCGAGGAAGATCGCGATCTCGCCCTCATGGTGCCCGCCTACCTGCGGCTCAGCGAGCTGCTGGAGAAGTCCGGGAAAGCGTCCGAGGCGCTCGAGATGGTCGAGCGATGTCTGCGGGACTATGGCGACAAGAAAAAGGGACCCGACGCTCCCACCGAAGCCCAGCGCACGGCCCTGAACACCCGCAAGAATCTCCTGGCGGCCAAGGTCAAGAGATAGCCAAGCGTCCTTCCGCGGCGTCCCGTTCGGCCTGCTCGTACCGCTCCCGCGTTCCGATGTCCGACCAGTAGCCGTTCATCCGCCAGCCCCGCAGCACCAGACCTTTCCCGAGCAGCCGGTGATAGACGTCGATGATCGAGCCGGGACCCGGCGGGATGGCGTCGAGGATCTCCGGTTCCAGCACGTGAATGCCGGCGAACATACAGGGGATGGGCAGCGGCCTGGCATGAGGCGCCAGCGGCGGCACGCCGTTGATCTGGAGGATCCGTGAGTCCGCGTCCACCGTGACGGGCCCCCACTGGGAAGCCTCCGGGTCTTCCCGAAGAGCCAGGGTGGCCAGGGCCTTACCGGCACGGTGCGCGGCGATCAGGCCGGTCAGGTCGCACGCGGAGAGCGTATCCCCGTTCAGCACCAGGAACGACCCGTCCTTGAGAAAGGGCGCGGCTTGCCTGATGCCGCCGCCCGTGTCCTGGATCTCGGGCTCGTGCGAATAGGCCACGCGCAGGCCCAGGCGCGACCCGTCCCCGATCGTCTGCACGATCTGCTCGCCCAGGTGGTGGAGATTGACGATGACGTCGGTGATCCCGTGGCGATTGAGAAGCAGGAGGTTCCAGACGAGGATCGGGCGCCCGGAGATCGGAAGCAGGGGCTTCGGCGTCGTCTCGGTCAGAGGCCGCAGGCGCGTGCCGAGGCCTGCCGCCAGAATCATCGCCTTCATCGCAGTTCCGGCACGTGGCGCGCGAGGGCGGCGCGCAGCGGGTGCAGCGACCGGTACTTCTCGAGATTGCGCTTCACGTAGCCCAGCGTCCGCGGGATGTATGGGAGGTACCGGTCGTTGTTCTTCTCGAGGAGGATGTACACGAAGCGCCCGGCCGCCTTGAGGTTCCGCTGGATGCTG